>Ga0233425_10001584_pt1 | contig 50197 bp, 45 predicted proteins | sample Watercolumn_Towu_2_FD_181712 | JGI IMG/M metagenome (GOLD analysis project Ga0233425, IMG submission 181712) | Freshwater microbial communities from Lake Towuti, South Sulawesi, Indonesia - Watercolumn_Towuti2014_140_MG | ecosystem: Environmental > Aquatic > Freshwater > Lake | place...
CACCCTCACCATCGCCGACCCGACCAATGTCGCGGCCTTCCTTCTCTTCACCGTGGTGGCGGTCATCGTCTCGAACCTCGCCGCGCGGGTGCGCCGGTCGGCCCTCGTCAGCCAGGGCCGGGCGCGGGCGACCGAGCGGCTCTACGGCTTCTCCCGCAAGCTTTCCGGCTGCGGCACCCTCGACGACGTGCTCTGGGCCACCTCCGCGCAGGTCGCGGCCATGCTGAAGGTCCGGGTCGTGCTGCTGCTGCCCGAGGACGGGACCGTCACCGTGCGGGCCGGCTACCCGCCCGAGGACCGGCTGGACGAGGCCGACCGCGCCGCCGCGCAATGGGCTTTCGACAACGACCGCCCGGCCGGGCGCGGCGCCGACACGCTGCCCGGCGCCCGCCGCCTGTTCCTGCCGATGCGCACCGGGCGCGGCACCCTGGGCGTGATCGGCCTCGACGCCGACGGCACCGGGCCGATCCTGACGCCGGAGGGACGGCGCCTCCTCGACGCGCTGGCCGATATGGGCGCCCTCGCCATCGAGCGCGTGCGGCTGGTGGAGGATCTCGACCGGGCCGAGCGCGCCGCCGAGACCGACCGGCTGGCCCGCGCGCTCCTCACCTCGATCAGCCACGACCTGAGGACGCCGCTCGCCTCCGTGCTCGGCGCGGCCAGCACCCTGCGCGACCTCGACGCGGCGCTCCCGCCCGAGGCCAAGGCCGATCTGCTGGCGACCATCATCGAGGAATCGGAGCGGCTGAACCGCTTCATCGTCAACCTCCTCGACATGACCCGCCTGGAGGCCGGCGCCGTGGCGCCCAACCTCGCGCCCCAGGACGTGTCCGAGACCGTCGACACCGCCCTGCGCCGGGTGGACAAGGTGCTCGCCGGCCACCGGGTCGCGGTGGACGTTCCCCCCGACCTGCCGACCCTGCGGCTCGACCCGGTCCTGTTCGAGCAGGTGCTCGTCAACCTCCTCGACAACGCCGGCAAATACGCCCCCGAGGGCACGGAGGTGACCGTGCGCGCGCGACGGGACGGCGGCTCCGTCCGCATCGAGGTGCTCGATGAGGGCTCCGGCCTGCCCGAGGCGGAGGCCGAGCGCGTGTTCGACAAGTTCTACCGGGTGCGCAAGAGCGACCGGGTCCGCGCCGGCACGGGCCTCGGCCTTGCCATCGCCCGCGGCTTCGTCGAGGCGATGGGCGGGCGCGTCACCGCCGCCAACCGCCGCGACCGCCCGGGAGCCTGCTTCACCGTCACCCTTCCGGTTCCTGCCGGGACTGCGCAGGATGCTGCCGAGAACGACGCCGCGAACGGCATCGCCGCATGAATCCGATTCCGTGAGCCCGACCCCGAGTCCGATCCCATGAGCGCGACCATCCTGGTCATCGACGACGAGCCGCCGATCCGCAAGCTCCTGCGGATGGGGCTGTCCACGCAAGGCTACGCCATCCTGGAAGCGGGCAGCGCCGCGGCCGCCCAGGCGGTGCTGGGGCGGGACAGGGTCGATCTGGTCATCCTCGATCTCGGCCTGCCCGACATGCGCGGCCACGACCTGCTGCGCGCGATCCGCGCGCGCCATCCCGGCCTGCCCGTGGTGGTGCTGTCGAGCCGGGACGACGAGGGCGGCAAGGTCGAGGCGCTCGATCTCGGGGCGGACGACTACGTCACCAAGCCCTTCGGCATGGCGGAACTCCTCGCCCGCCTGCGGGCGGCCCTGCGGCACCAGCTCGCCGTCCAGGGCGAGCGCCCGGTCTTCCGGGTCGAAGGCCTCTCGGTCGATCTTGTCCGGCGCATCGTGCGGGTCGACGGCGCCGAGGTGAAGCTCACCCCGCGCGAGTACGATTTCCTGCGGGTCATGGTGATGCATGCCGGCAAGGTGCTGACCCACGCCCAGCTGATGCAGGCGGTCTCGGTCTCGTCGGATCCCCAATACCTGCGCGTCTACATGCGCCAGCTGCGGCAGAAGCTGGAGGCCGATCCCGAGCGCCCGCGCATCCTCCTCACCGAGACCGGCGTCGGCTATCGCCTGCGGGCGCCCGACGACGAGCCGGCCCTCGATCCGGCCCTCGATCCGCCCGCGGCCGGGACCGCGGCGACCCCGGCCGCGGCGAGGACGGACCCGTGAGGCCGGTCCCGCTCGGCCCGATGCCGGACGACGCGATGATCCTCGACGGCATCCTCGCGCCGGACGGCGTGATCCACGGCCTGCGGGTCTCCGGCAAGGCCGCCCTGCTCGACGCGCTGGCCGGGCGCGCGGCGGGGGCGCTCGATCTCGACGCCGACGGGATCCGCGCCGCCCTCGTCCGGCGCGAGGGGCTCGGCTCGACCGGAATCGGCGGGGGCGTGGCCCTGCCGCACGCCCGCCTCGACGCCGTCCGGCGGCCCTACGGTCTGCTGGCGCGTCTGCGCGATCCCGTCGACTTCGATGCCGTCGACGAGCGGCCGGTCGACCTCGTGTTCCTGCTGCTGCTGCCCGCAGGCTGTGGCGGCGAGCCTCTGAACGCCCTGGCCTGCGTCGCGCGCCGGCTGCGGGACCCGGAGATGGCGGCGGCCCTGCGCGGCGCGCGGGACGCGACCGGCCTCCACGCGCTGGTGAGCGGCCGGACCCCCGGCAAGGCGTAAGGCGGCCTGCGCCTGATCGGAGCGGAGGCCGCCCCGGCACGCCCGCGCGGCGTGCGAGCGAAGCCCGCATCCGCGGCCTCGGACCATGGTTGACGGCGGGCTCGGCCGATTAACAACTTGTTAGGCATCCGGCCGATACCGTCCTGGCGTTACAGGAACGTTGGGCATGCTCGGGCAACGCAGGTCACGCACGATCGAGCACGGCGGTGCGACGGACCCGCTTGAGCGCACCCTGTCCAAGGCCGTCGCTCACCGCGTCGCCGGACGCTTCCAGAAGGCGCGCAACAACCTTCAGCGCCTGCTCGAGGCCGCACCGCAGCACGCGGGGGCGCACCATGAACTCGGTGTCCTGACCAGCAAGGCCGACGGAGCCGGACCGGCGGTGCCGCACTTCGTCGCCGCCCTGAGGGCCGACCCCCAGCAGCCGCGCTACTGGCTCGCCCTCGCGCTCTCGCTCCTCGTACTGAACCGGGTCGGCGAGGTGCGGGCCCTGATGGAGCAGTTCCGCAGCCGCGGCCTCGCCGATGACGGCTCCCGCTCCGTGCTCAAGGAATTCACCGATCACGCCTTCGCGCGGGGGCAGGAGCGCTACAACGCGGGCGATCTCGCCGCGGCCGAAGCCCTGGCCGACCTCGTCATCGGCCTGGACGACACCCATGCCAACGCGACGCATCTCGCGGGCGCCATCGCCGCGGGAAAGGGACGGCACCAGCAGGCCTTCGACCTGTTCAGCATCGCGATCTACCGCGAGCCCGACAACGCGGCGTATTTCAGCAGCCTCGGCGCCGTTCTCATCACGATGGGCGACAACAGCGGCGCCATCTCGGCCCTGGAGCGGGCGGTCGCCCTCGATCCCGACCTTGCGATCGCGCATGCCAACCTGTCCGGCGTCTATCAGCGCATCAGCCGCCACGGCGCGGCCGTGAGCCATGCGCGACGGGCCGTCGCGCTCGATCCTGCGCTTGCCAACGCGCACAACAATCTCGGCTGCGGCCTGAAGAGCCTCGGCCACGTGCGCGAGGCGATCGCGAGCTTCGACAGGGCGCTCGCGACCGATCCCGGGCACATCACCGCCCATTCCAACCGGCTGTTCGCCAAGCTCTACGCCGAGGGCGTTCCGCACGCCGACTACGCGGCCGACGCGCGCAGCTTCGGCGCGCGCTTCGCCGATCCGCTGCTGCGGCGGCGTCCCTTCGCCAACGATCGGGATGCCGGCCGGCGTCTGCGGATCGGCTTCGTCTCGGGCGACCTGTGCACCCACGCCGTCGCCCGCTTCATCGAGCCGTTCCTGCGCCACTTCGACCGTGTGCAGTTCGAGACCCGGGCCTACATGACGCAGGCCGCGGAAGACGCCGTTTCGGCCCGCCTGCGCGCGCTGTTCGACGGTTGGCACAACATCGCCGGCCTCGATGACGACGAGGCCGCCGATCTGATCGAGGCGGACGCGATCGACATCCTGGTCGATCTGTCGGGCCACAGCGCCGGCCACCGCCTGCTCGTCTTCGCCCGCAAGCCGGCGCCGGTCCAGGTGTCCTATCTCGGCCATCCGGCGACGACGGGCCTTCGCGCCATGGATTACCGCCTGACCGACCATGGTCTCGACGTGCCCGGTCAGACGGAAAGCCTGCATACCGAGACGCTGTGGTGGCTGCCGGGTGTCTCGGCGACCTACGAGCCGCCGGAGGGGGTCGCTCCCGTGCGTGAGCGCCCGCCTTTCGAGGATAACGGCTTCGTCACCTTCGGCGTGATGAATCGCTTCGAGAAGATCGGCGACGGTGCGTTGCAGGCCTGGGCCGAGATCCTTGGGCGGCTGCCGGACGCCCATCTGTTCATGGTCGTGGGCGATGTCGAGGTGCCGGAGGTCCGGGCGCAGGTCGAAGTCCGCCTCTCGAAAGCCGGGCTGCCGATCGACCGGGTGCGCCTGCATCCCCGCACCACGACCGGCTACTTCCAACTCTATCACGAGTTCGACATCGCACTCGATTCCTTCCCCTATAACGGCGGAACGACGAGTTGCGACACCCTCAGCATGGGCGTGCCCATCATCGCGTTGCGCGGCACCCACGCGGTGGCAAGTGTCGGCTCGTCGCTGCTGTCGACGGTCGGGCTCGACGAACTGGCGGCCGAGACGCCGGAGGATTACGTGGCCCGCGCGGTGGCGCTTGCGCGCGACGCGAACCGACTGCGCGCGCTCCGCACCGGCCTACGCGAGCGCGTCTACGCCAGCCCGCTGATGGATCATGCCCGCTTCGCGCGGGAGATGGGCGAGGCCTTCCGCTCGATGTGGAAGCGCTGGATCGAGACGCCTCAATCACCCTAGAATCCTCCGAGGCTCCGCTTCACATGTCAGCCGTCGGTGACGGATCCGCACCGGCACCGGCCTGCAGGCGCGAACCGCCGGACAGTGCCATGTCGATGCCACCCGATGCCGTGCGCAGCGTGACGCCGGCGGCGGACACGGTGCGTCCCCGGTGCGCAGCCCATGCAGCACGCCGCAGCCGAGGCGGCCGACCGGACGACAACTCGTGCCACCCCATCGATCCGGCAGCCCGGCTCCGGACCGGGACGCGGCGTGATCGAGGCCTCTGCCGACGCTCGCCCGGGATGGATCCGCGCCGGCACCTCGAAACCGATCCCGGGCCTTCCGTCCCCGTTTGCGGGCCGCCGCTCGATCATCGAGCGCATCCTCCCCTCGATCGCAGCGTCTCGGGCTGCCCCGTGGCTTCTGATTTACACCCGGCAGATCCTTCCGCGGCACCGCCGCCCGTCCTGCCGTACCGAAAGCGTCCTGGAATGACGCCGGCCCGCGAAATCCGATCACCTCACCGTCAGCGCTCAGCGGTCCTGGATCGCGGGGAGTCATCCTATGCAGACGAATGTTCTTGAGTTCTTTTTGGAGGGGGCACTGAAGAAGTGCCCGAACAAGACCGCCATCATCGACGGGGACGTCCGGATCTCTTTCGCGGAGTTGGATCGTCGGTCGAGGACCCTCGCCGCCGCGATCGTGGCGCGGTCAGGCGTTCTGAACGAGCCGGTGGCGGTCTACCTGCCCAAATCGGCGGATGTCGTGATCGCGAATGTCGCGATCATGTATGCCGGCGGCATCTACATGAATCTGGACGTCAAAATCCCACCGCTTCGGCTGAAGAACATCCTGGATCACGTCGGGCCGAAGCTCGTCATCACGTCGCGGGATCGCGTGGCCGAACTTCAGGGCGCGACAGCCGGGATAATGCACAGTCAAATCGTGTGCGTCGATGACATCGCGGCCCAGGATATCGGGCAAGAGGTGGATGCCGCACCCCTTCGCTTCCGGCAGCTGATCGACACGGATCCCGCTTGCATCATCAATACCTCCGGCTCGACCGGCACACCCAAAGGAGTGGTGCTCAACCACCGCGGTGTGATCGACTTCATGGACTGGGTTTTTGAGGAATTCCGCTTCGATGAAAGCACAAAAATTGGAAGCCTCTCGCCTTTTTACTTCGATATATACATATTGGAATTGATCGCGTGTCTGGCGAAAGGGGCGACGCTAGTCATCATTCCTGACAAGCTGCCGATCTTTCCGGCCAAGTTGATGGAATTCATTGCCGAACAAGCTATTGATTTCTTGTTCTGGGTGCCGTCGATCATGGTCAACATCGCAAATCTCGGGCTGCTCGAGAAGGTGCCGCTTCCCGCGTTGCGCACCGTCTTTTTCGCCGGAGAGGTGTTTCCAACGCGCCACCTCAATATGTGGCGCCGCGCGCTCAAGGACGCCGTCTTCGTCAACCTGTATGGCCCTATCGAGATTCATGTCGATTGTACTTTTTACATCGTGAAAGACGATATTCCGGACGATCAGGCTCTGCCGATTGGCTCTCCATGCCGAAACACCGACATCCTCATCCTCAATGAGGCGGACCAGCTCTGTGCGACCGACGAGCAGGGTGAACTCTGCGTGCGCGGCAGCTCGCTATGCGGCGGGTACTGGAACGATCTGGAAAAGACCACGCGCGTCTTCGTGCAAAATCCGCTCAACACCCGCTATCCTGAGTTGATCTATCGCACCGGCGATCTGGCGGTGCGCCGTGCGGACGGCTTGATCTATCTTGCTGGCCGTAAGGACTACCAGATCAAGCATATGGGATATCGCATCGAATTGCCGGAGATCGAACATCAGGTCTTGGGGGTCCCGGGGATCGCCAACGCCTGCGTGGTGTACGATTCTCCGAAGAAGGCGATCACCCTGTTCTATCAGCCGTCCGGCGCAGACGTGTCGGCGGCAACGATCCGTCAAGCGCTGTCGGAGGTTTTCCCGAAATACATGCTGCCGACGGCGTATCACGCCATGGCGCAGCTGCCCATGAACGCGAATGGGAAGATCGATCGGAACGGCTTGCTGCTCTCGCTCGCGGATAGCGACTGAATGGAACTTCTGCGCGATTGGGACGCTTGGCAGCGCCGGATCGGCGCGGTGCCGCGGGCCACGGCGACCTACACCACGAACCTGTATGCCCCGCGCGACCAGATCGAAGACTGGTGTGCCGCCGGCCGGTTGCACACGCTGAGCACCGAGCGGGCCGTGCTTCTGTTGCGCGCCGACCGCGGCTTCCATCGCATCCACCACGTGGCGAGGGATCTGCCGGCGCTTGCCGACGCACTCGGTGCGCTGCCGGCCGGGACGTACACGTCCGACCTCGTTGGGCAGGGCGGACAGCTCGAGGACGTGTGCGCCGCCTATTCCGCGAATGGCTTTGCGGTTCATACGGTCCTGCAGCGCATGACCCGCGTCGGAGGGCTGGGGGCGGACCACGACGGTGAGGCGACGGTCGCGGCGCCCGGAGAGGCGGCCGAAGTCGTGGTTCTGCTCGAGCGGTTGCTGGATCGCTTCGCGGAGCCGGTGCCGGAGGTGGCCGCGCTGCAGCGGGAGGCTCATGACGGACGTCTCCTCATCGTCCGCCGAGACGGGGTGATCGCCGGCATGCTCCTGTACGAGATCAAGGGGCGCATGGCGCATTTGCGCCTCTGGCACGTGGATGATAACGCGCGGGGCCTGGGGGTCGGGCGCCGTCTGATGAGAAGTTTCCTCGCGCGGTGCGCGCAGGTGCAGGTGCAGCGGCTCGTGCTGTGGGTGATCGGCGACAACGCCCGATCGGTTGCCATCTACCGGCATTACGGCTTCGTGCCCGATGGGCTGCTCGATCGCATCATGATCCGACACGAGGGGGCGCATCGATGAGCACGGTGGTCGAGATTCTCACGCAAATCCGCCCCGAATTCGATTTTTCCCAATCGAGCGATTTCTTCGAAGACGGGATGCTCGATTCGTTCGACTTGGTCACGCTCGTATCGGAGCTGGACAAAGCCTACGGCATCTCGATCGACGGCCTGCAGATCGTGCCGGAGAACTTCCAGAATGTCGCGGCCATCGAGGCGTTTCTGAGCCGCAACGGGGTGGTGCCGTGAGACTCTCCTTCCGGGACAAGGCGATCTCGGGCCTCCTCACCGTGGTGCCGGCGAACGAGCGCAAGTTCGTCGATGAAATGGCAAACTTCAATTTTTCGCAGGCGCGATCGCTCAAGCTCAAGCAGGTCATGGGCTACGATCGTCACCGCATCGTCGCCGGTCCGGTCTGCGCGTCCGACTTGGCGGTGGCCGGCATCGAGCACCTGCTCGCCGGCGGCCATCTCGTCCGCGACGACATCGACGCCCTGATCGTCGTGACGCAGTCGCCGGACTATCTGATGCCGGCGACGTCGCATGTCGTGCAGGGCCGACTGGGCCTTCACGCCGACATGATCTGCCTCGACATCAACCAGGGCTGTGCCGGCTTCATCGTCGGCTTGATGCAGGGCTTCATGCTGCTGGACCAGCCGGCCGTCGCGAAGGTCGTGCTGGTGAACGTCGACGTGTTGAGCCGAAAGGTGTCGCCTCGAGATCGAAACAGCTATCCCCTGATCGGCGACGCCGCGTCGATCACGGTTCTGGAACGCCGAGAGGATGCGGGCGTCATCGAGGCCGAGCTGAAGATGGACGGCACGCGCCGTGAGGCGCTGATGATCCCGGCGGGCGGCTTCCGTCGTCCATCCGACGCCGAGACCGCGGCGATGATCGAGGATGCCGAAGGCAACGTCCGATCCCTCGACCATCTCAAGATGGACGGTTCGGCGGTCTTCAACTTCGTGATGACCGAGGTGCCCGAACTGATCGGCGGGCTGCTCGCACGGACCGGAACCACGGTGGACGAGGTGGACGCCTTCCTCTGCCACCAGCCGAACCGCTTCATGCTTCAGAAGCTCGCCGACAAGCTTGCCGTTCCACACGAGAAGATGCCGAGCAACGTCGTCGAGAACTTCGGGAACTCGAGCGGCGTGACGATTCCGCTCGTGACGACCTTCAATCTCGCCGACGCGCTTCTGGCCGGCTCCAGGAAGGTCTGCCTCGCCGGATTCGGCGTCGGCCTGACCTGGGGCGCCATGCTGATGCGGCTGGGACCGCTCCGGTTCTGCGAGATGATCGAGTATCGAGAGGACGTGTGAGATGGACGAGTTTCTGACGGAGATGTCCGAAATCCTCGAGGACGACGTCACGATGTCGGACGCGTTGGGCCAGTTCGAGAGCTGGGACTCGCTCGCAAGCCTCTCGGTGATGGCGATGGCCGACAGCAGGTTCGGCGTCAGACTTGTCCCGCAGGAACTCAACCCGGCGATGACGCTCGATCAACTCTACGCCCTGATCCGTTCCAAGAAGGCGTCGTGACGCGGTGACGACCTTCAACCCGCTGCGGTTGGACGGCCGCCATATCCTGGTGACCGGCGCGAGTTCGGGCATCGGGCGCAGGACCGCCGTGATGCTGCACGCCCTCGGCGCCCGTCTGTCGGTCGTGGACCGGGACGAGGCCGGCCTTGTCTCCCTCGGCGCGGAACTGAGCGCAGGCGAGGCGGTCGCGCAGCACGTGGCCGACCTGTCCGACATTGCCGGCATCGAGGCCCTGGTCGGTCGCTGCGTCGATGCCGGCGGGCGGCTCCACGGCGTCGTGCACTGCGCCGGGATCCAGGCGATCGTGCCGGTGAGAACGCTGCAGATCGACGGCTGGCGGCGGATCTTCGCGGTCAATACGGAAGCGGCCCTGATGCTCGGCAAGTGCCTGTCGAGCCGGAAGGTCTATGCCGGCCAGCACGGTGCGATCGTGTTCATCTCGAGCGTCATGGGAACGGTCGGCTCGGTCGGCGCCGTCGCCTACTCGATGAGCAAGGCCGCCCTCGACGGGATGGCCCGGTCGCTGTCGCTCGAGCTCGCGTCCCGCGGCATCCGCGTCAACTGCATCGCGCCCGGCTTCGTCCGGACCCCCCTCTTCGAGCAGACGGAGCGGTTGTGGGACGAGGAAACCAAGCGGGCCGTCGAGGACCTGCATCCGCTCGGCTTCGGCGAGGCGGAAGACGTCGCCCATGCCGTGGCGTTTCTGGTCGCCGATACCGGGCGCTGGATCACCGGTTCGACACTCGTCGTCGACGGTGGTTATCTCGCGCGCTGAACTCCTGGAAAACGCCCGATGTCAGAGCCGCCCGTGCCCGCGACCTCCGTGCTGATCACGGGCGCATCCTCCGGGATCGGCCGCGAGATGGCGGTCGCCCTGTCCGGGGCGTACTCGCTGATCCTCAATGGGCGCGATGAAGAGCGCCTCGAACAGACGCGGCTTGCCTGCCAGGCGCCCGAGCGGCATCTGTGCTGGGCGCGCGATCTGGCGGACGCCACGACCCTCGCCACCGCGCTGCCCGCCTTCCTGCGGCAGCACGACGCCCGCGTGGTCGGCTTCGTGCATTGCGCGGCCCTTCTGAAGGTTCTGCCGCTCCGCAGCGTCACCCTTGCGCAGGCGCAGGACGTGATGAACACGAACGTGCTCGCGGCCCTGGAGATCACGCGGCTGTTGCTGCGCAAGGACGTCAACAGCAAGATGTTGAGGAGCGTCGTGTTCGTTTCGAGCATCGCCAGCCAATTCGGCGCCAGGGGCTTCGCCACCTATTGTGCCAGCAAGGCTGCGCTCGACGGCCTGATGAAGGCGCTGGCGGTCGAGCTCGCGCCGGAGGTGCGGGTCAACTCGGTCCTGCCGGGGGGCGTGCGGACGCCGATGACAGAAGCCATGTTCGATGATCCGGCAACCGCGGAGCGCCTGATGCGCGATTATCCGCTCGGCGCCGGCCTGCCTTCCGACATCGCGAACGCCGTTGCCTTCCTGATGTCCGACCAAGCGCGTTGGATCACCGGCCATCAGATGGTGGTCGATGGCGGTCGCTCCGCGAACATATCGGCATGAAACCCTTCGTCATTGTCGGTGCCGGCGGTCTCGGACGCGAACTGCTGGGCTGGATCGCGGATTGCGGCCCCGACACGCGCCGGCGCTTTCAGGTGGCCTCGTTCATCTCGGAGGCGAAGGACGCCGGGGGCGTCTGCCACGGCGTTCCGATCCTCCACCCCGACGATTGGAGCGGTTCCGCTCCCCGTTTCGTCATCGGTCTGTCGGACCCGTTCGAAAAAAAACGCCTCGCCTTGTCGCTCCAGGCCCGCGGCTGGGAGGCGGAGACGTTCATCCATGACAGCGTCGCATCCGGCTTGGCGCCGAAGATCGGCGCCGGAACGGTGATCTGCCCGCGCTGCTGCATCTCGACCGACTGCGAGATCGGTGAGCATGTATTGATCAACTCCGCATCCGGTATCGGCCACGATGCCATCGTTGGCGACTATTCCTCGCTTCTCGGCGCCGTGAGCATCAACGGCAATGTCACGGTCGGAGAAGGCGTCCTGTTCGGGGCCGGCAGCATGGTCTATCCGGGCAAGAAGATCGGCAGCTGGTCCAAGATCGGTCTTGGAAGTGTCGTGCTCCGGAATGTGCCCGACAACGCCGTCATGTTCGGCAATCCGGCCCAGCGCATCGACACATAACGCATCATCTTGCCTGGGAGCCGTCGGGTAACAGGGGAAGCGGGGCGTCCGGCGCGCGGTTTCAGCGAAGGCAGATCCGTCCCGAATGGAGCCGTGGGCCGTGGCCGGCTGCCTGGGATCGCTATATACATTGGGATATAGTTTGACCGCGCAACGCGCCTTGGCGGCGTCCCTTCGAACCGGGTCACCCCGCCGGATCGGCCGGTTGCGTCAGGCGGGCGAGGAAGGGGGCGGCCGCCTTCTCGGCGGCGCGCTCGATCGCCCGGTAATGCGCGACGACGTCGGTGCCGAAAGCCGAGAGCCGGGCGCCGCCGCCCGCCTTGCCGCCGACCTGCGCCTCGATCACCGGGCGCCCGAAGCCCTTGTTCATGTCCTCGACGAGAAGCCACGCCCGGCGATAGGACATGCCCAGCGCCCGGCCCGCGGCGGAGATCGAGCCGTGCTCGGCGATCGCTTCGAGAAGCTGAACCTTGCCCGGCCCGATCCGCCGGTCCGGCCCGAGATCGATGCGGATGCTCAAGCGGGCCATCACTCTCCTCACGCGGTTCGAGCCGTTCTAAGCGCCCGCACGGACGAAGACGAGGCCGACCTCGCCGGACTCGATCCCGACAGGCGCCCTCGCCTTCGGCCGCCGGGGCTGAGAGGGCCTCCCTCACGTCCCGGACGACGACCGTATCGGCCTGAGGCGGAACCGGCGCGCCGATGACGTTCCGCTGCGGCGCGGTGCGAGCGGTGGACCGACCGGTTCGCCTGCCCGCTCCATGCCCGTGCCGGTCGGGAGGGCGCCGGTGTGAGGGCGGCGTCGGGCGGCACGCATTCGCCGACGGTCGCGCGCAGGCAGGGCTCCGCCCGTGCGAGAGCCTTCCCGCTCGCAGGCCTGTCGATGGCCACCTTCGCGGCAGCGATCGGTATCGGCAGGTGGGCTCCCCCGGCGCATACCGGCCATCGGGGGACGCCGGCACGCCCTGGTCAGGGATATGATTTTCTGTATATAGCGCATCCGGTGACGGATCGCTGCTTCGGCTCGTCCGGGCGCCATCACCGCGGAGACACGCGCATGTTCACCTGCACGGGCTGTGTGGTCACCGGCGCCGAGACCCCTCCGACCGCGTCACTGTCGGGCGCCGCGGTGGGCGTATGGCCGCTTCCTGCCGCGCCGGCACGGTCTGCCGCGAGGGGAAGAACCGTAGGCCTGACGCGCTTGGCGTGAACCCCTCCCCTGGCTCGATACAGGATCTTTCCCGGATGGCCCTGCTCACTCGCACCCGCTTCCTCGCCGGCCTCGTCGCGATCACGCTGGCAGGCACACTTTCCGCACCGGCCGCGGAAGCGCCGACCGTGTTCGCCGCCGCAAGCCTGAAGAACGCCCTCGACGAGATCGCCGGACTCTTCGCCAAGGAGGGGAAGCCGGCTCCGAAGGTCTCCTATGCGGCCTCGAACACGCTGGCCAAGCAGATCGAGCAGGGCGCGCCCGCCGACCTGTTCTTCTCGGCCGACCTCGACTGGATGGATTACCTCGCCAAGAAGGATCTCATCCAGCCCGGCACGCGGGTGAACCTCTTGGCCAACAGCCTTGTGCTGATCGCCCCGAAGGACGCGAAGGCCGAGGTGACGATGGGGCCGGATCTCGATCTCACATCGGCGCTCGGCACCGGCAAGCTTGCCATGGGCAATGTCGATGCGGTGCCGGCCGGCAAGTACGGCAAGGCGGCGCTGGAGAAGCTCGGCAGCTGGCCGGCTGTGAAGGATAGGATCGCGCAGGCCGAGAGCGTGCGGGCCGCCCTGCTTCTCGTCTCGCGGGGCGAGGCGCCGCTCGGCATCGTCTACGCCACCGACGCGGCGGTAGACGCCAACGTGAGGATCGTCGCGACCTTCCCCGCCGACAGCCACCCGGCGATCGTCTACCCGGTTGCGCTCACGCGAGACGCACGCAATCCGGACGCACCCGCCCTCCTGGCCTACCTGCGCGGCCCCTCCGCCCGGGCCGCCTTCGAGAAGCAGGGCTTCACCGTGCTGAACCGCCCGGCCGCCACCGCACCGTGACGGCTCCCAGCCGATCCGGCTGTTCGCGTTGGAGGTCGAATTCGGGTTTCGCGCAAGCATCGCACGGGCTGCCCCACCCGCCTCTGCGCCGGATAAGGATGGCCTCGCCGGGCGCCGGACCAATACCGACGGCGGCAGCAAGCTGCCGCGCGGCTGCGCGCTGAGACCATGATCGTCTGATCCTGTGCAAGGTCAGGCATGTGCAGGCGATTTGGCGGAAGGGGTGACCGCCGCGTTGAGATCCGGCAGGGTCCACGTCAGTCCATTATGCAAGCCATCGCAGGGATTTAGCTGGCACCGATCGTCCGAAGAGATCCAGCTGAATCTCGATACATCCGAGCCTATATGTGGTAAGGAATGTGGGGCAGGCGAGTTCGGCGGAGGATTAGTGAAGGGTAAGGGCAAGCATCCGGAAAAGGCGCTCACCGCAGTGCAGGTGCGCCAGCTCAAACAGCCCGGCCGCTATGCCGATGGGAACGGTCTCTACCTCGTCGTTGACCCTTCCGGCGCCAAACGCTGGCTCCTGCGCCTCGTCGTGCAAAGTCGCCGCCGCGATATCGGCTTGGGTGGGGCTGGTGTCGTCACGCTGGCCGAAGCGCGCGAACGGGCACTGGCCTATCGCAAGACCGCACGAGAGGGCGGCGACCCGTTGGCTGAGCGCCGCAAAGCGCAGGACGTTGTGCCGACCTTCGCCGAGGCGGTCGAGCGCGTCCACAGCGAGCACAAGGCTTCCTGGGCGAACGCAAAGCACGCCCAGCAGTGGCGCAACACCCTCCAACAGTATGCCTGCCCGCAACTCGGCACCCGTCGCGTCGATCAGATCGACACCCCCGACGTGCTGCGCGTGCTCGCGCCGATTTGGCTGACCAAGCCCGAGACGGCCCGGCGCGTCCGGCAGCGCATCGGCACGGTGCTCGACTGGGCGAAGGCCGCCGGCTACCGCAGCGGCGAGAACCCGGTTGATGGAGTTGCCAAGGGTCTGCCGAAGCAAGGCGACCGCGACGAGCACCACGCGGCACTGCCTTACGCTCAGGTTCCGGACTTCATCACACGGCTGCGCGCATCGGAAGCGAGCGAAGGCAGCCGGCTGGCCTTCGAGTTCCTGATCTTAACTGCGGCACGTACCGGCGAGGTGCTAGGCGCACGATGGGATGAGATCAATGTGACCGACCGGCTGTGGACGGTACCGGCCACACGGATGAAGGCTAAGCGCGAGCACCGCGTGCCGTTGAGCGACAGAAGCCTCGCAATTCTCGCACGAGCGCGCGCGCTTGCCGCCGGCAGCTTCTTGGTGTTCCCTGGTCGCTCGGGCGAGAAGCCGCTGTCAAACATGGTGTTCCTGATGCTGCTGCGGCGCATGGAACTGGCCATTACCGCCCACGGCTTTCGATCGTCGTTTCGGGATTGGGCGGGGGAGCGCACAAGCCTGCCGCGAGAAGTCGCTGAGATGGCACTAGCGCACGCCGTCGAAAACCGAGTGGAAGCGGCCTACGCGCGTAGCGATCTGCTGGAGCGGCGTCGCCAACTCATGGAGCATTGGTCAAGCTTCGTGACATCTCAATCATCGCGCAATGAGGATTGAGATGGTGCCAGGCAAACAATCAACGCAGTTCAACACCACATTGGAAATTGCAGCTAGCCAACAGGGCGCGGACGGCCTGAAGGTAACAACCTACTCCAAAAAGAAGCATCGCTACGACGTCGTGTCCTCGGCAGACAGCTTCGCCAATATTGCCTACAACCGCTTCGATCTCTCGCAAGTCTGTCGTATTCTGCTTCATAAAAATCCATCATTCAGCGGACATAAGGATGCGCTCGCTGCGGCTTTATGTGGTTGGATGTTGGGTTCAACGGAAAGGGTGGCCCGCCGACGACTGATTGCTTTGTCTATCGGAAAGACGCTGGCTCGGGCGGAGCGGTCATCTACTAAACGGGAAGCCAAGCGAAGCGGTGCGAAATACGATTACCCACCCGCGACTAATCTACCGCCGGCGTTCTTCAGTGAATTGTACTATCCGATTGGCGGACTTGGTACGATTGTGAAAACACCAGCGTACTATGGAATTGTTCACGAACTCGCAATACAGCGAGACCGGCTTTACGATACGATCAATCTTGCTGCCATTGATCACTGCCACCAACTTTCGATCGCAACGCATCCTGAGCTCGACAATCTCAGTATAGATAGGTCATGCGAGGCGTATTTGCTCGTAGAGTTGAATGTCAGTGGGTCCCTGGCTCCGGACGTCGCCAACCTGAAAGCAAATTATCTGAATTTTTTTGCGCAGAGCATCCCTTTCTTGTATGCCGCCAGTACAATCATGGTATCCGACAAGCAAAGCTTGTTGGGTGCGATTGCAAACGCTAAATGGTCCGCAATTCTGGAGCCCGGTATCTTGAACGAACTCTTGGGAAGGACATTATTTTACGCCCAAAATGTGTACGCCAAGAATGACAAAGCGAAAGAACGGTTGATTATTGCTCGAAAAATTTCTGATGCGCTTTGCGATATCGAGCCAATAGGGTTTGATCCACCCGATCGCGTGACAGCTTGTTCGAAAATCATTGAGCACATCTACACCGAGGCCGGCTACAATGCTTGTCACGATGATGAACAGAAGCTGTTTTGGAACAGCCCGGCGTTCTGGTCCGCCTTGAATTTACCGGTTCCCGTGTACAAGGGACGCTCGCGCAGCCGCATCGTCTGAGTGCAATAAATTCCGCTGCGCGAGTATGTTAGCATCACCTGGTGGCAAAAAACTAAATGTATTTAGAATCCTGACTCACCACCCATAAGCAGTCATTGCTCCCGACGGCTACGCGATCTGTAGCCGTCAGGAGACAATCATGAACGCCAACGACAACATTCCCCCGGGCGGTAAGCCGCCCGCCGCGCTCGCCGCGCCCGTGACGCTGCCGGCGACTGGCCTCCTGCGCCTCTCGCAGGTGCTGAAGCTCATTCCGATTAGCCGTTCCTCGTTCTACGCGGGCCAGGCCAAGGGTCTTTATCCGCGCTCGGTCGCCATCGGCCCGCGTGCTCGCGCCTACCGCGTCGAGGACATTCGCGCCCTCATCGAGAAGGGCGTGGCCTAGTCGAACCGGCGGCGCGAAAGGCAAAGATTGCTCTTTGTGCCGCCAATCCTTCCCTCTTTTTTGTGTAACACAAAAAACAACATACGGAGCACGAGAGTGACGAGACTCCTCAGCGACATGGATACTGCCTACAAACGGATGCTTCGCGATCCTGTGGCCTTCACCGACGCCATCGCCAGTGCCATCGGCAAGGCGGAACGTGGAGCGCACCGCCACAAGCATCAGGGAATCGCGATGGGCGTCGGCATCGCCCGTGAAGTCCGCAAGAGCTTCTCGCTGTTCGAAGAGCTACGTAGCGCGCCGTGCCTGGAGCGCAACAAGAAGATCCAAAAGGCGACCGAGAAGAACTTCAAAAAGTACGTATCTGCCGCCGTGGCCGTGCGCTCGTTCCATGACACGGAGGCGACTGAGAACCGAATGTCCGTGTACGGCTACGTCATAGACTACTTCGTAAAAAAGAACATCCCCGTGTCGCGCATCGCCGATAAGATCAAGTCGATGCAGGGCATCGACGGTGTCTACGACCGGGTGAAGGCGATGAAGCACGAGGCCGGAGAGCCGCGTGATGACGCCAACGCCGGCAATACCGAAAGCCGGGCGTCGGAGCCGGACGAGCGTGCGTCTGCGGCGCGTGACCAATCTGCTGCTTCGAGCGAGCACGAGGTTGCGACGGGCGAGCACCTAACGGTCAAGTGGATCTTGGAGAATCATCTGCTGATCAAGATGCCAAAGGAGGAGAAGGAGCGGTACCTCGACGGTTCGGCCCGTCGCGGCCAGCGCCGACAGTTGGACACCACTTACGGTGGGCGCGGCGCGCACAATCTCCACGATTGGGAATACGTCTACGGCCGCGATGTCGAGGCCAACCGCTCGTCCCACGAGGACAACGACAACGAAGTGGACTACGAGGACGAGGACGCCGCGTAGCCACACCGGCAAATATATGGGTCGGGCGGTATTACATTGCCCGACCCTCTCTGCGGCTTCTCCTCAGCTCCACCTCCTCGATTGGCCGATGAAATCGCTTGTACATACGAAGTGTACATACGAAGTAAACACGAAGTTAACATACGAAGCAAGTACACTGTGCAAAACACATGATCGTACGGCAGTACCATGGTGTCACTGCGCAATGGCCAGAAGCTCTATAGGGTAGCAATCACACACAATGCCGACGCTGCCGCCCCATGCCTTCGATCGCTTTGCCGTGCGTGAGCACGACCAGGCCATTCGACTCATCCTGGCCCTCCGGGGCTTCCGTCAGCGAGAGTTTTCCCGTCCCGCCCAGGAGGTGCACCGCCTCCGCGAGGGGCAGGCGCATCGCCTGTACGCCCACAATGCCTTTGCCCGTGAGCGGTGGATGCGGGCCCTGGGTGGGCAGTTGTGTGCGGCGCTGGGCGCTCGGCCGCCCCGCTACCGGCCGGCGCAGCCGGTCTGGTTCGTCACGCTGATCGACCGCCGCCAGATTGTGCTTGGGCCCGATCCCGCGGGTTGGCGCCGGCCTGATCCCACGTTTCGGGAGATCCGCCGCACCTACGCCGCCGCGATGACGGGGCTCGACTACGTCGGGCTGCTCGACCCCGCCCTGTTCGTCTCGACCCAGCATCAGGAGGGCGTCCCTCGCTTCATTCAGTGGCACCTGCACACCCTCGTCTGGAACATCTCCCGGGCGGAACTCGATGCCTGGGCCGACGGCGTGCGCGCGACGATGGATGCCTATCTCCCCGGTGCCAGCAGCGTTGATATTGCGCCTGTCGAACCCGCCGATCTCCTGCAAATGCTTTGGTACACTGCCAAAATGCCGCGTAAGCAGTATCAGGTTTCGCGGCGCGAGAGCGGCTCGCTGAAGCAGTACAAGGGTCAGATCAATGGGGTGAACGCGGTTCGCCTGTACGCGGCGCTGCGACCGCTGCGCTTACCCCACTTGACCCTCGCCGGTGGCGCTGGCCGACCGATCCGTCGGCGCACGCTTCGCACCGCGGCGCGCTGGTAGGAGTGTGAAGCACGTCAGCCGGTCGATGGCGTGGCCTGCCGACTTCGCTGACCTCGGAGCGTTTACCCGCATCAGCTCGGTCATCATCAAGCCGGGTCAGCGCCCGCACTGACGTTCGAGATCTCAGCTTAACGCCTCGCTTACCCTGAGCCGCCAGATTGCACGCGCACAGTGAGCACGAGGAAGGCATGACCGACACCACGGACACGGTAGGCGTCGCCGGTGAGCGGATCCGCTCCATCATCGAACGCATCGAGCGGATCGAGGAAGAAATCAAGGATCTCATGGAGACCAAGAAGGAGATTTTCGCCGAGGCCAAGGGTGAAGGCCTGGACGTGAGGGTGCTCAAGGAGATCCTCAAACTGCGCAAGCAGGACAAGGATGAGCGCGACGAGCAGGAGAGCCTGCTCGAGGTCTACCTACGCGCCATGGATGCTCCTGCGCCTGTCGCCCAGGCAGCCTGACGCCTTCATGCTGGTAGTAGCCCTTCCGCTGCTACCCGCTGAGTGCCGGTGCGAGGCATGATCCCTCAAGCCTCGGAGTCCGCTGCGACCGGCAAAGCCGAGAGTGCGATCAGAACGCCCAGGCTGCCGATCGCGGCCGAGATGGCAGCATCGCTATTTGCGGTCATGTCGCGAGGCCGCAGCAGCCACGCCAAGACGATGACGAACAGGCCAATGGTCAGCTCCAGCGGGCACCGGAGCAGCCGAAGTGCGCTGTCGCTGCAGATCGGCCTCCGCGAGACCCACTGTTGCGGCCGCTTCGTCCCACCGCCGCAGGCGTTGCTTGAGCCGCTGACGGCGACGCCTCCGTGGCACAGCTCGCGCGATCTCTGCGAGCTCGGCTGCATAGCGCGGTTCGCTGTCCGAACCACCCGACAGCGCCACGCGCGGCCAGCCGATCCGGTCGACGAGGGCCACCTCGATGCCGTCGCGGGTTACGATCGCGGCAGCGTGCCGGTCAAGAAGCGCCTGAAACTCGGCAAACAGCCGCGGCACCGGATCGGCGTTGGACACAGAGTCCGCTTGGGATGCGCGACGCTGTTCGGCGCCCTTGGACTGCACGGCGATGATGGGCAGGCTGCTCAGCAGCGCGAGCAAGCGTCGCCGCGTCGGTGAACCCGGCATCTGGGAAGCGTCGCCAACAGGGCGCACGCCATCGCATCGGCTCACCTCAATACTCCCCGGCGAGCATGACGGTGAGCACACGGGCTGTGACGCTCGTGTCGGTCGGGTCAGGCGAGGCGAACCGCCCCGAACGGTCGAAGCAGTCGATCTTGAACATCACCCGCTCGCCCGCGGCTTCGAGGGCGCCGAAGTCGCGCTCGCCGTAGGGATCGTTGTCGGGCTCGAACCGGTCGAAGGCGGCGATGGCGTCGAGGATGATCTGCTGGCGCTCGCGGCCGAGCGCGACGATGCCAGCGGTGAGTACCAGCGTCCCGCCGCTGAGCGAGCGGCGCAGGATGTCGTTGAGCGCAGCAACACGCCCCACAGCGAGGATGTCGGTCATAGGAAGCCTTCGGGAAGACGGGAAGGGCGGCGGCGTCCGGGGCGGCGCTGTCGCTGAGCGACCCAGGCCGTCGGGGCGGCCTGGGCGCGGTTCTCGTGGCCTGAGCTACGCCTTGCTGGGCGGCAGCAGGGCGAGCTCGGTGGCCTTGCGCAGAATTGTCGGCTGGGTGGGGTAGTCACGCCAGCGCAGCGAGAAAACCCGGCCGTTGATGCCGATCACCTCGGCCTCCCACCAGCCCTCGTCCGGACCCTCGTGGGCAAGCACGACGCTGCCCAGCCCGATTTCGGCGGGGTCACGCGGCTTGGGCTGACCGACGAAGGTGCGATCACCGGAATGGGGCGCATTCGACGCCTCGGCGGGGGGCAAGCGGACCTCGGGATCGGCAGCCACGGTACCGGCCGTACCGGGCACGCTGGCCTTTGCATCGGCGGCGCCGCTCTTCCTCTCGCCGCTGACTGCCGAGGAGGTGTCTGTACTGATTTGACCGTCCTTACCCGTCTTTTGGCCGTCCCCGCTTGCCGATAGGGCCATAGTCTCTGCCGCGCTCATTTCCGGCGCCGTGGACGATGTCGCCTCCAACCCCTTGCCTACAATTGCTCGCAGCTGGGCGGCGTTCGGGGACGACAACGATGCGGACGGGGTGGAATGTCGCGGGGAGGCCCCTTGCCGCGACGGCGGCGGCGCGGACGGAGCGCAGCCAAGAGGCTTCGCGGTCTTGGAGGGGCGCTTGGTGTGGACATGGCGGGTCATCGAGGGTCTCCAGAAACGACGAAGGCCCCCGGAGTGGAGGCCTTCTGGCAGGTGCGGCAGTGAGGAAGGAATGGCCGGTTATGGCTAACCCGGTGCGGGAGCGGCCGGGGCCATGGTCGTCGTGGTCGCTGGGACATGGGACGTCTCCTCGTGCTCGTTGCCCGGGGCAACGGCCGCGAGCGGCACAACCGGCCAACAACGGCAGTATGGTCGAAATGGCTGCAAATTCAAGATTATAATCCTATGAATTGTCACGGAAGCTATAGCACGACCGGTTCTTCTCGATCGGCTATGATTGTCACTGGCCGGACGCGTCGGCCCCCTGCGTCATCTGCCAGACCTGCTTCGTCTCGCTGTCAATCGGCGTCCAATCGGGGTTCTCACTCACTTTTGTGCAGGAGGATTGATGGATCTGGGCCTCGGCCGTCGGAGATCCTGCCATGCCTCGCAGCCTTCATCTCGGATCGGCCATCCCGCCCGGCCTTGTCGTCGATCACATCGAGGTGGGAGCGGGCCTGACTATCACCGCTCGGCCCAAAGCCGCGTCGGCTCGGTGTCCGAGGTGTGATGGCGTCCCGTCTCCGATACACAGCCGGAACACCCGCACCCAGTCGGACCTGCCAGTTGCCGGCCGACGCGTCGTCATCACGGTCAGCGTCTGCCTGTTCCGGTGCGTCGGACCGGAATACCGGACGAAGATCTTCGTCGAGCGGCTCGAACCGGAAATTGCGGCCGCCTACGCCCGACGGACAGGACGGTTGGAGGCCAACGTACATTATCTTGCCCTCGCCCTCGGTGGCCGGCCGGCGGAGAGCTTCGCTCGCCGGCCGATGGTGCCGGCGAGCCGGGACACGATGTTGCGGACCGTGCGCCGCCGCGCCCGGAGGCCGGCCGAGACCCTGACCGTGATAGGAATCGACGAATAAGCGTTCCGCTGTTGGCAACACTACGGCACGCTGGTCTGCGACTTGTAGCGGCGTCGCGTCGTCGCCCACCTGCCGGATCGTGAGAGCGGCACCGTCGAGGCATGGCTCTCTGCCCTCCTGCAATTGCCGTCCTCGCCCGAGACCGCCGCGGCTACGGCGAGGCCACGACGCGGGCATTGCCCCGGCGATCCAGATCGCCGACCGCTGGCATCTGATGGAGAACGCCAGCGCCGCAACCTCGTGCGCAACGTGCTGCGCGGCCTATTGATAATTAGGATATGCTCCTAGCACCCCCGTGCTTTCTCCACCAATTAAGGTTCCTGCAATAAATCTCCATTTCGCTCGGATTAGTTAGTCGCCAATCATAATACTCTTTGTTGAATAGGAATTGAAAAGGTATAAGATACCCAAACGCAAACCAGTTCAGCCAAATAACCTGTTCTTCATCGCTGAGTTTCGGTGAGAGAGTATCCCGATCCCAGGCCCCATATTTGATCGGGGACTCTCCAAGCATATAAGTCGGCTTGCCCACCAGCAACGACTCAAATGCAATGCCTGAATTAATTGTGATAAGTTGAGAGATGTTATTTATAAATCCTTCAGGGCTTTCTCCTTTATCGTATACTAATCCAGGCGCGCGGTAGCATTCCGCTAGGCCAGGATGCGAGCGTACAAGCATTGGACCGGGGAACTTTTTCTGGGCATAATGAATTAGGCAATGGTTCGAAAATTTATTTGAGTAGTCAAGAAAAATTGACCGGAAGCTAGAAGGGCAACTCCAGTAAGTTTCTGGCCTAAAGCAGCGCAATCTGGCTTATTGGCTCTAAGTATTCTAATTAAATCCCGTCTATCAAGGATAGTGATATTGCCACTTTCACAGCATGACCTAAAGCGGACGAATCGATCTTCTGCTGAACTTTTATCATGCAACCCAGAAAAATCGAAATAGGCAGCTGGATGATAGTTCGGAGGCCTTAGCGGACCTAATTCGTTAAAAATAGTTTGGATAGAATGTTTTTTGCATGCTAGTTGGATGGTGCTGCAATTACTCCACATTAAAAGCGCATCAACATCCGATAGAGCTTCAAGATGGTTACAGGCAATTGAATAGAGATCTTCATCGAATTCCTGGTGAAAGGTTGACAGAGATTTAGAGCGAGAGACATTTGAGTACTTGGCGGAGAAGAAATTTTTATCGATCCCGAGCTTTATCAATGAATCAAAGTCGCCGACCGTGAGCATTCTAGATACAAGATACTCGTGCGGCGTGTTCAATGGTATCGTTCGGCTCGCACTAATAATCTCTGTTGCATTATTCCAGTAATCATCTGTAGATATTAGCGCAATGTTCGGGGTTAGCCGCTCCACCGCTTTGTGAACTACCCAAGTATACATTGCCGGAGTCACATCGAAATCAACCGGAACAACAAATAATGTGAACACGCTATTTTTCCTCAATCACCATTGTAGCATATATTGGGAGTAAAAGCTGTGCGAACTGTCGACTCGGGATGCCGTGCCGGCGAGATTGATTGGCAAGAGGCTGGAGTTTCCGCGTTGATTGGCGCAAGACCGTACTCAACTGGCATAATCTCTCCCTTTAACAGCTGCGGCTGATTTCTCGCCAAGCGTTGTACGAACCGTGGAGGCGAAGCTAGCACCCTGTCACTGCTGGTAAACTGGTGTTGCTGGACGATCCGATGTTCCCTCCGGGCTTAACCGCCGCATTTTAGAAGAGATGGAGTTTAATCTTTTGGTCCTAGAGGTCGTGGAGGCCGATCTGCGGCGCGCCGAGGCCGCCAACTCATGGCCGGCGCGCTAGCGCACCCAGCCCCGTAGTTCATCATCCGCACGCCCATGAACGCGCTCGCATTTGAGATTGACCTGACCGGTATTTAGGGCCGAGCCAATCGAGAGGCTACTGCATGGTGGCGGCAATGGGTAGCCGGAAGGCCAAATCCAGGGTGACAGGCACGGGTGGCCGGTAGCCCAAGGACGAATGCGGTCGAACGCGGTTCTAGGTATTCTGCCAAATCCCGATCACGGTCTGCGCCTCCTTGGGCAAGTAGAAAATCTCTTGGCGCAGGCACTCGTCCTTCAACTTGCCGTTGAGAATCTCACAGTAGTCGTTCTCCCATGGCGAGTCCGGGGCGATGTACTGGATCTGACGGCCTGTCTTGGCGACCGACTTGCGCAGCGCCTTTGACATCATCGCCGGGCAGTTATCGCAGCGAATGTTGTCGGGGATGCCGTGCAGGCACATCGCGTCGGCCATTGCTTCGATCACCCCGAGGCTGTTGATGTGCCGCGGCACCTTCAGCGCCAGACAGGCTCGACTATGCTCGTCGATCAACGTCAGGATGCGCAGGCTTCGCCCATCTCGGACACGGCCCTCACAACCCGCCCACGCAGATCCGACGACAACAGTGCCGCCATCAACCCTCCTGTCGAGGGCCAGCAGGGAATCAGATCACGCAGCCGGAAAAAACCCCCGACGACTCAGCGCGGGCGGTATAAGTCTAGAGGGTCTTCTGAATGTCGATATCAATGTCGTAAGAGTCTTGCTTGCAGGGGATGCGGTCATTCGAACGCCGGGCGACGAGAGAGGATCGGGCCTTGACTTCGCCCCCTTTGCGAGGCCTACGCCCCGAGCGAGTCTGCACAGGCGAGTCAGGAGCGGCGGATGCAGGTGATCGAGACCGAGATCCCGGCGGTGAAGCGGGTGATCCCGAAGCGCCACGGCGACGACCGCGGCTGGTTCTCCGAGGTCTACCGCGCCGACATCCTGTCCGAGCACGGGATCGCCAACGCCTTCGTGCAGGACAACCAGTCCTTCTCCGCGCCGGCCGGCACGATCCGGGGCCTGCACTTCCAAGTCGCACCCAACGCCCAGGCCAAGCTGATCCGGGTGCTCGCCGGCGCGATCCTCGATGTCGCCGTCGACCTGCGCTCCGCCTCCCCAACCTACGGCCGCCACGTCGCCGTGCGGCTCGATGCAACGGGCGGTGAGCAGCTCTTCGTGCCCGCCGGCTTTGCCCATGGCTTCTGCACCCTGGAGCCGGACACCATGGTCGCCTACAAGGTGGACGCCTATTACAGCCCGGCCGACGACCGGAACCTGCGCTGGAACGATCCGGCCATCGGCATCGCGTGGCCGGTGGCGGAAGCCGACGCGATCCTCTCGGGTAAGGACAAGGTCGCGCCGCTTCTGGCCGATCTCGGGCGGGTGTTCTGATCCGAGATTCCGGGTGCGTCCAATCGCAGGGGTTGGTATCGAACTGAACGGGGCCGCGATGCAGCCGGGCGTGACCCTCGGATGCCACGCGTGAACGAAGCGACGGAGTTTAAGATCGATGCGCATTCTGGTGACGGGCGGCTGCGGCTTCATCGGCTCCGCCCTCGTGCTGCATCTCGTGCAGGATCTCGGCCACGAGGTGCTGACCCTCGATGCCATGACCTACGCCGCCAACCCGATCTCGCTCCAGCCCCTGGCCGACGACCCGCGCCACCGCCTGGCACAGGCCGACATCTGCGATCCGGCGCGCGTCCACGCCCTCTTCGCTGATTTCAAGCCCGACGCGGTGATGCATCTGGCCGCCGAGAGCCATGTCGATCGCTCGATCACCGATCCGGGTGCCTTCGTGCGCACCAATGTGATCGGCACCCAGGTGATGCTCGACGGCGCCCGCACCCACTGGGAAAGCCTCTCCAGTGAGGCCAAGGCGACGTTCCGCTTCCTCCACGTCTCCACCGACGAGGTCTACGGCTCGCTGCCGCCCGACGCGTTCTTCACCGAGGAGAGCCGCTACGATCCGCGCTCGCCCTACTCGGCGTCAAAAGCAGCCTCCGACCACCTCGCCCGCGCCTGGCACGAGACCTACGGCCTGCCGGTGCTCGTGACCAACTGCTCGAACAATTATGGCCCGCGCCACTTCCCGGAAAAGCTGATCCCGCTGATGATCCTGGCGGCGCTGGAGGGCAAGCCGCTCCCGGTCTACGGCGACGGTCTGAACGAGCGCGACTGGATCCATGTCGAGGACCATGCCCGCGGCCTCGTCGCGGTGCTGGAGCGGGGCCGGCTCGGTGAGACCTACCTGCTCGGCGGGCGCGCGGTGCGCAACAACCTCGACGTGGTGAAGGCGCTCTGTGCCGCCTTCGACCAGCTGAAGCCCGAGAACGGCCCGCACGAGCGCCTGATCACTTTTGTGGCCGACCGGCCCGGCCATGACCGGCGCTACGCCATCGACCCGTCGAAGGCCGAGGCCGAGGTCGGCTGGCGGCCGACCAAGGTGTTCGAGGAGGCGCTGGAAGAGACCGTGCGCTGGTACCTCGACAACGAGGCGTGGTGGCGCCCGATCCGCGAGGGCCGCTATTCCGGAGAGCGCCTCGGCCTCGCGGGCAAGAGCGCGTGAGCCAAGAGCGTTTAAGCATGGACATCCTGATCCTCGGCGGCGCCGGTCAGGTCGGCACGGAGCTTCAGGCCGTGTCCTGGCCCGAGGGCGTGCAGGTTCACGCGCCCGACCGCCAGAGCCTCGACATCACCGACGAGGCGGCCGTGGCCGCCGCGCTCGATGCGCGTGCCTATGCGGCGGTGATCAACACGGCCGCCTACACCGCGGTGGACAAGGCCGAGAGCGAGGTGGCGGCCGCATGGCGCCTCAACGCGCTCGCCCCGGCCCTCCTCGCCGCCGAGACCAAGCGGCGGGGCATCCCGCTGGTCCATGTCTCGACCGACTACGTGTTCGACGGCGCAGGCGACGGCTTCTACGCTCCCGATGCGCCGGTGAACCCGCAAAGCGTCTACGGCGCCAGCAAGGCGGCCGGCGAGATGGCGGTGCGCTCGGGCAATCCGCGCCATGCGGTTCTGCGCACTGCCTGGGTGGTCAGCCCGCACCGGGGCAACTTCGTCAAGACGATGCTGCGGTTGGCAAACGAGCGGGACCGGCTCACCGTCGTGGACGACCAGCACGGCTGCCCGACCTCGGCCGCCGACCTCGCGGGGGCGTTGGCCACCATCGCCCTGCGGATGGCCGATGACGCGCGCGCGCCGGCCGGCACCTTCCACTGCGTCAACGACGGCGCGACCACGTGGTGCGACTTCGCCCGCGCCATCGTCGCGGGCTCGGCCCGGCGCGGCGGGCGCTCGGTGCCGGTGGAAGGCATCCCGACTTCCGCCTACCCGACGCCGGCCCGGCGCCCGGCCAACTCCCGCCTCTCCACCCAGAGCCTGACCGACGCCTACGGCATCGCGCCCCGGCCCTGGGAGGCGGCGCTCGACGACATCCTCGACCGGCTGGTCGGGCCGGTTCGCTCCAACTGACCAGGACGTGTTCGCATGAAGGGCATCGTGCTCGCCGGCGGTTCCGGCACAAGGCTCCACCCGGCCACGCTGGCGATCAACAAGCAGCTGCTGCCGGTCTACGACAAGCCGATGATCTACTACCCGATCTCGGTGCTGATGCTCGCCGGCATCCGCGAGATCCTGATCATCTCCTCGCCTGAGCATCTCGGCAACTACCAGCGCCTGCTCGGCACCGGCGAGCAGTTCGGGCTGACCTTTTCCTACGCCGTGCAGCCGCGGCCCGAGGGGCTGGCGCAGGCCTTCCTCATCGGCCGCGACTTCGTCGGCACCGACGACGTGGCGCTGGTGCTGGGCGACAACCTGTTCTTCGGCAACGGCATGAGCGAGCTGCTGGCCAAGGCCCGCGCCCGCAAGAGCGGCGCGACAGTGTTCGCCTACCATGTCGATCAACCGGAGGCCTACGGGGTCGTCACCCTCGACGAGGCCGGCCGCCCGATCCGGCTGGTGGAGAAGCCCAAGACGCCGGAGAGCCCCTGGGCGGTGACGGGCCTGTACTTCTACGACAATCAGGTGCTCGACATCGCCGCCGAGGTGAAGCCGTCGGAGCGGGGCGAGCTGGAGATCACCTCCGTCAATCAGGCCTATCTCGAGCGCGGCCAGCTTCATGTCGAGCGGATGAGCCGCGGCTACGCGTGGCTCGACACCGGCACGCACGACAACCTGCTGGAGGCAGGCGAGTTCGTGCGGGTGCTGCAGCACCGGCAGGGGCTGCAGGTCGCCTGTCTCGAAGAGATCGCCTACCTTCAGGGCTTCATCGGCCGCGAGCAGCTGCAGGCACGGGGCGAGTTGTTCGCCAAGACCCAGTACGGCCAGAACCTCCTGCGCCTCGCCCGAGCTTCCTAGATATACCATCACGTGATGTTTCAGATGACCAAGAAGAGCTTCAACATCAGAATCCTGAAAAAAATCACTGGCCATAAGATGAGGAAATACAGGAAACCCTACAAAATTATAAAGCCCTATTTCGATGTGGAGTTTTACTTAGAAAATAATCCAGACATTGGCGCAAGTAACCAAAGTCCCATCCTTCACTACTTAGAGCACGGAAGCAGAGAAGGACGTCGCCCCAATCCAGATTTCGACCCGCATTTTTATAAGCAAAGGTATGCAGCTGAGGTCGGAGACACCGAACCATTTCTATACTATATTATGAGCGGCAAGGCCAAAGGGCACGCGACCTCCGATGGCCGCCCTTATATCAGCTACCGAGCGAGGAAAGATTTTCCAGATTACCAATTCGTCGCCGAGGAATTTGATAACGAATATTATTTGAATGAAAATCCGGACATCCGCAATTCGAAGATCGACCCTATATCGCACTACCTGCAGTACGGAGAAAGAGAGGGTCGGCGCCCTATTCCTGATTTCAATCCGACCTTTTACGCTCAAGAGTACTCGTCGGAAATTGGTGAGATGGGGCCTTTCATTCACTACATTAGGTACGGCAGAAAAAACGGCTACAAAGGAGCCCGTGAGGAGTACTATTACAGCGAACAACTCGTCTACCCGAATGGAGTAGTGCCATCTAGACGTCCGCGCAACGAGAATGACTACGCATTTTCGATCCCTCTTCCAGAGCGGTTGCGGAGCCACCCCTACAAAAAGGCGGCCGCAATCGTTCACGCCTTCTACCCCGAGCTGATAGAAGATATATTATTATATTTGGGCAGGTCTAATTTTCCAATTGATGTATATGTGTCGACGGACCATAGTAAAAAAGCCGAACAAATTATATCGATGGGGGAAAAGTATCATAATGGACGACTCGATGTCCGGATCATTTCGAATCGGGGGCGAGATATTGGCCCGATGCTTACAGGTTTCAGTGATGTGTTTATTAACTACGAGGTTTTTTTACACGTTCATACCAAAAAATCACCACACGGAGGTGATGGCCTGAGTTCGTGGCGTGATTACCTTTTTGAAAATTTGATAGGCTCTGCGGAAGTTATAGATAGCAATCTGCATATCCTCGGCACCGGCAATGTCGGCTTTGTATACCCGCAACATTTATACGCCCTGAGGGGCATACTCAATTGGGGATATAATTTCGAGATCGTCTCATCTTTGCTTCGCAAGGTCGGCGTCCGCCTGAGCAAAGATATGGTGTTAGAATTTCCCTCCGGATCCATGTTTTGGGCCAGAACGGCTGCTCTTCATGGGATACTGTCACTCGGTCTGAAACTGGAGGACTTCGATAATGAAGCTGGCCAAGTTGATGGAACCTTAGGCCACGCGATTGAACGCTCCTTCTTGTATTTCGCCGAAACCTCCGGCTACTCTTGGGCAAAGGTAATTCATGAGTCTACCGAGTACCCGCACAAACATTGCGTCATCCCGATCAGCAGCGAAGAAGAGCTTGCTCGTCGGTTCAACGACGTCTATCGCCCGCTCCTGACTCTATCTATATCCGGCGAGTATCCTCTCAGTCGTTCAATTCCAAATTGCCGCGAGTTGCTGTTTACTCCCTCCTTACTAACCAAGAAGCGAGTCATCTTACTGGTTCCATCGGTCAATCCGAGGCAGACATTCGGCGGCATTGCGACTGCTTTGAAGATCTTCCGAGATATAATTCGACGAGCTGGTCCAGACGTCGATTTCGCAATTTTGGCGACCGACGCGGCTATAGAGCCGGAAGCAGTAAGCTTTCTTTCAGAGTTCACTCATAAGCCGTTTATGAGCGAAGAAGATAATGCAAGGCTTAGTCTCATAGACGTGTCATCGCGGGTAACCGGACGCTTTCCAATTAGGAAAAATGACATCTTCTTCGCTACGGCATGGTGGACTGCACGAATCGCGCAATCGGGGCAAGATTTTCAAAACACTTACTTCCACCAATTCAAAAAATTCATATACTTGATACAAGATTTCGAACCAGATTTTTACGGCTGGGGTACGATGTACGCGCTGGCCGAAGCGACATACAAAGACAGTAGTAAATTTTATCCAATCATAAACTCTGAAGAGCTTTATAGATTTTTTCGCTCGGATGATTACAATATGGTTGATGCAGTATGCTTGCCATATCGGATTAACGACCGGATTAATCTCTTGCTGAATCCGCGCCCGAGAGAAAAGGTGCTGATGTTTTACGGCCGCCCTTCCGTACATCGTAATCTATTTGAAATCATATGTAACGCCCTAGTTTTGTGGCAAACTAGAAACCCGGTCTCCTCTTCTTCTTGGAGAATTATATCGCTTGGTGAAGAATACCCGAAGGACTGGCTGAATCCGATTCAGAATGTTGATGTCCTCGGCAAATTGACACTTGAGCAGTATTCCTATTGGCTAAGCAGATCAAGCATTGGTATTTCGTTAATGCTGTCACCTCACCCGAGCTATCCGCCGCTGGAGATGGCAGAGGCAGGGCTCATGACGATCACGAACGACTACGCCTTCAAATCAATGGGCAAGAGGTTCGATTTACTGTCGCTTCCGTATGTAACTGAGGAGACATTGGCTGATTGCATCGAAGCATGCGTGAGCAGGTATGTGTCTGGAGACTATAGCATAAATACCGGTCGATTTAAGCCAAAGATCGGAACGCAGGAAGATGTGACTTATTTTACGGCTGATAAATTAGCCGATGATTTCAAACTGAATTGATCGGTCGTTGTTTGGTGCAGGTGAACCCGCCTTCAGAGTGACCGACCTATTGATGATGGTGCCACGAGTCTACAACCTCTCAGACGAACGGTTAGAGCTATGGAAAAAAAAATTGAATGGAGTGGTCGTGCTAAAGTCGCGCTGTGTATGTGCGTTAAGAACGAAGCTTTTCGAATAAAAGAGTGGGTTGCATACCACAGCTTGCTTGGATTTGATATGATTATTATATATGACAATATGTCAACCGACGGCACGCGGCAAATTTTGGGTAGAGTTGGGGGCAAAGCAAATATAGTAATTGTCGATTGGGATAGATCCGATCGTATGTATCAAATGGATGCGTTCAAAGATGCCGTAACTCGGTTCGGGCACGACTTTGACTGGATGGGGTTTATAGATTCGGATGAGTTTGTGGTACTTCATGAGCACGATAATATATCCTCTTTTGTGGAAGATTATGAGGAGGCATCCGCAATCGTAATAAATTGGGCTCTTTACGGTTCATCGGGGCACATCGTTCGTCCGGACGGATTATTAATCGAGGAGTTTACAAATCGAGCGAAGCCAGATGAGCGGCGAGCCAGGCACGTGAAATCATTCGTTAGAATTTCCAATTTCGTAAATGTCGGCCCAAATCCACACGTGTTTGACGTCGCCGGACAAACTGTCAATGTTCTTCACGACGCGCCAGAGTGGGATGAACTCGGTATAACTGCCGAAAGGGCAGTCTATAGTATTTGCCAGATTAACCACTATTTTGTAAGAAGCCTAGAAGAGTGGCGTGAGAAAATGAAGAGAGGCTATCCCGATCAGGATCTGGGGAATATCGATGAAGGAAGAATTGTTGCTGAATTTCATAGCTTTGACCGAAACGACGTAGTCGATCAGAGTGCTGTTGCTTGGGCCATAAAGACGAAAGAAAAAGTAGAATATCTGTTCGGCCAGTAGCCCACCTTTAATTGGCATAGCTCGATTGCTGTCGTTATGGCTGAGCTTGGATAGTGAGGAGACTGGCGGAGGACATAAGAGGTGAGGTATCGTGAGCAGTTAAGATTGCGGCGGGGGAGGTCTGCGTGCAGTCGTGGCTGCGGCGCTCGACTTGGCATGGGCAACACCGGCGCGGTGCCGTCGACAGCCTGGATCTGCGGCTTCTTGTCGACCCACAGCACGAGCGCCCGATCTGGTAGGTTGAGGTAGAGGCCAAGCACGTCGCGCACCTCGTCGACGGAGGCGGGATTGCGCGACAGCTCGAAGTCTCGGTGTCGAAATGCTCAATGGGTGAGCCTGCCTGGCTGTACGAAACCTTCGGCGCGCTGGCACATGGCATCGGTCGGGATGGGAGCGCGTTAGGTCTGGAGCGGTGAAAACTGGATATCGAAGATCAGACGCTGGCCTTGCCCTGTGCTCTCCTCGGACGGCGTGTGATCGGATGCTCAGGCTAATCCTCACGGCGCTCCTGGCGCTGGCCGCATGGCCGGTCTACGGGCAGGCCCTTCCCGAGCCCAGCTACCGGGCGATCATCTCCCCGGACAACGACCAGGGCTCGGCTGGGGACACGTCTGGTATGAGTGTCCGGCTCCCCCCGGGGCCGCTTCTCCCAGGCGGCTTCCTGAAGATCCCGGAAGCGTTCGCTCAGATCCAAGCCCGCACCCAGCGCGTCTTCCGCTTCGACCCGAGGGCCTACGGGGCGACCTGCAACGGGAGCGGAACTGGCGACGATGCTGGCTTCGATGGTGCCATCACGGCGCTTCAGAAGGCCGGCGGTGGCGCGCTCTTGATCCCTGGCAAGTGCGTCATCTCCCAGCCGAAGACCGTCACGGGTGTCCCGGTCGCTGTCGTAGGGGATGGGCTCGCAGTCTCCCAGCTGATCGGCTCCGCCAGCTTCCCCGCGGGCGGCAAGTTCCTGCTGCGCATTGACATCATGAACGGCAGCGACGGCACGGTGTCCGTCAACGGCGTCTCCTTCCGCACCCTCCAGGCGGAAGTTGCGAGCGGCCTTGAGATCGAGGCCATGCAGAGCAACCTCGAAGAGCGCGTCCAGATCAGTCACACCGAGTTCCGCGGCGTGGACCCTGGCCAGCATGGCTTCAATTACGGGCTCCGTCTCCGCAACGTGAACACGCCCAAGGTATCGAACGTCACGGTGACCGGGCGGCAGTCGAGCAGCGGCGGACCCGCCAGTCTCACCAATATGGATGTCTGCTTCGACATCATGAACACGCTGCCGGGGATGACCAATTACGTCTTCTCGGACACCCGCTGCAACGCAGCGAAGCGAGCCTACAATCTCTCCGGCTATATGGAGGGGCTCTACTGTGGCCGTTGCATCAACGTGGCGGTGGGCTTCGGGTGGTTCCTGCGGCCCGGCCGGCAGACCCCGCTCATCAATATCTTCAGCAGCCACACCGACTTCTTCAACGCTGCGGTCGATATCACAGACATCACGCAGGGCGCCTACTACGGCAACCTCTTCTACCACCGCGCCGACGCGACCACGAACGGGGTCTGCTACCAGATGACCCGCGTGAAGGAGAGCCAGATCCTCGGCGGCGAGTGCGTGAACTACGCCGACACGACCAGCCTCGTGGGCGTCGCGTGGTCGGCATCGAGCGACAACATCGTGGGGGACATGATCCTCTCGAAGGTGGACACCGGGGTCACGAACCTCGGAGGCTCCACCGGCAACGTCTACCGGCGCGGCCGATGGATCAACGTGAAGCAAGGGGCCCGCGAACATGGCAAAGGAGGCGACAGCTCCAACGTCTGCATCGGCTACAACGCGGCCTGCTGACGACACCCAACAGACTCTCAACCTCAGGCTGCCTCCGGGCAGCTTTGTCTTTGCCCGGGGACCACCCAACACATGAGCATCAGTTCTGGCACTGCCCTATGGTGGCGGCCAGAGGACGAAGCCTGGGCCTCGACGCCGTTCCTTAGAGCCCGTCCGATAAGGGTTGAGTTTGGGGTTGAGTGGCCGGGATGGCGATGCTTCCAGAAGGGTGCTGAAGCCTAACCTGGAAGTGCCATGTGGACCCCGACCACCCGGCGGCAGCATAGCCGCTCGGGCCTGCGCTACGAAACCGACCTGACGGATGCCGAATGGGCTGTGGTCGAGCCGCTGATGCCCAAGCCTGCGCCGTGCGGGCGTCCGCCAATCTGGACGATGCGGGAGATCCTGAACGCGATCTTCTACGTGCTGCGCGGCGGGATCGCGTGGCGTCTGATCCCCAAGGACCTGCCGCCGCGTTCGACCACCTACGGCTATTTTAGCCGCTGGCGCGACGACGGCCTGTTCGGCCGGATCAACCACCACCTCGTCATGGCTGACCGTGAACGGATCGGACGCGAGGCTTCGCCGTCGGCGGCCGTTCTGGATAGCCAGAGCATCAAGACCACCGAGAGCGGTGGGCCGCGCGGCTACGATGCCGGCAAGAAGGTGAAGGGCCGTAAGCGCCAAGCTCTGGTCGACACGGACGGGCGTGCCCTCGTCCTCGATCCGCAGCCCGCCGACGTACAGGATCGCGACGGAGCGGTGCCGGTGCTGCGTTTGTCGCGTCGCACCTTCCCGTTCATCACCAAGGCGTTCGCCGATGCCGGCTATGCCGGAGACCGACCCGCCACGGCCACGAGCATCACCGTCGCGATCGTGCGCAAGCCACCCGGGCAGGTCGGCTTCGCCGTTCAACCGCGCCGCTGGGTCGTCGAGCGCTTCTTCGCCTGGATCAGCCGCAACCGCCGCCTCTGGAAGGATCCGGAGGGCCACTCTCGCCTCGGCCCAAGCCTTCCTCTACGCCGCCGCTGCCATGATCCTCGTCCGACGCCTCGGACGCGCTTCGTGACTTATCGGACAGACTCTTAGAGGGTCCCACGTTGTACTCGAACACGTCGTCGCCGCTCACCTGGAGGACGTTGCCTGTGCGCCAGTCGTTGGTGCCGAGGGATTTCGCTGCGGCGACCTAGCATTACAGTTGCAGGGTAAGGCTCCTATTTGAGGGTTTTCGGATGGGAGAGTGCGATGCCCTCAGCCTCGCTCGAGTCCACGCTTGAACTCTGGTCGACGACCCTGCGGCAGACCAAGCAGCGCATCCGCCCGCTGTTTGCCGCCCCGAGTGTCGCCGCCTCGGCCAACGCCTTCCTGGACGGACTGCTCGGCGGTGAGCGGCGCAAGACCGGCTGGATGCGCGCCGAAGCTGCCGGTGACCCGGGTCCCTGGCGTCAGCAGGCCATCCTCGGTCGCACGCACTGGGATGCAGAGGCGCTGCGCGACGTGGTGCGCGACGACGTCGTCGAGACGCTCGCTTCACCGGATGCGGTTCTCGTGATCGACGAGACTGGCTTTCTCAAACAGGGCAAAGCCTCGTGCGGGGTGGGCCGGCAGTACACGGGCTCGGCCGGCAAGATCACCAACTGCCAGATCGGAGTGTTTGCCGCCTACGTCTCGGATCAGGGCCATGCCTTCATCGATCGCCGGCTGTACCTACCCAAGGCTTGGACTGAGGATCCAGCCCGGCTGCGAGCCGCGCATGTGCCCGAGGCTGTCGCGTTCGCCACCAAGCCGAGATTGGCGCTCGCCATGATCGAGCGGGCCGTCCGGGCAGAGGTGCCGTTCGCGTGGGTAGCGGCCGACAGCATCTACGGCGTGGGCGAGATCGAACTGGCGCTGCGGCGGGCCTACAAGGGCTACGTGCTCGGCGTCACCGGTCAGCATCGGTTCTGGTCCTGGGACGCAAATCTCGACCTTGCGGGCACCGCCGAGGACATCGCCAAGGGTATCCCCGACCAAGACTGGCTGCGCTTCTCGGCCGGTGCGGACACCAAGGGAGCGCGGCTGTTCGACTGGGCCTATCTACCGCTGGCCACACTCCGGGCTGACGCGCTCGACGCCGCGCTCGATCAGAGCTTGTGGACGCGCGGCCTGCTGGTGCGGCGCAGCCTGTCGGATGGGGCGCTGGCGTACTTCACGACTTGGTGCCCGGCCGGTACCCCGGTCGAGAAGCTGGTGATGGTAGAGGGCCGCCGCTGGGCGATCGAGGACGCGTTCGAGACCGCCAAGACGGAACTCGGGCTGGCCCACAACGAGAGCCGCTCGTGGCACGGCTGGCACCGGCACGTCAGCCTGGTGATGCTGGCCTTCGCGATGCTGGCGCGGGTGCGCCGGCTGGCCAACGGGCCGCCCCCAAAAACGACGCTCATCGCCAAGCTCGCAGGTGCCGTGGTCCATTCAGGAGATCCGGCGCGTGGCGATGCGGCTGGCGCAACGGCGCATTGAACCCGCCTTCGTGCTCGCATGGTCAGCTTGGCGACGCGCCCATCGAGCTACCGCTCGACAGGCCCATCTCAAAGCACGAATGCAACTGTAATGCTAAGGCGAGTGGAGTGCGGCGGGCAAATGCAAGGCGGAGCTCGCCTGTTGCGGCGGACCATCTTCGCGCTGGTAGCGGTCTGTCGGGGAATACGAGCCTGTGAGGGTCGAGATCGAGTTGGCGCTCGAACCGAGACAGGCGCGTTGCCTGCACGTCATCCCACTCCTGCTCAGCGGCATGAATGGGGTAATCTGCGCGCGATAGCTCGCAACCGGCCGAACGATATTGCAATATACATTGATTAGAATCAAGAGTTCTTGAGCGCAATATCGAAAAGTTCTTCTGCCATCAGACCCGGATTTTTGATACGAAGCGTTTGTGAGAAGCCTTCCTGTTTTTCGATCTCATATATGTAATCTTCGCCGTACAAATATAGAGCATTGTTCCCTTTAAGTTTATCGATTATTACAAAATTGGAATTCACAGAATCGATATGTGAATAGCCAATCAGAGTACATTTACGGCTGGCAAATGCACTTCCATGAAGCACCGAGCCTAACAAACTGATCGAAGCCGAGCTTCTATTAAACAAGTCTATCTGCTCAGAAACTGAGAGCGACTCCGGGTAAACAATAATGACGCCCATCTTGCTTAATGCATTCGATACTTCTGCTTCATTAGAGATATTTCTCACACCATTCTTGAGGCGTTCTTTAGAAAAATAAACGTACTTAGGCGACTGGGTACGATATTGCTTGGATCGGGATTGGCCAAGTTTATTGCCGATATTTTTTGTGAATTTTATGAACTCTGGGGTAGCAGAATGCTGCTCAATCATAGCTTCGCCTGCAAACATTACGCTTTTGACGATAACAGGACAATCAAAAACAGCACAATTTGATTTCTTTATGCCAATTGCTTCAAAGATCTCTAATATGAATGGAACTTTGAAGATTTCCTCTACCGACATGTGTGAGTGAAAAACTACGATTGGCACCTCAGCAAAATATTGCAACGCCCAAAGTCGAGATAGGGTAGATATAATAAAGTGCCCATACTCATTATGCAAAAGACCTCCATAGAACAAAAAACTAGAAGAGATTTCGGTATAAGCTTGCCGCGGTATATAAGTTAACGTCTGACAGACAGCGGCGCGATCAACACCTCTCTTGTATACAGAGTTTTCAATTATATTTCCGTCGATGTCATAGCATCCCCAAGTGTGATCGCATGCCGGAGCTGAGATGGCTTGGTCTCGAGGGATATACAGTACATCTCTAACAATAACTGTTGATAAGAGGCTGTCAGTTATGTCACTGCCACCCCATATTTCTGCGCAATTCCTCATCATATGAAATTTCCCCTGAATTGCTACAGAATTTCTGCGCCTTACGGCTAAGATACTCACAGATAGAACATCAGGATAATGACCGCTTAGCATGGCCGTCAATCGGGCTGCAGATCCGCCGCGTCAGTCAAGCTTCTGGCTCAAGGTGCGGCGTGGGCAGGCAGGATTGTCGCAGCGCAGGAGGCCCAGGCGGACGCACAGACAGACGGCCGCCCTACAAGGGAGGATCCGGCTAGGCGGCGTCCATAGGAGCCCCGTGGATCCAATCCGAACTGATCCCGAACCGCTCCGCCGCCTGACGGCGCAAGGCGCCCTCGGACGCGGACCTCACCACCCGCCCACGCAGATCCGACGATAATGGTGCCGCCATCAACCCTCCTGTCGAAGCTCAGCAGGGAATCAGATAACACCGCCGGAGGAGTCCCCCAACAACTCAACGCGGTCGGCGAAAGCTCGAGAAGCCGAGGCTTTATGGCAGCGTTGTGGAGCGCACCCACACTTGGTTCAATCTCTTCCGACTCCTGCCGATCCGCTGCGAGCGCCGCGCCGACGACTACGAGGCCGCCACTAGTCGCTTTGTTAGGTGCTGCAATCAGCCTCATTCAAGCTTGCTGCATAAAATGAATCATCGCGCGATTCCCCTATGAGCAAGCCGAGCAGTACCGGCCGAAACCACTGTGACAGATTCCGAAACTCGATCTGCTGTTACGCGGGACAGTTGCATCTCATAATTTTGCCCGTCTGTTGTTTCCACCGTCCCCACACGCCTTGCTTTCATTATTTTCTTTTGACGCTGCCTATAAGTTTAGACCAAAAGGATCGACTGTAGAATTCCTATCGTACAATTTCCTAGCAGATCGAGCGATCTTCCTTCCCGACCGATTATAATCCCATTTCCAGCGAGCCTGCACTGCGGAAGACTTGTTTCGTGCATAGAGTTTTTTATAATAATCCCATATATATTTCACTTCTTCGTTATGACGAGCGAATACTTCGAGCTCGCGATTCGCCCATCCAAAATCGAAACCAAATCCAGAGAAATGGTAGAAGCGAAGAGATTGGCCATTAATCAACCAATTTCCAGATTTATCCCTCGTTAAATGCCTGCCCTTTATGTTCCACGTCGCGACATTGTAAGTCCGGTCACATAGAACATGGATGCCAGGAAGCATATAAGGCGCTAAATTGACCCATTTTTGATCTGTGAAGGTCCCAAACTCAAAATCGATATGACTGTAATCTAGTAAGCGCCTCTCCCACCAGCTTGCAAATTTGAGACCGTCCGGGGAATTTTTTATGGCAAAAAAACCAAGATTAAACACACCATGTTTTAAAGAAGCAATTTCATGAGACCAAATTCCGTCGTCGTCATCCTCTGCATCAGTCAGATGGGGCGTCAAAATGACTGAAGCATAATTGGTTTCTATTATATTGATTACCTCCTCAAGAGGTGAAAAGACACAGGTATCAGGATCTAAATAAATGATCGCATCATATTTCAAGTCCTCCAGTAAGTATCGCGACATCGAAGCTTTAGTAGCGGTGCATAACTCAATTACATTATAGTCATGCGCGAACTTTAGCCACGGACGATCTATATGCAACCATTCCGCAAACATGATATGATCAAAATTTTCATCCTCCCACCGAGTCTCATCCGGAGTTCTGTCGTTGAATAACAGAAAGAAATCCCAGTTAGGATGATGCTGCTTAACAGAGGTGCAGAGTATCCTTGCATTCGGAAGATACGAAGATGACACTGACGTGAATACCGCGATCTTCATTTTTTGTCCTCCATTTAATTTCAAATGTCAGAGATAATATACTCAAGTAACTCGATGTCGGATACGGTACAAGCCCCCTCTATGCGTTCCATCTCGACCCTCATTTTATTAACGATAGCCTCAAGAAGATCTCGATTGATCGAGTTTGCGACAAGCAAATCATTTTCCACGATAGCATTCTTGAGGGATAATCTTTGATCTTTGAGCATTTGTCGCGATAAGTTCGTCGACTGCGTAACACCTTCTCTCTGCTCATACTTTCGATATAAATAAGTTACGACAGAACTTACGGCAATCTTTTGAGCCTTGCAATAAACGCGAACTATAAAAGGATTGTCTTCAAAGCTCCCAGTTTCCTCAAAATATATGTCGTTACTAGCTAAAAAAGATTTCTTATACATTTTAGCGCAGGGACCAAAGTCAGCAAACATAGCTTTGAAGATGGCCTTATTATCAGAGTAATTCTCTTTCTCCACAAACTCTAACTGACGCTGAAATCTGTAAGGCATTGGATCGCTGTAGTGCTGTTCCGAAAACATAATCAGATTAGAGGCCGCAAAGTCAACGTTGCCAGTGCTGATGATATCATAAAGAACTTGCACGGCATTGCTTGCAATGACGTCATCTGCATCAACAAACATTACGTGCTCGGCAGAAGCATGTCGAAGTCCAGTGTTGCGAGCGGCGCCAGCTCCTTGCTTCTTTTCCTTAAAGACACGAATGTTGTTATGTAGCCGTTCAAGTCGCAGCATCAATTCGTGCGAGCCGTCGCTTGAGTTATTATCGACAAGGATAATCTCCAGTGGCGTCGCCGCTGTTTCCTGCGACAAGATTGAGTTGATGCAGGTGTTGAGCCATTCGACCGAGTTATATACCGGAATAATGATGCTAACTCGCTTTTTAAGACTGTGCGGCCAAGTGAACTCGTAATTCAATGGTTCAATATAGATTGATTGATAACCAGCAAGACGTGCGACTTCTGCGAAAGATCGTTCGATAGCGTGCGCTAGCGTCCCATCATCACTGATTGGTTCAGATTGAAAATCATGCCAATCGATCGAAGATGAGAATATCTTTGCAAGGGCTTTTGGCCTGAACCAAAACATTGAGGAAGCGGGGAATATATCTAGCTCACGGGCCGTAAAATCGGAACTGATACCTAGAACTTCGAATAACTTTATTGCATGATTTTTATTATTCCCCCAATGCATGAACGGATAGATTTCATCGTGCGGCCATGGGCCGACTAACCCAAGGCTATCTTCGCTATCGAAAAGGTCCAATACGCGTTCCACATAGCTTTCATTAAAAAGCAGCTTTCGAAGCAGGTCTTCAAGCCACAGAGTCCCAAAGCCGCCCCTCTCAACGCTCTTCTTTGTATGGATATGCAGAACAGTGTCATAGTTAGATAGCAGCCTCCCGACTAAAATTATAAGCGGGGCAATGTCTCTACCTTTATTGGGAACCAGATGGGTTATGATTTGTGTTGCTCTACATCCGCTTGATTTTATTATAGACTCTATTGTTTCTTTCTGCGACTTGTCTGAATATGTAACAAAAATTGTTTCAATGTGTTTGATCCCCTTTACGGCTGAAATTAGATCCTGCAGCACATCTATGTAATAGCAATGTATGTGCACGCAAATTTTACTATTGCGCGCAAGTTTGACTGTTTCTTTCCTAGAAACTGGGATTTTATATGGAGCTATGCGTCTATGAGGGCTGGTTGTAAGTGGCACCGTATGGATGAAATTCTGATGTACTTTCATCGACGCGGATGATCTAATCTTCACGGCATAATCTAAAGCTGGGTTCTGATCTTCCGACAGGCCTGGGGTTGTACGTTTATAATATGAAAGGCTGAAGTATGGGCTTGGATCACGATCCTCAAGCCAGCCGTGGTGCATGAAATGTGTGAAAGCATCCAGCTGAGCAGCTGCGACATCGGGATTGGATACATAATAAAATGCTTCATCAAAAATTTTATCTTTTATCATTTGCTCCTTGTATTTTGCATAAATCCCCTCCTCGGTAGAGATTGTGTCGAAACTTGAAAAATCCCGACCTTCAGCTTGGCCATACATTATATAGTGAACTAAGGGATTAATCGACGAACTTTTGACGTCGGGATAACGGTTGAGGTACCCGTCGTTCGAAAACCAAGAGTTGGGATTTCGCCCCTCCTTCCAGCCGTAAACTAAGTAATGGATCAAGGGATCAATCGAAGCGTCTCGGATATCTGGATATGTGGATTTATAGTAAGCTGAGTCAAAGGATTCTCCGATTGCACTTACTACTTCAAATCCCGGGCTGGCAATCTCACTTTCTTCCTCTAAGTTCAGATCATGAGTAGCTCTGCCTTCTGCCTTTCCGTAGATGCAATAGTGTAATAAAGGGCATATCAAAGCGTTTTTTACATCGGGATACCTATTAAGATATCCACTGGTAGAAAACCAGTCGTTTGGGTTGTGCCCCTCCTTCCAACCATGGTGAATATAATATTCTAAGGCTGTCAGCAATGTCTCGGGCGGGACCGAATAATGTTTTATATAATAGTTTGCATCAAACAATTCAGCAATCAGGCCGATCTCCTCTTTCGTATAGCCCTCGGCCGGTTTTCCCTGCAGCTCTTGCCAAGCTTCCGGATCAACCTGCCCATTTTGAATGTAGTGAATCAGGGGACAGAGCTGGGCTTCAACGAGTTCAGGGTGTCGCTTCAAATAACCATTCGTTGAGAGCTTTTCGCTTGGGTTTCGTCCCTCTTTCCACCCATACATTATATAATGCTCAAGGGCGTCAATCCCTGTGGATTTTACATCTGGATTATGCAGTAGATAAAATTCGGTATCAAACAAATCTGCAACGGAAGATTTAGGGATAGCGCCCGAGAAAACTTCACTGTTTTCATTGTTTTCGAAACATTCGGTTCCCATAGCTTTTCTCCAGGCCGATATTAGTAATGCTAAATCTTCTTCAGAATGGAGGTTCGCCTATAAAAACATACGGATTCGATTTGGCGAGCGTAAGTCCTTACGAAGGCGTCTGCCTCTGTGCTTATATCCAAAACTCTATCACCTATCATATAATCCATCAACTTTTTGATATAATCTGCGGCAGATATGGAAGAAAGTCCGCGGTAATCCTTGATGTAACTGCCATAGCTAGTATCTATGTCCTCCAGTATATAAAATCCTCCGCTCCGCACGCTCGGAAATAAATACTGCAAAGTCGTTATCTGGTGATCCCAAATGTGAGATCCATCATCGACAATCAAGTCAAAGGGGCCATATTCATATACTATCTTCGAGAGGTGGTCTATGTTGGATTGGTCGGCAATTACTACTTCCTTTCTTTCGCCCCTGTATTTTAAGCAGTCTGGATTAATATCAACCCCTATTACATGTGAGTTATAATAATAATCTGACCACATTGCAAGTGAGGCTCCATCATAAACCCCAATTTCAAGTATTTTTAGCTGGCTGCTGCGATCAAGCGTTAATTGTTGCTCGTAGAAATTCAAGAAATTATGGAATATTGACGCTTTGTCAGTGTTGGTCTTCAAACCAATTTCGTCAAGAGTCATGTGGTTGCCCATTAGTGATAATCCTTTCATCTATTGCACAGCCTAGGATCCGCGGTGTCGTATGCAACGCACGAATCGTCGTGACTTCTGCACCTCTCTCGCCTCATTAGGCGGTGCTAGTTCGTGCGGCATCCCTTGTCGAGCACCAATGCGTCAGACGTCGCTTCACGTGGCTTAAATCGCGGCCCCATAACGGGTGGCACGGGCGGGGCGTGTTGTCATCAGCCCTCTGGAGACGGAGGGTTTTGGGTGGGTCGGTTTGACCTGACGGATGTGGAGTGGGCGGTGGTCGAGCCTCTTCTGCCCACGGACGTTCGCGGCAAGGAGCGGGTGTACGACCGGCGGGTGCTCAACGGCTTCTTCTGGCGGCTGCGCACGGGTGCCCCATGGGCCAACATCCCGGCGCCCTACGGTCCCTACACGACCTGCGGCAATCGCTTCCGGCGCTGGCGCAAGCGCGGGATCAGGGGCCGGCTTCTGGATGCGATGTCAAAGGTTTACGACGCCGACCTGCAGATGATCGACGCCTCCAGCGTGCGCGTGCATCAGCACGCCGCCTGCGCAAATAAAGAGGGCGGATCCGGTGGTATGGGTCGCTCGCGCGGCGGCCTGACAAGCAAGATCCACGCGCTGGTGGATGCCGAGGGCCGTCCCGTGGCGCTCAAGATCACGGAAGGCCAAGCGCATGATGGGCGCTCGGCGGCAGACATGCTGGACGGGTTGGGCGCGGGCCAGATCCTGCTGGGTGATCGAGCCTACGATAGCGACGCGCTGAGAGCCCGGATGGCCGAGCAAGGTGCATGGGCCAACGTGAAGCCGATGCCCAACCGCAAGCAGGTGCTGGCCTTCAGCCCGTTCTTGTTCAAGTACCGCAACTTGGTCGAGCCCTTCTTCGGCAAGATCAAGTACTTCCGGGCCATCGCCAAACGCTACGACAAGGATCCCGACAACTTCCTCGCCAGCGTCGAACTCGCAGCCCTCCGTATCTGGATGCGAGCTTGATGAGTCCGCCCCCATCGAAGTGGCTCTTCGTCGGGTTTGATGGATCACGCTGCGAGGAGGAAGCGGCGACGCAGGAGGTCGAGCTTGGCGCGGCCATACATCGAACGCTTCAACAGCTTGAGGCGGTTGACCTGCCCCTCGTCATGTCCGCTGCTCCAAGGCAGGCGAAGGCCTGCGCGAACAGCGGCTCCATCCTGAGCGAGGCTGACGGCGAAGCTCTCGTTCACCCGAGCACCGCAGGCACGGGCGTCGGACAACCAAGCGTCATAGGCGGTGGTGATGCCGGGCTTGGCCGGCGCGGCGCCGCAACGGCTGCGAACGATTCGACGGAACCGGCGACCGAGCCCGACGACCCTGGCAGCCTCGTCATCCTGCAGCACGCGCGCGACCACTGCTGCGGCGTCGGCGTCGAGATCATTCGGCGGGGGCAGGCTGGGTCGCAGCAGTAGAAGCGGCGAACCTCCAAATGCAGCCGAACGGCCTTGCCGCTGGCCGGCAAATCGGCAGGCCGTCGCCGATACCGGCTATGGACCGACGTGCTGATTGCTCGGCACGTCGGGCAGCGGGCGTGGTCGGGCTTCGCTTCGGCGACCCCGCGCAATGCGGACGAGGCGGCAGCCAGACAAAGGGAAGAGCTGGGTCATGCCCCGATCTGCGAGGCTGAACCGACCACGCCTAGACCCCAACCGTCACGCACCTTGATCCCCAAACTCGGCGATGAACCACCGCGTGGGGGCCGATCAACATCAGCGTGCCGGATGGTGCGACTTACTTCATCGACTCTCCGGTGTTCGACCTTTCGGGAGACACTGAGCGGCGGATGCTGCGAGGAGTCAGTTACCTGAAGGGCTTGGAAAATCACGCAGTTGTCGATGTCGTCGTGGTCAAAAACGCATCGGGTGCTGCGCTTGGTGGCAACTCCAGCCGTGTGACCGGTGGCGGCTCGGCACGGCGCATCGATTTCATCGCCGATCGCACGGGTGTGAACGGCATTCGCGCGCGTTACCGCATCCGCAACGGTGCTGCGGGGGAGGTTGGCGCGAAGGTCCGACTACTTGGAAGCTTCCTGACGCTCAATGTCGAGCGGGCCGAAGCACTGCTCGGGAACGCGCCTGATATGCCGTCGGCCGTCTACGTGCCACAAGTTACGGCCCTGGCCGACACCTTCGCTGTCATCGGAGCTGCCAACGTCCACTACACATTCAGCGGACGCCGCGTGTTCATCGACAACGACGTGCCGATCACGACGAACGGGAGCGCAGCAGGAGCAGTTCGGGTCTCTCTTCCGGCGGCGCCCGCCGTGATCGGCAAGCTGACCGGACGCGAGGTCGCCCTAACCGGCAACGATCTACAAGGCGAACTGCGTCCCAGCTCAAACGTGATCGAGATCACGCGCTACGACAATGCCTATCCCGGCTCTAACGGCGCCCGCCTTGTGCTAAGCGGGTCGTATGAGTGGGCTTAGCGTTAGATTGGCCCGAGGGAGAGCCAGCATATGCGCCGGCCCTCCGCCTTAAGCTAAATGTGGGCCGCCAAGAAGGACATGAACTTTTCGACATCTATGTCGTAAGTGATTCCTTCGGATAAATTTTGCAGATCCCGTCTTTCTGTGTTGCGAACAAAATAAGCGGCATAATCGCATCCAATAAGACTGCAAATCTGCTTGACCCATTGGCTATCCATTCCCTCGGGAAATATCTCGAAAACCTTTGCCTTCTCTGATGCAAAGAAGACATTGGCAAGGGCGGCGCCCGAAGCGCTAACGATTACATCGGCATTGAAAGCTATTCCCATCTGTTCTGCGCAGCTTAGCACCTCTGGGTTGATTGGCGTAAAGCCCTGTTCGGCCAAGGCCACTCTAAGGGCATGTTCCGATGCGTTCGTTCTGTTCGAAAATCCGTCGCGAGCAAGATATACCCTTCTGGGAGAAGCGCGATCTGGCGCAATAGCGTTTATCTTGGGGACGACAGTTGATAGATATGTAATTCTCATGTATTCGTGCAAATAGCCCAAGTTGTGTAATCCGTGGTCCATTAAGCTCGTGTAATAAACGTTTTTGCCCTTGAACGTCCCGCCAATCGTTACGGTTCTCACGTCGAACAACGCCAGCAAGTCGTTATGCCATTTGTTCATCGGCGGCATGATTATGCGCAAATGCCTAAAACTCTCCTGCCTTTGCATGAAAACTGCGGTGGGAAGGCAGTCTAAGATAAAGTGGCCATAGTTTGCGAAGGCGCCGATGGGCATGGGTACCGCGATGTCGTGAAGCACTAATGGTTCACGTGGCACGCTGGCAGTGACGAAATCATTCTTTTTCTTGAATAGCGAAATGTCATAGACACCATTCGGAAGAAACACCGTCTCAGATGCTGGCGTATGGAGAATGCCCCCGTCCGTCGTCAGAATAACGCCTGAGGTCGGCGAAACATACGCGTCTTCAATTTTGTAAATATGCGTTTCGCTTAGTCCGCTTTCCTTGTCGCTCCACCATTCAGGGGCAATTCGATCCCCAGAAGACGCGAAGCGAGAGTATGTCTCCTTCTTAATTGACGAGGAGTGCGATCCTCGGAATTTGAGAAATGAAGCTCCTTGGGCGCCGATAAGGTGGTTAATAACAGGTTTTTCCTCAAAAACTCCTGTTCTTTTCCGAGCTTTCGCACTGGCAGATCAGTGACTTCGACCATGTCGGTTGCCTTCGCCGGCTAGAGTGCATCGCCTGTCAGAGCGCGATCTGATCGGCATTACACCGGCTTTTGGCATCAGAGAACACCTCCGCGTACGCGCTTCAATCCTCTCTCAGCGCGCCACCCGGCACGAGCCTTCCTGATAATCTGGAGAACACGAATGGCCGCTGCGCTGGACCGCACCGCCTTCTACGCGTCTTTGCGCCTGAACCCGTTTCCCGGCTTCCTCACGCCGGCACAGGTCTCGGGCATGGAGGCATTGCTGGATGCCAGCCCGCCCGACATGCCGTTGGAGCATCTGGCCTACTGCCTCGGCACATGCCCGATCGAGACGGCATGGACCAGGCTGCCGATCAAGGAGAAGGGCGGCTCGGCCTACCTTGCCCGCATGTACGACATCAACGGCGATCGACCGGCAAAGGCGCGCGAACTCGGCAACCTGAAGCCGGGTGATGGCGCGCTGTTCTGCGGCCGGGGGTACGTGCAGCTCACGGGCCGGAGCAACTATCGCCGGGCAACCGGTCGTCTCCGCTCACTCGGCTACCTGCTGGCCGGGCAGGATCTGGAAGCGACACCAGATCATGCCATGCACCCCGATGTGGCGTCGGCCATCCTCTATGTCGGCCAGCGCGAGGGCTGGCCCGTTCATGGCACCGTCGAGCAGCCAGGGTGCGGTGATGCCGCTGGTGCGCAGACCCGCCGTGACGGTGGTGGTTTTCCAGTGGCCCTGGGGCACGCTCATCCGACAGCGTTCGCCGCGCGGAGCGCGCCCGTAGCGGCGGGCCATGGCCGTGTTGGCCGCGGTCTCGTCGATGAACACGAGACGATCCGGATCGAGGTCGAGCTGACCCTCGAACCACGCCTCGCGTGCGGCCTTCACGTCCTCCCGGTCTTGCTCGGCCGCGTGACCCGTGCTTTTTTTCGCGAGATGCCGTGGCGCTTGAAGAAGCGCGAGAGGCTGCTCTGGGCCACGCCAACGCCGTGCTCAGCCAGAGCCGCACGGAGTTCATGGAGGTAGATGCCGGGTTGTGCCTCGTAGAGCGACAGGATCATGTCGGCCTGTGCCTCGATCCGGTGCGAGCGCTGATCTCCGCCCATCGGCTTGGGTGCGAGCCGCCCCTGATGGCGAAACTGCTCCGACCATCGGTTGACGCTGGACACGCTGACCCCAAACCGCGCCTCCGCCTGATGGCAGGACGCACCTGCCGTGACGGCCGACATGTCACGCTCGCGCAGGTCGACAGACAGGGGGGAGGGCTGCACAATCCTCCTTACACCTCTCAACGTATCATAACCTGGGACGTACCAACGCGCTCGGGCACGGCTCTGACAGCCACTAATTCGCAGCAGCTCGTTGCAATGCCTATGATTGTGGGGGCACAAGGCGCGCCGCAACGAACGGTTGGCTGAGGCATAACCAGCATCGAAAGTGCGGACGAACCGTTTTTCCACGCCGATTCTCAACCCTGACGGCATGTGAAAGGCGGAGACTGGGATGTGGCGAAACATGCAGCTTGTTGGATGCTCGGCCAAGGAGCCAGCAGGGAAGCGTCGGCTGGCGGCAATGGGCGAGTAGCTGGGAAGTCGTCCGAGGAGGTTCGATAGGGTTCAGTGCAAGTGGCCCAAAAATGTGGGGTGGTTTGAGGGTTTGCAGCCTGAATTAAACCGAAAACGATAATAATCGCAGTTACTTAACTAGTTCAATTGGCGGAAGGGGTGGGATTCGAACCCACGGTGGAGTTGCCCCCACGGCGGTTTTCAAGACCGCTGCCTTAAACCACTCGGCCACCCTTCCGCTTCCGTTCGGAGCCGCGCGATCACCGCCGGCCCCTGCGGTGGAAACTGTCTATGGCCGCGCGGGGATCAGCGTCAACGTGCGATGTGCGATGTGCGGTTCGGCGCTTCGCGGGCGGCGGGCCCGGGGTGGTCACGGGAGGGCGACGGAGCGCGAGGATCAGGCGGGCTTCAGGCGCGAGAGCTGATCGAGGCCCGCGCGGTCGTGGAGCAGCGCGAAGCGCTCTTTCGGGGTCAGCCAGGTTCGCGCTTCCGTCAGGGACTCCGCCTCCACGATCTTGGCGCGGGCCAAGGTGTGATCGGCGTCGATGTGACCGCGCGGACGGGGCCGGCCCTCGGGGAGCATCGCCGCGTGGGCTTGGGCAAGGGCGGCGTCGGCGTGGAGGGCGGCGAGCGCGTCCACGTCGTCGAAGCCGCGCGCCGCGTTGCGGCGGGCGAGTTCGCCCGCGCGCTGCGCGATGGCCGGCGGTGCCTGCTCCTCGGGGGTGACCAGCAGGCCGCGGGCCTTCAGGGCGAGGCCGAGCGCCAGCTGCCCGCTCGCCCAGGAGAGCGGGATCGCCAGAACGAGGCCGAGGATCGTCGGCGACATCCACAGGAACAGGGAGGTGGCGATGGCGAAGGCCGCAACGCCGGTGACGAGGCCGAGGCCGGTATGCCAGCGGTGGCGGCGCACGATGTCCGAGACCGGAATCGAGCCGTCGTCGCGGCGCTGCGGGTTCCAGCCGGTGTCGCGTCCGGCCAGGATCTGGAACACCGAGCCCGACTGGATCAGCATCGCGATCGGGGCGATCAGCGCCGAGAGCAGGATCTCGATCAGGAAGGACAGGGTCAGCCGCCCGGCCCCGCCGCTCGCCCGCCGCGTCTCGGCATCGAGCAGCGCGAGGATGAGGCCAAGAACTTTCGGGGCGAGCAGGATGCCCATGGTCAGGGCGAAGAGCTGGAGCGCGCGCACCGGGTCGAAGCGCGGCCAGACCGGATAGAGGCCGAACTCGGCCGAAAAATATTCCGGGCGCACCCAGGCGGTCTGCAGCACGATGACGATGCCGATCACGAGCTGGGCGAGCCAGAGCGGCGAGGCGACGTAGCCGGCGATGCCGGTCGCGAAGTGCTGGCGCGAGGCGGGCGCGAGGCCCGCCGCGCCGATGACGCGGGCATGCTGAAGGTTGCCTTGCGCCCAGCGCCGGTCGCGCACGGCGAGGTCGATCAGCGAGGGCGGGCTCTCCTCGTAGGAGCCCTCCAGCCGCGGCAGCATGGTCACGCCCCAGCCGGCCCGGCGGATCAGCGCCGCCTCGACGAAGTCGTGGCTGAGGATGTGGCCGCCGAAGGGCGGGCGGCCCTTGAGGTCCGGCAGGCCGGCGGCCTCGGCGAAGGCCCGCATCCGGATGATCGCGTTGTGGCCCCAGTAATTGCCGTCGCGGCCCGACCAGACCGAGAGGCCGGTGGCGATGACGGGGCCGTAGATACGCGCGGCGAATTGCTGGAGCCGGGCGAACAGGGTGTTGCGGTTGATGATGAGCGGCAGGCTCTGGATGATGCCGGCCTGCGGATCCGCTTCCATCGCGGCGGCGAGCCGCAGGATGCACGCGCCGGTGAGCAGGCTGTCGGCATCGAGCACCAGCATGTGGTCGTAGGCCCCGCCCCAGCCGGTGACGAAGTCGGCGATGTTGCCGGCCTTGCGGTGATGGTTCTTTTTCCGGTGGCGGTAGTAGAGCCGGGCCTCGGGGCCGAGTTCCTCGCGCAGGGCCAGGAAGGCGCGCTCCTCGGCGATCCAGGCATCGGCCTGGGTCGAGTCGGACAGGACGAACCAGTCGAAATGGCGCCCGAGGCCGGTGGCCTCGACGGCCTCGTGCATCGCCTGGAGCCCGGCGAAGACCCGGGC
>Ga0233425_10001585_pt1 | contig 50177 bp, 45 predicted proteins | sample Watercolumn_Towu_2_FD_181712 | JGI IMG/M metagenome (GOLD analysis project Ga0233425, IMG submission 181712) | Freshwater microbial communities from Lake Towuti, South Sulawesi, Indonesia - Watercolumn_Towuti2014_140_MG | ecosystem: Environmental > Aquatic > Freshwater > Lake | place...
TCCTCCGCCTCTTATTTCCGGTGAGGACCTCCAGTCAGTTGGCATTCCCCGAGGGCCGATCTACCGGCTCCTTCTGGAGTTTGTGCGCGACGCACAATTGCTTGGCCAGATCCAAGATCGCAACGCTGCGGTGGACCTGGCGCTGCGCGAGTGGCGCTCCCGCGAAACACATTGACGCAGGTCGCAGGCATTCGCCCGGCGGCCCAAGCCCGCTTGCGAGCGCGTCTCACTGCAGGCAATATGAGTTGTGGACGGTGCACGAGCGCCGTCAAGGTCGAGTTCGAACCAGAATCGTACGGCGGTATTTCATGGATAAGAAGATCAAGAAACGGCTGGAGATTCTCCATCAGAAGCTGCAGCATTTGCGGCAGCAGCTGTCCGGCTGCCGGCAGCAGAATGACGAGCCAGCCGAAGTCCGGAGACTGGAAGCCGAGGTGGCGGCCGTCGAGGCGGACATCAAGAAGTGCAAGTCCGGCTAGGCCGGATGCGGTTGCTTCATCGCCACAATGGTAAGGTTGTGGCGGTTTGCATACGCGATCACCTCGGGCTCGTCGATCAGAATCGTCTTGCCGGCTTCGATCGCCAATGACCGAGCCCCCGCTTGCACCATCGACTGCACCGTCCCCATACCCACCGTGGGAACGTCAAATCGCATGTCCTGTCGCGGCTTGGCCACCTTGACCACGGTGAATCCTCCAGCCGTGCACAACATCCCCGCCCGGCGGATGCACTCATCCGTACCCTCGATCGCCTCCACGGCCAGGACGGCTTGTCCCTTTACGGCGACGGACTGGCCGATGTCCAGCCGTCCCATTTCCTTGGCGAGTTCCCAACCGAAGGCCATGTCCTGCCGCTCGGCCCATGACGGTTGCCTTCGCGTCAGGACTCCCTGCTTTGCGAGTGCTTCCGGCAGGAAATCTGTCGCAGGAACCATGGTAATGCCGTCCTCCGCAAATGCTGCCACGATCGCGCCCAGGAGAGTGTCATCCTTGCGGTCGCATCGCCGCGTTACGAAATGGGGAAAGAAGGTACGCACGCAGCGCCAGTCCGGAAGATGCTTCCACCAGAAATGCCGCTGAAAGAGTAGCGTCTTGTGGATCTTGCCGGCCATTGTCGCGGTCGTGACTCCGCCGCGGCGACAGAACCGCAACGCGGCTCCCAGACGTCCCAAGCCGAATTCTGCATAGACGTCGCTCAACGACCGCAGCGATGGATCAGCGTGGTCCTTGACACCGAGACAGACAATGCGGCGATGCTGGCTGCGCAGCACGTGCGCCAGCACCAGCGGGTACCGCCCCCAGCCGGCGATGAGCCCTATTGCCGAGTCGGTCGGAGTGGAGTTGGCTGTTGTGCACATTGCGTGTGGCGGTCACAAGAATCCTGGTCGGAATCTCCGCAGAAATGTGACGACCGACGCCGTGGGGCTGCCGGCGCCCTTTCGCAGCACGGTCACGCTACCTTGCACTGCCCGGCTTCGTCGAGCTTGGCGACGAGTTCGGCCAGCCGTTTCTGCAGCGACAAAAACTCTTTGCGCATCTCCGGCAATTTCGCCCAGGCCGCCTGTTTGAGACGCTGCTCGCGTTCCGGCGTGGCGGGGATTCCCACAAACACGGCACCGTCCGGAATGTTGTTCATGACTCCGGCTTTGGCCCCCAACACCGCCCGATGGCCGACGTCGATATGATCGCGCAACCCCACTTGGCCTGCCATGACGACGTAGTCGCCCGTCGTGCAGCTGCCGGCGATGCCAACTTGGGAACAGATGAGATTGTGGCGCCCAATCGAGCAATTGTGGGCAATCATCACCAGGTTGTCGATCTTGGTTCCATCGCCAATGCGCGTGGGACCATAGGTGCCGCGGTCCACCGTCGTGCAAGCGCCGATTTCGACGTCGTCGCCGATTTCCACGTTGCCCAATTGCGCCGATCGTTTGTGCTGCCCGGCAACTGTCTCGTAGCCAAAACCGTACGCGCCAATGACTGCTCCCGCGTGAATTACGACGCGATCGCCCACTACAGTGCCTTCGTAGAGCACGGCGTTGGGAAACACGGTGACGTCGCAGCCCACACGGCAGCCCGCCATCAGCCGGGCTCCGGCATGGATTACCGACCCGCTGCCGATAGTCACGTCGTCGCTGATGGTGGCTCCCGGGTGAACGACCACATCGGTGCCAAGGCGGGCCGTCGAACTGACTTGGGCATCCGGGCTGACCCCCGCGCCCGTCGTGCAGCGCGGCGGTCGGAAATGCGCCACGATTCGGGCGAATGCCGCGTGAACGTCGTCCACCTCGACGGTCGGCCGACATTCCACTTGGATTCCCCGTGGCACCACGACTGCGGACGCGCGGCAATTCACCAGTTGCTTCAGCAATCGGGGCTTGTCGACCAACGTCACGTCGCCGGCGACCGCGTCACGTAAAATCGCCGCGCCGCCGATGAGGGTCGTGCCATCCCCGAGAAGCCGGCCGCCTACAAGCTCCGCTAGTGCACTCAAGGCCATGGTCTTCACGGGAACATCCTTTTTCGAGGGAGCCATGAGCCGCAAACTGTCCCAGCACACTTGCGGCAAAGTCCACAGATAACGGAAATTCGCTCGGGATGGTCTGTTCGCGCCGGCGGCGATTCCTGGTACCCGAAATTGGCGTCAGACAATCGCCTGACAGCCGCATCGTACCCGAACACGTTCGTCCCCAACAAGGGCGGAATCGGTTGCATGCTCGCGACTTAGTGTCGATGTCTTCGCTGCCGCAGACTGCACCAATGCCGGATTCGGGGTCCAGCACTAATCCATCGGCAGCAATTTCCGCTGCATTTGCATTGCCGCAGACCCGTTGTTGCGCAATGAGAAATCGCCTCGTGGCGACCGATTAACACTATGGCACCATTGCTTTCGTTGTTGCGCTGAGGTATCATGCCAGTGTTTAATGAGATGCAGTCTCAATTTCGGCAGGGGGAGTTGTAGTGACTAGCCTGTCACAGTTGGCGGTGGGGCAACGCGGTCGAGTCGCGACAGTTGCGGGCAACGATACGGTCGGGGTGCGACTGCTCGAAATGGGACTGATCCCGGGCGTCGAGCTGCAGCTGGTGGGCACGGCACCGCTGGGTGACCCGTTGGAGTACGAATTGCGCGGATATCGGTTGAGCTTGCGCAGGTCCGAGGCCGCACGCGTGCAGGTTTTCGTCGACAATTGATGCGGCATCTGCAGATCACGCAGCGCGGCAGAACGGTCGGTCATCGCGGTGCCTTCGCGCATGCGTGGGATCCAACCTCCGCTCGTCGTTGGATTTGGCCTGGGGGTCGCCGAGCTTCCAGGTCAGTACCGCCGTGGTGTCGGTTCTTGATGGTCGTTCCATGACCGCGCTTGCCGAGAAACGTCTATTAACCGTGGCCCTCGTGGGCAATCCCAATACGGGCAAGTCGACGCTCTTTAACGCGCTCTGCGGCCTGCGGCAGCGAGTGGGCAACTACCCCGGTGTGACCGTCGAGAAGAAGCAGGGTTACGCGAAGATTGGCGGCGGACGATTCGCCGTGTTGGATCTGCCTGGGTCCTACAGTCTGTCCCCGCGTTCTCCGGACGAGATGGTGGTTGTGGATGTGTTGTTGGGACGACGCAGTGACACGAATCGTCCCGACGCAGTCGTCTGTATTCTGGATGCCTGTAACCTCGAACGTAACCTCTACCTTGCCAGCCAAGTGCTGGAATTGGCACTTCCCACTGTCCTGGTCCTGAACATGACGGACGTCGCGCAAGATCGCGGTATTCGCATTGCTGCGGCAGAACTGGAAAGCCTTTTGCAGATTCCCGTTGTGGAAATGCAGGCCAATCGCAAGCTGGGACTCGATCGCCTCAAGTCGGCCGTGCTGCGGGTCCTCGACTCGGAACCGCGAGTTCCCGACAGTCCATTCCCGGAGCTATTTCGACAGCAAGTGGCCGGTTTAGAGGTCCTGCAGGATGGCTCAACGGGACAGCGGCTGCCTCGGTATTTGCTCGAGCGGTTGTTGCTTGACACATCCGGCTACCTGGCGAACGCGGGACTGCCGGGAGTCGATGGACGGCTCCTGAGCGGCGTGGAATCGGCACGTGGGCGGTTGGCGCAAGCCGGGTTACCCGTTCCCGCCGTCGAGGCCATTGCCCGTTACCGGTGGGCGGGAGACCTGGTGCGCAAGGTCGTGCAGCGAAAACCTCCCGCATTGCGACCGTGGACTGCGCGAGTCGATCGGATCCTCACTCATCGCTGGTGGGGCTCGCTGGTCTTTGTCCTGGCCATGCTCTTCATGTTCCAGTCTGTGTTCTACGTGGCCAAACCCGCGTCTGCGGCCATCGAAGGGCTGAACCAATGGGCGAGTGCTTGGATCGCTGCTCATGTGCCGCCCGGCGCTCTGCAATCACTGCTCGTGGACGGTCTGGTGGAGGGAGTGGGAGGTGTCCTCGTATTTCTGCCCCAGATTCTGGTCTTGTTCCTGTTTGTGGGCGTGCTGGAAGACTGCGGCTACATGGCGCGCGCTGCGTATCTGATGGACAAGGTCATGTCTCGGTTCGGGCTGAGCGGCAAGTCATTCATACCCCTGCTGTCGTCATTTGCCTGCGCAGTACCCGGAATCATGTCGGCGCGCGTGATTGAAGACCGTCGCGATCGGCTCATTACGATGCTGATCGCACCGCTGATGAGCTGCAGCGCGCGCCTGCCAGTATATACGCTCTTCATCGCTGCGTTCCTGCCGGATCTCCGCTGGTTCGGAGGCGTCATCGGGCTGCAGGGGGCCGCGATGTTTGCCATGTATTCGCTTGGATTGCTGACGGCCGCCGGGGTGGCCGGCATTCTGCGGAAAACGATCCTGCGGGGTGATACGCCGCCGTTCATACTCGAACTGCCCGCATACAAGTTGCCAGGCGTCGCACCTGTAGCCCACCGCATGTGGGACCGCGGTTGGGACTTCGTACAGCGTGCAGGAACGTTGATCCTCGCCGTCACGATCCTGGTGTGGGCGGCAGCCTATTATCCCCGCCATACCAGCCCCGCGTTCGATCGCCTCGTCGCGGAACGCGACGCGCTGCGTCTCTCAATCCCGGGTCCTCTGCGAACCGACGCAGCAACGGCGGAACACCGGCAACGTCGACTGGCGGAACTCGAGACACAGCTTGCCGCCGAGCAGCTGGAACGGAGTTACTTGGGTCGCATCGGCCGGGTGATTGAGCCGGCTGTGAAACCGCTCGGATGGGATTGGCGTATCGGTTGTGCCGTGATCGCCTCCCTGCCCGCTCGAGAGGTTGTCATCGCCACGCTGGGAGTGATCTACCACGTCGGGGCCGACGGTGACAGCCAGCCTGATAGCCTCGCCGGCGCAATGCGTGCCGCGCGGCGGGACAACACGGGTGCCGCCGTATTCACCGTTCCAGTGGCGTGTTCATTGCTGGTCTTCTTTGCCTTGTGCGCACAATGCGCCTCCACACTGGTCGTGCTCCGTCGCGAATCTGGTAGCTGGAAGTGGCCGGCGCTGGCGTTCACCTATATGACGACCTTGGCGTACCTGGGCGCTTTCCTGACGTTTCAGGTTGGCACGAGGCTCATGGAATGGAAATGACGGCAGAGTTATGAACGCTCTATCCGACTCGATCGTAGCCCTGATGGTCACCTCGGCGGTGATCTATCTCGGCAGCCGAGCGTACCGTTTCCTGCGCTCGGGGCAGCAGTGGCTCTGCGGGCAACCGTGCGGTGCATGTCACGCCAGCCGCCACAGTGCAAATCGCAGTCCTTCCGCACCGCACGATCAATCGGAAACCCCCGGGTCGTCGTTTGCCGTATAGGTCGTTGGACCCGAGACGGCGTCAAGTCGACGGGCTGGCCGGTAATGGCTTCTCGGCGGATTCGGGACTGATCTCCGCCGTCGCCCGACAGCTTGCGGTGGCTCCCGCGCCGAGGTCGGTCTCAATCGTGATGATCTGTTCAACCTTTCCCGGCTTGGCTCCCGCCGTGAATGTGACGGGAATGAAATGCAGGGCTTTGGCCTCGTCACCCGGCAGTTTGAATTCAAACCCTTCACCTTCGGCGCCGATCTTCAGGATCTTGAAGGGCCTCTTGGCGCGCACAACCAGCTGCTTGCTCGACGCCTGTCCTGGACTGAGCACCCCCAGGAACAGCGACGCCGGGCTCAGGGTCAGCGGGGAGATCACCCGCCCCTGAACGCAGACGGGAACCGTCTGCAGGCGGGTTTCATCGTTGGTGACGACCGTCAATTGGTCCTCAATGTAACCGGCCGGAGCATTTGCCGTGAGGCGTACCGTCATGTCGTACACCACGCGGCCGCCAGCCCGCTGGACCTCGGAGAGCTCGACTTCAAAATTCGGATTGGCGCTGCGTACGTCCACAACGCGCCAGTCCGACCTTCCGGCATGGCTCACCTTGACCACCTGCTCCGCAGGAGTGAATTGATCGATGTCACCAAAATTGACCTCACCCGGGTCGAACACCACGTCGCTACGGATGTAGCCTTGCACGGTGAGCTGCACCTCGGCGTAATACGGCTTGTCAAACACCACCGTCAACGTGGCCCCTTTTTGGCCGAGAAAAGACCGGGTGTTGAACCGCGCGACAATCGAGGATTTCTCGAACGTCTTGAGTGAACTCTGCGTGATCAGAGGCGTCGTGCAACTGCAACTGCTGCGCACGCTGGCGACATGCACGCCTTCTTCGTAGATGTTCTCAAAAACAAACGCGTGCTCCACCTTGGAATCCCGGGCGACGGTCCCGAAATCGTGGGATGTTGACTTGAACATCTTGGTTGCCCACTGCTGTGCGCCCACATGGGTCGCGCACAGGCAGATCACCAACCACGACGCGCTCACACTTCGGAACACGACTTGCTCCTTTTCTCAACACACCGCAAAGGCCGAGGATCACTGGCGAATGCGAAATCGTCGCACTGCCGAGGTCGCGTGACTCCCCGCCGGCAAAGCGGTTCCCGCGCCGAACTCTAGGTCGGCGGAAAATCGGTGTCAAATCGCAGCGGTCACGGTGAACTAACGCGACGACCAGGAATTGCAGCCGTCAACGCGCCAGCGCGGAATGCCAACCTCAGGGCGTCACAAGCTCGTCGTTACCAGCCAGCGCAGGATGGGCATCCGTCGCCACGCCCGCTATGCTACCAATTATCGCCGCTTCGGCAAAATACTCAGATCGGTTGCGCGTCACGCTGGAATCGAATAAACCCGAAATTCAGTCTATCCGCATTTAATGGAATGGGTGGTATGGGGTGGATAGGAATCCTGGCTAGGTTGTCGCAGCCCGATTGCCGGCGGCGATTGACATTGCTGATCGAAGTCGTCCTGGTTTGGATGACGTTGGGCCAAGGCGCAGGTGAGCCGGCGGTAGTGGAGGAAAAAACCGTCCAGCCACCGTTTTCACGTCGACTGCCGCTGCCTCCGTTGCCCGAGAACTTGGAGTGGCTCAACGTCTCCCGACCCTTGACGTTCGATCAGTTCCGCGGCCGCTTCGTACTGTTGGATTTCTGGACGTATTGCTGCATCAATTGCATGCACATTCTGCCGGAATTGAAAAAACTCGAGCGCGCCTACCCGAAGGAACTGGTAGTGATCGGTGTGCACTCGGCGAAGTTCGTGACCGAACGGGATAGCCGGAACATCACTGACGCGATCTTGCGCTATGACATCGAGCATCCGGTGATCAATGATTCGCAACTCACGCTGTGGAAGCTGTTCGGAGTTCACAGTTGGCCCACGGTCGTGTTGATCGACCCCGAGGGCCAGGCGGTTTGGGGCCGTAGCGGGGAGTTCGAGTCTGAAGAAGTCGACGCCGTCCTTCGCAAGGCGATACCCTATTACCGTCAACAAGGTTCGCTGCGGGAATCGCCTCTGGGACTGGAGCGATTGGCCGACCGCCAAACTGCCACCCCACTTCGCTTTCCAGGCAAGGTACTGGCCGACGAAGCGTCGGGGCGCCTTTTTGTGGCGGACAGCAATCATCATCGTGTCGTGGTCGCGTCGCTCACCGGTGAATTGTTGGATACGGTTGGTACGGGAACCATGGGCCGGTCTGACGGGGAATACCACGAGGCACAGTTCAGCTATCCCCAGGGTATGGCTCTCGCCGGGGACACGTTGTACGTAGCCGATACGGAGAACCACCTGCTCCGTGCCGTAAGTCTGACCAACCGTCGCGTATCGACGATCGCGGGTACCGGCCGGCAAGGACGCGAGGGATGGCCGGGCGCGGAGTCAGCAGCTGCGGGGGCGCCACGATTTGTCGGCCCACCGGGCACGACTCCGTTGAATAGTCCTTGGGCGCTGTGTGTCCACGAGGCGGACCTGTTTGTCGCGATGGCCGGAGCACATCAGATCTGGAAAGTGCCCTTGGGCGGAGCCGACATCGGGCCGTACGCGGGAAATGGCCGAGAGGACATCGTGGACGGACTGCTGCTTCCACCGAAGCCCTTTCTGCAGAAGCCCGTCAACCCAGCCACGGGTGAGTTGCTCGATCCTCCAGGCTATTCATCATTCGCGCAACCTAGTGGTCTGGCAACAGATGGTACCTGGCTTTTTGTCGCGGACAGCGAAGGCAGTTCCATTCGAGCGGTACCGTTCGAACCGGGCAAGCGGGTCCGGACCATTGTGGGCACGTCACACTTGCCCCGGAATCGGCTGTTCGTGTTCGGCGACCAGGACGGCCCGCGTAGCTCGGCACGGCTGCAGCATCCGCTGGATGTGGTGTATCATGATGGAAATATCTATGTAGCAGATACTTACAATAACAAGATCAAATGTGTCAATGCACGCACTGGGGCCGTCAACACGCTTGTCGGTACGGGACGAGAAGGCGCCGGATCCGATCCGGCTGAATTCAATGAGCCTGGCGGTCTTGCGTACGCCAGTGGTCGGTTGTTCGTGGCCGACACCAACAACCACCTGATTCGGACTGTTGATTTATCCACTAAGAAAATCTCGAATCTCACCATCGTCGGCCTTACCGCTCCCAACGCCAAACTCTGACGCCTGGCCTGTAACGCTACGATAGCGCTGGAACTGGCGTCAAATCGGCCATTTACAATCTGCGTTCCGCTCGCATAGAATGCTGGTTTTCCTTACGGAACCCCCCTATTGAGGGCAGGGCGATCGCTAGGCGTGTCGTCCTGTCGCGGTATTGGCATGTTCGAGTCGCTGCAAGATGGAATCCGTTCGGCGTTGAAGACCCTGCGCGGAAAGGGCAAGCTGACGGAAGCCAACATGCGCGATGGCCTGCGGTTGGTGGAGCAATCGCTGCTGGAGGCTGACGTCAGTTTCGACGTCGTGCAGGACTTCATGGCGGCGGTGACCACGCGTGCGCTCGGCCGTCGCGTATTGCTGTCACTCGACCCCAGCCAGGAACTCGTGGGGATTGTGCGCGATGAGTTGATCAACGTACTCGGTCCCGTTGATCCGTCGATTCGATTGCACGACGGTGTCAACGTGCTGATGCTCTGCGGGCTGCAGGGTTCGGGCAAGACGACAACCTGCGGGAAGCTGGCCAGGTTGTTGCTGAACAATCGCGTGCAGCCCATGTTGGTGGCGGCCGACTTGCAGCGTCCGGCGGCCATCGAGCAGTTGCATGTACTGGGCGGGCAGATCGGCGTACCGGTCTACTCCGAAAATGGGGCGACGGACCCCGTCAAGGTTTGCCAGAACGCGCGGGCCAAGGCTGCGCATGAAGATGCACGCGTCCTGATTCTTGACACGGCTGGCCGGTTGGCAATTGACGAAGAACTCATGAATCAATTGCGCCGGATTGACCAGCAGGTCTCACCGGACCAGGTCTATTTCGTGGTTGACGGCATGACGGGGCAGGACGCCGTCAACAGCGCTCGAGCGTTCAATGAAGCTCTGGAACTCGATGGCGTCATCCTGACAAAACTCGACGGTGACGCTCGCGGCGGCGCATTGCTGTCCGTCAAACATATCACGGGCGTGCCCATCAAGTTCATCGGTACCGGCGAGCAGTTGGATGCGCTCGAGCCGTTCCGCCCGGAGGGAATGGCGAGCCGAATTCTGGGCCTGGGAGACATTCTGGGCCTGGTCGACGTTGCGCGGCAGGTGGTGAATGAGCAGCAGCAGCGCGAGTTCGAAGAGAAGATCCGCGCCGGCGAATTCACGCTGGATGATTTTAAAGTCCAGTTGGAGAGTCTGTCCCGGCCCGGCATCATTCAGAAACTCATGGGAATGATGCCCGGCATGTCGCAGTTCGCCGAAATGATGGAGCAAATGGATGCGGAAGGCGACACCCGGCGTCTGATTGGCATCATTAACTCCATGACCATACACGAGCGGCGCAATCCGAAGCTGATCGACCCGAGTCGCCGTAACCGGATTGCGCAGGGAGCAGGCGTGCCCGCATCGGAGGTGAACAACCTCGTCAAACAATACGATGCGATGGCTCCGGTCATGCGCGCGATGGCCAGCAAGGGAATGGCGGGGCGGCTGCAGGCGATTCGCGAGTTGCAGCAGAGCGGTATGATGGACCCGGGACGCGGAATGGCGCGCTTGAAGAAGGGTACGGGCAAACGTCTGACGCCTAAAGAACGCGCCAGGATCAAGAAGGCGCGCGACAAGGAACTGCGTCGTCGCAAGCGGCATGAACGAGAAGGGGGCTGAACGCGATGGCAGCCGGCCATTGATGACCGAAACACCAAAACCGAGGCGGGTGCGGCACCCCGCTGGTATAGACCCAGAAGGAGGGAATTGTGGCAGTCAGAATTCGAATGAAGATGATGGGGCGGCGACACCGGCCGTTCTTTCGTCTCTGCGCCGTGGATTCGCACGACTCTCGCGACGGACGAGTGATCGAATATTTGGGGCACTATGATCCGTTGGTGAAGGAAACCGATGCGCGAGCGATCCTGAATGGTGAACGCATCGCTTATTGGCTCAGCGTGGGAGCGAAGCCCACGGAGAAGGCCGGGACGCTGATCAAGAAGTACGGCCAGGGGGGGACGCATATCGAACAGCAGAAAGCGGCGATCGCCCGTGTCAAGGCGAACAAGCCCACGGCGCCGCCCCCTGTGCCCATTCCCAAGAAGAAGAAAGAAGAGCCGGCTGCTCCCGCGGCGGACTCCGGGTCTGACGACGCGCAGGCGACTCCGGCCGAGTCCTGAGAGCTTCCCGCGCTGGTTACCCACAACGAACGTGCCGATGCGACGTGATGCACTTCGATGTCCTGACCTTGTTTCCGGATATCTTCGGCGGTTATCTCGGCCAGAGTCTGCTGAAGAAGGCGATGGATCGCGGACTGGTGCAGGTGCGCATGCACGACATGCGTGAGTGGTCGACGGATAAGCATCAGAAAGTCGATGATCGGCCCTACGGCGGTGGGCCGGGAATGGTTCTTCGCGTTGAGCCTGTGGTGGCATGTGCGGAGGCCGTGCAGTCGCTGGAACCGACACAGGGGTACCTGGTCATGTTGTCGCCGCAGGGCCGGCGGCTGACGCAGCACGTTGTGGAGCAACTGGCCCGGCAGTCACGACTGCTATTGCTGTGTGGGCGGTATGAGGGGTTCGATCAACGGGTCAGTGACATCCTGCGACCGGACGAGATCTCTGTCGGGGACTACGTATTGAACGGGGGTGAAGTGGCGGCGATGGTGGTAATCGACGCCGTGATTCGTTTGATCCCCGACGTGCTGGGAGACGAAGACAGCCCGAAAGATGATTCATTCTCCAGCGGCAACCGGCTCCTGGAGTGCGCTCAGTTCACTCGGCCCCGCGAGTTCCGCGGTTTGCAGGTACCGGAAGTGCTCTTGAGCGGGAACCACGAAGAGATTCTGAGATGGAGAAAGGAGCAGAGTTACCTGAGGACCAGAGAACGGCGTGCCGACTTGCTGCCGGAGTCCCGACCGGGTGCGGACACGACGTAGCCCGGCTGCGGTCAAGCTGGCGTCAGACAGCCGGTACGAATGGCAGCGCTCGCCAACAGGAGCGTAAGAGGGCCGGTGAGGCGCGAGATATCTCGGACGATCTTCGGAGACCGTCAGATAACGCGAGGCGGAACGTGGGGGCGCCGGAGTTGACAGCCGGTGCCTGGTTGCCTTGCAGCGAATAACAGAACGAAAGGGTGCGACGATGAGTCAGAAATTGATGAACGCAGTTGAACAATCCTCATTGAAGGCGGAGCCACTGCAGTTTGAGATCGGGGACACGGTGGACGTCCACACCAAGATCCTCGAGGGGGACAAGGAACGCATTCAGATCTTCTCGGGTACCGTGATCGCCCGCAGCGGCAGCGGCAGCCGCGAGATGTTCACCGTGCGGCGGATCGTCGCCGGGGAAGGCGTGGAACGCAAATTCCCGCTGCATTCTCCGCGGATTGCCAAGGTCGAGGTCAAACGTTCCAGCGTCGTGCGGCGCGCGAAGCTCTACTTCCTGCGCGACCGCGTGGGCAAGGCCGTGCGCTTGCGGGAGCGGCGACGCTAGTCCGATCGAGCAATCGCCATGGCTTGGCTGGATACCATCCGCGAGCGGTGGGGGCAATGGAGGCGGGAAGTTCCCTTGGGCCGGCGTGGTGAACGGGCCGCGGCCAAGTATCTGCGCCGGCTGGGCTACGTGATCGTCGCGCAGGGCCAGCGCGATCACGTGGGGGAATTGGACCTGGTCGCCGTGGATCAGCGCACGATTGTCTTTGTGGAAGTGAAGACCCGGCAGTCGGACGACGTCCTGGCGGCAGTCGAAGCGGTTGACGAGCAGAAGCAGCGGCGCATCACGCGGACCGCCTTGGCGTTCCTGCGGCGGCATGATTTGTTGGAGGAACGCTGCCGGTTTGACGTCGTGGCCGTCTGCTGGCCGCCTGGGCAGCGCCGGCCAGCGATTCGGCATTTCCCCGACGCCTTTCCGGCGATCGGGCAGTGGCAGTTGTTCCGATAGCCGGCGTCATTCGTTTGGGGAGGCCCTTCTCATCGGCGCACGGTCCGCCGCCGGCGCGTAACGGGTGGGGTCGGGCACTCCCGCTTCGCGAAAGCCACGTTGCCGCAGGAGGCACGCATCACAATGGCCGCAGGCCGATTCGGCGATCGGGTCATAACAGCTGGTTGTGAGGGAGTAGTCGACACTCAGTTCCAGCCCGGTCCGGATAATCTGGGCCTTGCTGAGTTGGATCAGTGGGGCATGAATCCGAACGGGAATCGTGCGCTCCACGGCCCCTTTCGTGGCCAGATTCGCCAGGGCCTGGAAGGCGCGGATGAATTCAGGGCGACAATCCGGGTAGCCGCTGTAGTCGAGCGCGTTGACGCCGACGAAAATCTCGCCCGTTCCCAAGGTTTCGCTCCAGGCAAGTGCCAGTGCAAGAAACACGGTGTTGCGCGCCGGTACGTACGTGACAGGGATCTCGGAAGTGATTTCCTCCGCCGTATTGTGTTTCGGCACGGGCATGGTGGTGGTCAATGCGGATCCGCCGAACTGGCTGAGGTCAATATCCACCACGATGTGGCACATGACCCCCTGGTGCCGGGCGACGCGGCGAGCCGCCTCGACTTCGATCGCGTGTCGTTGGCCGTAGCGGAAGGTGATGGCGTGTGGTTGGAACCCTTGCTGTCGGGCGAGTGCCAGAACGGTGGCGGAATCCAGACCTCCGCTGAGAAGAACCACGGCCGGGCGCGGCGCATTCATGTCTGGAGGTTCCGATAGCGGGGCAAGCAGAACGGGCGAATCGCGGGGCACGCATCGAGTGTACCGCAACGGGTGATGGTACCATAGCCGACGCGTGGCGGTGTGGAGGGAGCCTGCGGGGACTTTGTCGCGAAATCCTGCCGCGGATCCCGTCGCACCGCGACTGAAGTTCCGCTGCCTGGCGAGCCGAAATAGAAACTCGCGACGGACCTCCTTGACGAGCAACAGGGTGCTTCGTACAAATACTGCACTTGGTATGTGGCGTTCGGCCGCTTTTTGGAAATCACAAACAGCGGTTGACAACGGTCGGCGAACGACTAAGATTTACCGTTCTCCACTGCGGAAGAAGTTCCGCGAGGGAGAGAAAGTGTTCTTTGACAATTCGGTAGCGATATACCTTTCGAGTCGGCCTGAGATTGTGCTTTCTTAGGCTATTCGACGCTTCGATGACCACGAAGCGTCACGATGGTATCGAACCATCAATTGGTAGCTCACAAGCTGCTGCGAGTTCCGGGGTGACCTGGGGCGCGGAGCAGTCAAGCAAAAACAATTGAAGGGTTTGATCCTGGCTCAGAATGAACGTTGGCGGCGTGGATTAGGCATGCAAGTCGAGCGGCAGCAGGCCCGCAAGGGCGCTGGCGAGCGGCGTAAGGGAGAGTAACACGCGGGTACCTACCCCCGGGACCGGGATAGCTGCGGGAAACTGCAATTAATACCGGATAACGTCCCCGGACCAAAGGTGTGATTCCGCCTGGGGAGGGGCCCACGTCCTATCAGCTTGTTGGTGAGGTAACGGCTCACCAAGGCCACGACGGGTACGGGGTGTGAGAGCATGCCCCCGCTCACTGGGACTGAGACACTGCCCAGACACCTACGGGTGGCTGCAGGCGAGAATCTTCCGCAATGGGCGAAAGCCTGACGGAGCGACGCCGCGTGCGGGATGAAGGCCTTCGGGTTGTAAACCGCTGTCAGAGGGGAACAAGTTCATGGGGGTTCTCCCCTGTGTTTGAGTGATCCTCAGAGGAAGCGCAGGCTAAGTCCGTGCCAGCAGCCGCGGTAACACGGACTGCGCGAACGTTATTCGGAATCACTGGGCTTAAAGCGTCCGTAGGCGGCCGTGCAGGTGGGGTGTGAAATCCCTCGGCTTAACCGAGGAATGGCGCTCCAAACCACACGGCTTGAGAGAGATAGAGGTGAGCGGAACTCACGGTGGAGCGGTGAAATGCGTTGATATCGTGAGGAACACCGGTGGCGAAAGCGGCTCACTGGGTCTCTTCTGACGCTGAGGGACGAAAGCTAGGGGAGCGAACGGGATTAGATACCCCGGTAGTCCTAGCTGTAAACGATGAGCACTAGATCGGGGGGACCTCCACATCCTCCTGGTCGTAGCGAAAGTGTTAAGTGCTCCGCCTGGGGAGTATGGTCGCAAGGCTGAAACTCAAAGGAATTGACGGGGGCTCACACAAGCGGTGGAGGATGTGGCTTAATTCGAGGCTACGCGAAGAACCTTATCCTGGTCTTGACATGCTTGGGAATCCCGCCGAAAGGTGGGAGTGCCCTTCGGGGAGCCTTTGCACAGGTGCTGCATGGCTGTCGTCAGCTCGTGTCGTGAGATGTCGGGTTAAGTCCCTTAACGAGCGAAACCCTTGTCCTTAGTTGCCAGCGGGTAGTGCCGGGGACTCTAAGGAGACTGCCGGTGTGAAACCGGAGGAAGGTGGGGATGACGTCAAGTCCTCATGGCCTTTATGATCAGGGCTGCACACGTCCTACAATGGCGCATACAAAGGGAAGCAAGACCGCGAGGTGGAGCAAATCCCAAAAAGTGCGCCCCAGTTCAGATTGCAGGCTGCAACCCGCCTGCATGAAGTTGGAATCGCTAGTAATCGCGGGTCAGCATACCGCGGTGAATGTGTTCCTGAGCCTTGTACACACCGCCCGTCAAGCCACGAAAGTGGGGTGCGCCCGAAGTCGCCGTGCTAACCCGCAAGGGAGGCAAGCGCCGAAGGTGAACTCCGCGATTGGGACTAAGTCGTAACAAGGTAGCCGTAGGGGAACCTGCGGCTGGATCACCTCCTTTCTAAGGATGATTGGCAAACGGATGGTAACGTCCGTCTTGCATCACGTGGACACGATCTCTTGTCGGCCGAAAGGTATGCTGAGTTCGCTCAGCAAGCTATCCGAATTGACAACAAGAGCCCGTTCAGGCCTAGCCGACCTGAACGGGTTTTTTGTTGGCGCGCCTGCTTCCGCTGCCTTCCGCGCCACGCAGGTGCGGGTGACGGTTCGTCCATGGGCTGGGCCGCCTTCGAGCGTCTACCGGGCCGAGCGGTAATGTTCTTCAAGCGCGGTCTTCCGTCGCGCCCCGTTGGTTCTTGACGGACGCGGACCGTCGTCCTAGTGTGTTGGGTTGAGACTGGCTGGATTCTGCCAGACTCGGCCCTGTGCGAAGATCCATCGGCTCATAGCTGGGCCCAGCTCGCAGCCCTGTTCTGCTGCCAGTGGGGCCACCCGTGGCGGTTCGAACCTGCCAACGACTCAACCGATGCTCCCATCGGTTTGGGGCGAGGAGGGAATCAAGGATGAGCAGTCAAATCGTCGGCCGCCCCATGGAAATCCTGTTGGTGGAAGACGGCCTCATGGACGCCCGCGTGACCATTGAGGCGTTGCGCGAGGGGGGGATCCAACATCGTTTGACTCTCATCCGCGACGGTGAGGAGGCGCTGGATTTCCTGCATCAAGTGGGTCGCTTCGCTCGAGCGCCGCGCCCCGATCTCATGCTGCTCGACCTCATGCTCCCCAAGAAAAGCGGCGTGGAGATCTTGTCCGATATCCGCGCGGACGAATCCCTCAAAGGCATCCCCGTGGTGATCCTCACGGCGTCTGACGCCGATGAGGACAAAGTCCGGTGCGAACTGCTTGAGGTCGGCAGCTACATTACCAAGCCGGTCAACGTGGACAAGTTTCTCGATGTGGTCCGGCAGCTCAAGCGATTCTGGCTGGATGATGTCGTGCTTCCAGCCTCGGTCACCAGGTAGAGCCGGTGTCAGCCCTTGACCACACCCACGGGGCGCAGTCGCGCCACCTTACGGGCCAGGTTGGCCTGATGCACGACTTCCACGACCAGATCCACGTCCTTGTACGCTGCCGGCTGTTCTTCGGCGAGTCCCCGCCAACTGCGCGCGCGGGCCACGACTCCCCGGCTCGCCAACTCCTGGTCAATCCGCCGCCCTTCCGCCAATCGCGCCGCGGCGGTGCGACTCAACAGTCGACCGGCACCGTGACAGGCGGACCCAAAGGACCGCTCCATGCTCTCCGGCGCCCCCTTCAACACCCAGCTGGCACGTCCCATGTCGCCAGGAATCAGTACCGGCTGGCCCACGTGACGATATCTCGCCGGCACGTCGGGATGATGTGGGGGGAACGCACGGGTCGCGCCTTTGCGGTGTATCCAGAGGCGGCGCTGCCGATCGCCGACGGTGTGCTGTTCCGGCTTCGCAATGTTGTGGGCAACGTCGTACACCAGGGTCATCTGCAGTTCCTGCCAGCTGCGCCCGAAGATCGCCGCAAACGCTTCTCGGACTTGCACCATGAGCAGCTGGCGATTGCACCAGGCGTAGTTGGCCGCCGCCGCCATGGCGCCGAGATAATGCCGTCCTTCGGGGCTCTCCACCGGCGCGCACACCAATTGGCGGTCCGGCAATTCAATGCCGTACTTCTCCGGCACGCGGCGGAGCAGCCTCAAGGCGTCGTCACACACCTGGTAACCCAATCCGCGGGAACCGGAGTGAATCATGACGCAGACCATCTCCGGTTCCAGCCCCATGGCGCACGCCGCCTCCTCGTCGAACACCGCATCCACCACCTGCACTTCCAGGAAGTGGTTTCCGGAACCCAGCGTGCCACACTGATCCGCCCCGCGCTCCAGTGCCCGCTCGCTCACATTGTCCGGTTCGGCGGCCGACAGACAGCCCCGGGCTTCGGTGTGATCCAGATCGGCTTCCGTCACCAGACCGCGTTCACGGAGGAATTGGGGACCTTCTCCCATGAGACGCCGCAGTTCCCGTCGGTGAAAGCGGTACTTGCCGCCGCGTCCCACGCCGGCGGGTACCTGACGAAACAACTCGTCCACCAGCGCACTCAAGTGCGGCTTGACTTCGGAAAAGAACAGGTTGGATCGGACCAGCCGGACCCCGCAATTGATGTCGTAGCCGACACCGCCCGGCGAGATCACGCCCCCCTGCTCCGGATCCGTGGCGCAGACACCGCCGATGCAGAAACCATAACCCCAATGGATATCCGGCATCGCCAGGCTGGCTCCCTGGATACCCGGCAAGAAGGCGACATTGGCTACCTGCTCCGGTGATTGATCGTTGCGAATGCACTCGATCAAGCCCTCGCTCGCGAATATCCGACCATCGACGCGCATCCCCCGTTTGTAACCTCGCGGAATGCGCCAGCAGTAATCGTCTTCTCTTTCCAACGGACCGGAGAAACCGCCTTGAGGCATGTTACGTTCCCTCACGGAACTCGGCGACGAAAGAAAAGTCTCTCGCCTCTAGATATCCACGATCAACTCCGCCAGCCAGCCATCGCACTGTCGGCGAATCGTCAGCCCGTGGTAGGTGATGGCTTTGACCTCGGTTCCGGCACCATGCCGCTCCGCATCGAATTGCTCGCCGCGACACGTGGCCCGCAGCGATGAATCCAACAGCACAACCTGGAAGTCTGCGAAGACCAACCGCTCCGTTTCGAAGGCGTAAAGTAGCTCCTGCAACCAATCCAGCAGTAGGTACTCGCGATCGTTGCTGTCCAACGAAATCGTCCTCTCCTGTAACAACCGCACTTGATCGAGGTTAGGAGCCAGAAGCGACGAAAGTCCTCGAGCCGCGTCTTGAAACAACTCGGGTACACTGGGCGCTCGAACGCGCAACCCTTGATCCGCCGTGTGTTCGAAGATCTCAAACATCAGCGGAATTCTTTCCCCTCGAACTCCCCACGTCAATCGTGCTGGTCCGTGGCGGGGAGTCTGCTCGCCCCTGGAAGGATCCACGCGCGGCCGCTATAACGGGGGCTTGGCAGTGCAGGGGAGCCGGGGCCAGCGGTTCTTCCTTTCACGGGCTGGTTGCGTTTCGTGGAGCGTTTTCCGAGGAGAGCGACAGATCATGGCGAAGAAGACGATTGCCGACGTAGATGTTGCCGGAAAAACCGTGCTGATGCGAGTGGATTTCAACGTGCCGCTGGATGATCAGCGGCGGATCACCGATGATCGCCGCATTCGTGAAGCGCTTCCGTCCATCAAGTCGGTATTGGGTCGCGGCGGCCGTGTGATTCTCATGAGTCATCTGGGCCGTCCCAAGGGGGGCGGTGATCCCGGTGATGCCAAGTACAGCATGCAACCCGCGGCACAGCGGTTGGGGGAATTGCTCGGACTTAACGTCCAATTCGCGACGGATATCGTGGGCGCCGACGCGAAAGCCAAGGCAGCCAGCCTGTCCGACAAGGGTGTGCTCGTTCTGGAGAACCTGCGGTTTGACAACGGTGAAAAGAAGGGTGATGCGAAGTTTGCCCAGATCCTGGCGGATATGGCGGATGTCTACTGCAACGACGCGTTTGGCACCTGCCATCGCGAGGATGCCTCCATGGTCGCCGTGCCGAAGGCCATGGGCAACAAGCCGAAGGTCGTCGGTTTCCTCGTCGCCAAGGAGATTCAGTATCTCAGCGATGCCATCGCCAAGCCGCAACGGCCATTTGTTGCGATACTCGGTGGAGCCAAGGTGTCGGACAAGATTACCGTCATCCAGAATCTGCTTAGCATCTGCGACAAGGTCCTGATCGGCGGTGCCATGGCGTACACCTTCTCGCTGGCTCAAGGCGGCAAAGTGGGCAAGAGCCTGGTCGAACCGGATAAGGTGGATCTGGCCAAGGAGCTGCTGGCCAAGGGGGGCTCCAAACTCGTACTGCCTACCGATACTCACTGCGGTGATGCCTTCACGGCGGACTGCAGCAAGCAGGTGGTTCCCAGCGGCCAGATCCCCGACGGCTATCAGGGACTCGACATCGGCCCCGCCACGGCCCAAGCCTATGCGTCGATCGCGCGCGGCGCCAAGACTGTGGTCTGGAATGGACCGATGGGCGTGTTCGAGATGCCGCCCTTTGATGCCGGGACGAAAGCTGTGGCGGCCGCGATCGCGGAGAGCCAGGCGGTGAGCATCATCGGCGGCGGTGACAGCGCAGCTGCGATTCAACAACTGGGCTTTGCTGACCGTGTCTCGCATGTGAGCACGGGGGGCGGCGCCAGTCTGGAAATGCTCGAAGGCAAAAAGTTCATTTCCGTCTCTCTGTTGGACGAAGTCTAGGCCCGGCCGATGCGGCCCGCAGGTACCGCGCGCGACCTCGCCCCGGCCTGTTTGACGCGCCGGGTATCCGCGCGAGATAGGAGCGTGGCAGATGCCGAAGATCCTGATGCCGATTGGCGACGCAACCGAAGCGCTCGATACGTTCTATCCGTATTTTCGTCTGCCGGAAGACGGCTTCGAGGTGGTAGTCGCCGGTCCCGAAGCGCGGATGTATCACTCGGTGTTGCACGAGATCCCGCCCGACAGCAAGATCCCGTGGGACATCACGCAGGAACGCCCCGGCTATTTTATCCGCGCCACGGTCGCGTTTCGCGACCTGCGCGCCGAGGACTACGCGGGTCTGTTCATCTCCGGCGGACGAGCGCCGGAGTACTTGCGTTATGACCAGGATTTGTTGCGCATCACGCGTGAGATCTGCGCGGCCAACAAACCCGTGGCTTGCGTCTGCCACGGCATCGAGATCCTGACGGCTGCGGGCTGCATTTCGGGTCGGACCGTGACCACGGTTGCCAAGTGTGCCTTCGATGCGCAACAAGGAGGCGCGACCTACGTGGACCGAGAGTGCGTTCGCGACGGCAATTTCGTTACCGCGCGGACCTGGCACGACAACTCCGCGCTGCTGCGGGAGTTCCTCCGCATGTTGAGAGGCACCGCGTAGATCTCAGCGCGGCGGCGAGGTTGAGTCCTTCGCCGGTGGACCACCTCCGGCGATGGATCGTGCTGCTGTTTCCGCGGCGTTGCGCACGTCTTCGTCGGAATCCGTTCGCAACCGCTCGAGTTCGGGCAACGCCGCGCGTGCTGTCGGCCCGACACCCTGAAGTGCCAAGGCGGCGCACCAGCGTGTCTCCACTGAATCGGACTGCAGCAATTGCCGCAGCGCCGGTACGGCCGCGGCAGCGTCTGCCCCCAAAGTCGCGAACGCTTCCGCCGCCGCCAGGTTGGCTTCCTTGCGTTGGACTTCCTGGACCAGCACCTGGAGCGCCTGATCCGTTTCCTTCGTAGTTCGCACCAACGCCACTGCTGCCGCACTGGGGGCGCCGAACTGCGGATCGTGCAGCGCCGTCGTGAGTGCCGGTCCCGCTTGGCGGGCAAAGGTCCCCAGATCGCCCAAAGCGACGGCAGCCGCCTCGCGCACAGGAGCGTTAGGGTCGCGCAACGCGACAATCAGCGGATCCAGGACTTGTTCTCCGGCCGCTGGGCCAATATTGCCCAACGCGCGGGCTGCATTCCTGCGCACGGAGGTCGAGCTTTCACGCAGCAGGCGAATGAGCTGTGGGACTGCCGGAATCGCTTCGGGAGGGCCAATGCGTCCCAAAACTCGGCAGGCCCAATACTGCGTGTGGAAGTCCTCGTGCTGCAGGAGGTCCCTGGCGACGGGGGCTGCCGCGCCGGCCGCCGGTCCGATACCCATAAGCGCGCCCAGGCTGACATAGCGCGCGATCGGGTCCGCCGACCGGGCCAATTCGATCAGTCTGGGAACCGCCGGGGCACTCAATTCTCCCAGTCCCGACAGGGCGACAGCCGCGGCTTGGCGCACCAGCATCCTGTCCGAACCGATCAGGTTCGTCAGTTCGGGCACGACGTTGATTCGAAGCCGCCCAAGGGCCGTTGCCGCTCCCATGCATACCAGGTCATCCTGCGAGGTGACTGCTTCGTCCTGAAGTGCTGTCAGCAGCGGAGATGCCAGCGCCGGATCAGTGATCTTCAACTCGGCCAACGACAGCGCGGCGGCGAACCGCTTGTCAGGCGATGGATCGTTGAGCATGCCGACGAGCGCCGTCAGCGCGCGTTGTGCGTCGTTCGGTGATTCCCTCAACACGGCCGCTGCGCGAAGCATGCGATCCTTGTCGCCGCTCTGCAGATCCTCCCAGCGGGCGTCCGCTCTGCTTGCGTCCTCTGCCGGCCGCACTATCTCCGTGACAGGGAGCATGGTGCACAACACGCACGTCCAAATCGAGATCCGTTGCATGGGCGGAGTCTCCAGAAAGATAATACAACAGCCGGCAAGACTTGAGCGGCAGCAAAAGCGGTACTGCCGAGCTGTCCTATTCTGGTTGCTTCGAAGGGGTGTGTCCATTGTGGTGCAGGGCACGGCACCGCTGACTCACGTTGTTTGGATCACGTGGGTGGCGCATAATTCACACGCAATCCGCGGGAGAACGAGGCAAAGGGAGGGAGGGCGTACGCATGACGGGAGATATTGCATCCTGGGCCAAGGAACTCGAATCGCCCGACGTCGAGCGGCGACGCCATGCGGCCGCCAAGCTGTCAGCTTGTGGCACCGATGCTCGCTCGGCGGCCCCCGCTCTGGTGCGTTGTGCGAGCGATCCGGACGACGTCGTGCGGGAGTCTGCCGTCGCGGCCCTGGAGGATCTCGGAGAGCCGGAGGAATCCGCGCTGGCAAGTCTGCTGGATTCCAGCAATTCGGCCAATGCAGACGTCGCCTACTGGGCGGTGACACTCATTGGGCGGCTGGGAAATCGCGGCGCTGCCGCAGTCCCGCAATTGTCTGCAGCGGTGAGCAACCATCCGGCGAACTCCGTGCGCGAACGGGCTACGTGGGCGCTTGGTCAGATCGGTCCCCCGGCGCGTTCCGCGGTCGCGGTCCTGCAGGCGGCCGCCAATAGTGCTGATTCGCGGCTGGCACGGTTGGCGCGAGAAGCCCTGCAGAGAATCAATCGCTGACGGCCGCCGTTCAGGGGCGACCACCAGTGGGAGGCTCGAACGCATGCCCCTCTGTTTCGTTCCGTGATCTCGGCGCACATGCGAGGCGGTCTGCCGCGCAACGAAAAACGGTTCGGGCGAGTCCCTTGGACTTCCCGAACCGTTCGTTGGCTTGGCTGTGACAGAGGTTAGTAGTTTGAACCCGGACCCGGATCCACATTACCCACCATGTGGAAGTGGTTGTGGTCAATGTAGAGCACTTCAATCGTATCTTCGTCAACCAGCGTGTGGGGGACGGGCCAACCTACGTAGACGGTCTCCGTGAAATAGACCGTGCACTTGTAGTGAGCGTGGTGGAGTTGTGCCGGGCCGATGGTTGGCACGAACCGCGGCGGATCCACGTAGTCGGCGATCTTCTCTTTTACGATCCGCACGTTGTTGCGCGTTTTCTCATACAGGAGGGGCAGGCCGCCTTCGACCGGTCGTGCCTTTTCCAGCGCCTGCATGACTTCGTCGTCACTGGGTGGGTCCAGGGCCTCGGTTGGCCCTCCGGCTACGAGCGGTCCCAGAATCGGTACGCGTTCATAGCGCTCGTGATTCCAGAACTGGTCTTCTTCCTCGTCCTGGAAATAGGGGCTGACAGGTATAGGAATGCTGAAGATGCCCAGAGTGGGGCCCGCCGTGATGCCGACGCATCCCGTGCTGCCGAGAATGGCGACCGCCAGCAGAACCGAAGTGCTGAAGGCTGTAATCCTGTGAGTCATGGTGATTTCCTGTTCAAGGAACTTACGCACGTCCTCGTGCCAGCGGTGATCGTGGCCTGCGTTGTAATCCACGCGGCAAGCCGACTTCCCCGTCAAACTATTTATCGTGTCAAACTGGGAGGAACTTGCGGGTTTTTCGGAGAATGACGGAAATCGCGAAACTCCGTCTTCTGCCGCTCCTGCCAGTTAGGTTATCGGTTCTGGATCTCCCGGAATTGAACAAGCCCCCGCCAAGTTGGCGGGGGCTTGTCTCATCGGTCAGGTGCGAGCCAGCAAACCTATTAGTGGCTCTTGAAGTCCAACATCCACCAGCCGTCATCCCATTCCAGGGTTACTTTGCGCCACCCGAGTGGCACCTGGGGGTAGGGGTAGAATGGGCCGATGTAGGGCCATGCTTGCGCCGAATACTGCCGCGGATAGGTGACAGCACCGTAGTTGGGATACGGAGCGTAGCTGGGCCAGGCGTAGCCGGGCATCGTCGGGTGATCGTAGGCTCCGCCGGCAATTCCAAGTCCTGCTCCGGACATGGGCATCGGGCCGCCCACCCCGCCGGGGCAATTCGCACAGGCGCCCGGCATTTGATAGTTGACAGGGCGTGCTTGGGCGAACGCCAGCGGCATTTGCGGACCGACGGCGGTTCCGTTAGGAGCGCCTGGCTGCGACAGCAATGCCGGGGCTCGGCCGCTGGGATCCGCGAGCGGGGCCGGCGCCGCCTGTTGCAGTGCCGCCATCGCGAACTGGCCGGTCCCTTTGACCTTCAGGTCGTTGACCACGGTCTTGACACCATTGACATAGCGTGCCTGGTCCAGCGCCAGTTGCATCTGTTCCTGATTGGCGACCTGTCCCGACAGCCAGACAACTCCATCCACGACGTTGACGTCGATCGTGAAGTCCTTCAATTCGCCCGTTTCCTTCTGGTCGCGCAGCCGTGCCACGACGTCTTGGGCGATTTGAGCATTCGAGTCCGTCTGTTCAACGGCGGGTGGCGTAGGGGGCAGCAATCCAGGGGCGTGGCTGGCGCCGGTCACTACGGCCAACTGATCCACCACGCGCTTTACGCCGTCAGTGGAAGACGCGGCCTCGATCGCCAGTTGCTTCTGCTGCGCCGAGGAAACTCGCCCGTTCAAGGTCACGATGCCCTTGTCCACGGAAACTTCGACACCGAATCCCTTGAGGTCTCCGTTTTGCATGTGCGTGCGGAGTTGTTCGATGATCTGTTCCGCGATCTCCCGGGAATTCTCTGGATCAGCCGCTTCGTGGGAGACGGCCTGGATTTCCTGAGCCGGCATGGGTTTCGCCCGACTCAGGCTGCCCAATAGGTGGTTCTCCAGCCGGGTCAGCATGCTGGGAGCCGGGGCCTCACTGGGCTCGGACGCGGCAGTTACGACATTGAGTTCGTCCACCACGCTCTCGACTCCAGCCACTTTCTGGGCGATGTCAACAGCTCGCTGCTGATCGTCGGCGCTGGCCACTTGTCCTTTCAATCGCACCTGCCCGTCCTTGACGTGCAGGTCAATGTTGAAGTCTTCCAAGTTGCCGGCTTGTTCCTGCGCTTGCAGGTTCTTCACAATCTCTTGCGCGATCTGGCGGTCATCGGCGTGAAGCCCGGCCGGCCCCAGCACAGCGATGGCAAGGATCGCCAAACCATCAAAGAAACGTCGCATGGCTCCCTCCTGAGGTACTCTTCCCTGTGCCACGGGATGTGCCGTGCCTGCCAAACGTGTTCTGCGCTGGCAACACGCTACACCCGTCCCATTCGCACCAAGGTGTTGCGGGAAATCTTCTGTTTGGTGTTTGCGAACTCGCTCAACGGAGCGAAGCAGGCAGGTCGGTCTGTTGGTCGTCAGGAGGGCGAAGGACGAGCCACGCGGCTTCGTCCGTTCCAGGCTGCAGCTTACCCCCCTGCGCAACCTTGGTGACGAGACTGCCTGCTATTACTTGTCGGATGCCGAGTGGACGGAAAGGTAGGTTTTTTTCGGTTTTGCCGGTCTTCTCGAAAAAACTACCAGCGTGCATCCTGCGGGTGGCAACTATGGTAACGGGCCAGCGGGCCCCGGATGTGATGCCACCGCGAGGAGAAACCTTCGGCCGCCTAGAAAGTTGAGTAGCTGGCGGACCGTCGCAGGTCGATGGTGGCCCCGAGTGCCATCACAGGTAACGTAGCGGCGCTTGTCGCCCAGCCGACTGATCCCGTCACGAAGGCCAAAACGGTCATCAGGGCCACCACCAGCAAGCAGCCGAGGAACAGCTGCTGAAAAATCGCTTGCGTGGTCCATTTTTCGCTGACCCGTGCCAATGCGGCACTGCAGAGGCCCAGAACCTGCATTCCCACCACGACGGCCACAAACAATGGTCCAGCTGCCAGCATGCGTATGGATCTCCCAGATTCCCTTCCGGGGCACCCAAGCGGTGCGTGGCGAGACCATTAGCAAACGGCAGGCCATCCGCTCGCATTGGCTGGAGTTTTGTGGAAGACGATGCAGGGGATCTACGTAAACCATGCGGTTACTGCTGATTGTGACGTCCGCGGGTTTCCCGCGCGCCGGTCGGGGATCAGGATCTGGGTTGCGGCTGGTTTGAAATATTTACAAACGCGCGACAGGACTCACGGCTTCAGGAGCTTCTCCAGTTCCGTCTCGACTTCTCCTGCATGGACATTGCGTCGCACCACGCGCCCGCTTTTGTCTATGAGGATCATGGTGGGCAGCGTCAGAATACCCAGTTCGTTAGCCAGGCGGCTATCCAGTCCGCCGGGTTCATGGAGTTGCGGCCACGCAAGTTGCTGCGCTCGTATGAACTGATCCAAGAGCCGCGCATCACTGTCCAGGCTGACGCCGATCAGCGAAAAGCCGCTTTTGAAGAATTTTGCTTGCAGCGCCTTGAGGGTCTGCAGATCACGTTTGCAGGGCTCACACCAGGTGCTCCAATAGTGGACCAGTACGACTCGACCGCGGTATTGGTCCAGATCGACTGCGGAGCCAGTCAGTGTCTTGCCGCGCAGGGTGATGGATTTGCCGACGGATTCGAGTCGACGTTTGGCGCCGGCAGCTTTCACGGCAACCGAAGCACTGGCGAAGTCCGCCACGATGCGGCCGTACCATTGGGCAGCCTTCTCGTCTTTGCCAGCGAATTCCTCGGCAATTGCCAACTGCAGCATCGCTTCCGCAGACTCCTCGGCCTTGGGGTAGTCATTGACGAAAGCCTCCAGGTCCTGGATCAGCTTTTCCTGCAGTTTAGCGGCGTCCGCGTCCGGTTGCTGAATCTGTTGGTTATACAGAGCCGTCATGTAGGTGAAACGGATGTGCGGCAGGAGCGCCGTGTCGGCACCCGCCTGAATCTGATCGTAGATTGCCTTCAGGCGTACCGTCCCATTCGGAAACTCATTGGTCTGGACAGCGGTTCCCACGGTGTCGACGAGTTGTCGCAGCCACATCTGCCGGTCCGTTCCCGCCGGGGTCTTGGCCACGATCTGTTCGAGCAAATCTGCCCGCTGGCCGTGTAGTTTCGGTCGGTCGGTCGGATTGGCGGTCAGCAGTACCTTGTCCACGGCTTCCAGGTCGGACAGCAGCTTCTGCATGTTCTCGTCAATGCCCCCCGGGACCTCCGTTTCTGTCTGTCGCGGCCGCATCATCGCCGCGAAGAAGAAGCCGTCCCCCACTTCGCTTTTTGGCAGGTCCACGGTGCGCCAACTGGAGCCGACCTGAATCAGCGTGCCGACGACGAGCTGCCCGTTTTGTCCGCCAGTAGAGATGATGGCCGCCGCATTGTCGTAGATCACGATGTCTTTGGTCGAACCCTCGGTGCCGGCGGGCACGACCCCCGGGCGCGTGGCGCCAAACTGCAGCCATTGGGTCTCTGATCCGACGATCTTCTGACTGGTGGCCATGGCGGCGAAACCGGCGCGCGATGCTTCCACGCGTTGCAGGAGTTCTTGGCGCGGCTTCTCACCCAGGCCCAGCGACTCGATCTCGGCCTTGCTGGGCAACAGCCGCTCGAAGCGAGCGGAATCCTTGTCGCGCAGGGCGAACACCACTTCGGCTGTGACTTCTTCGGGTGAGATCATTTTCCAGGAGTCGATGCGGCCGTCCTCGTCAGCATCCAAACCCCACCGTGTGCCCGCAGTCGAAAGCCAGCGGTACTCGTCCGATTTGCCGTCGAAATCCGTATCCAAGTCCCGGTAGATCTCAATACCGTCCTTGTAGTAGCACCACATGTCGATCTTGTTGTCGGCATTGCTGTCGATGAACCGGCGCAGGGTCTGTGCGGATGCATTCAGCACGATCCAGCCGGAGAGGCCGTCTTTGGCCGCCGACTGAATGCTGCATTTCGCAACTTGTTCGGCCGTAGGGATCTCGTAGTCAACTCCGCTCTGCAGCGGCTTGAGTTCTAATGCTTGCGAGGCCGTTGGCAGGGCGGCTGCGAGTTGCCCCTGGGCGACCAGGCAGAGGATGAGGAACCCGGCGGTCCCGGAAAGGAAAGGGGAGCCCATGTATCGACCCATGCTAAGTCCTTTCTCCGCTGTTGCTCGGAGCCATAGAGCAGGCATTGCTGGCGCACGATCTCGCCGTCGGTAGACGTCGATGCGTAAAAGGAAATTCGGTTTCTCTGGGGACAGGAATTTAGGCAATCTTTTCCGATTGTACCGGTCGTGCGGTCGGGGTTTCGGCGTGGGGTAGATGCCAGTCGGAGTGATGCGGGGGGTGCGGGTTTGCCGATGATGGTCGTTGCCGATTTGGGGGGGCGAATAGCCCGTGCGGGAGTGGCCGTTGCCCGTTTGACAGGGGGCAGGTCACGCCTACAATAGATCCTTCCGTGGTGTAAGTGTCGGACGGGCGTATAGCTCAGTTGGTTAGAGCGCGTCGCTGATAACGACGAGGTCCATGGTTCGAATCCATGTACGCCCACTGGCAGTCTGGAGCCTGTAGGCTGTAGGCCGTAGGGATTGGTGAGCAACGAATGGCTCAACTACAGTCTGCAGCCTGTGGTCTACAGTCTTCCTGGGGACGTAGCTCAATTGGGAGAGCACCAGATTTGCATTCTGGGGGTTGGCGGTTCGAGCCCGCTCGTCTCCACTGCCGGATGGCTTCGCGAGAACTTTTTCCGGGTGCCCATTGACACCCCGTTGCGTGGCACATACACTTCTTAGCTCGACACTGGGAGCCGGGGAGCAACCATCAGGAGGCATGTCCGCGTGGCGGGCAGGGCTCCTGCCGGTTGCAGGCAGGCGGAGCGATCCGCGAGTTCTTTGACAATTTGGTTGTAGAAGGTAGTTGGCATCTTCGTATGAGAAGCCGCCTGCGGGCAAGCTGTGGCTTGGCGGATCTTGGATCCGCATCGCAGGTGGAGTTCTCATCAGCGCATTAGGCGAGAGAAATCGTTGCCTCACGAGTAGCGACGGATCCAAGCCTCTGGCGCCGGACAGCCGGTCACACGCAGGTGGGATCGGCGGCGGTGAGAGTTTTGGATTTAAGTGGTCAAGCTACAAAGGGCGCATGGGGGATGTCTTGGCATCAGAAGGCGATGAAGGGCGTGGAAGTCTGCGATAAGCCTGGGGGAGTTGACAAACGAGCGTTGATCCTAGGGTGCCCGAATTAGCCGGCACTGAATCCATAGGTGCCGTGCGGCCAACCCGGTGAACTGAAACATCTAAGTAACCGGTGGAAAATAAAGAAAAATCGATTCCGTCAGTAGTGGCGAGCGAAAGCGGAACAGCCCAAACCGCGGAGGTTTCCTCTGCGGGGTTGTAGGGCCTCTCACATGGGAGTTACAAAGCGGCCTGTTAGCAGAACGGTGTGGAAAAGCCGACCAGAGCGGGTGACAGTCCCGTACGCGACAGCAGAGCCGTCTCCCGAGGGGTACCTGAGTAGGTCGGGTCACGTGGAACCCCGACTGAATCTGCGGGGACCATCCCGCAAGGCTAAATACTCTCTGATGACCGATAGTGAACTCAGTAGGGCGACTGAAAGATGGGAAGAACCCCTGCTAGGGGAGGATAGTGAACCTGAAACCATGCGCCTACAAGCGGTCGGAGCACTATGGCCCGCAAGGGCAATGTGTGACGGCGTGCCTTTTGCATAATGATCCGGCGAGTTACCTTCAGCGGCGTGGTTAAGGCCTTCCGGGCCGAAGCCATAGGGAAACCGAGTGTGAATAGCGCGACAGTGTCGTTGGAGGTAGACGCGAATCTGCGTGAACTACCCATGGGCAGGGTGAAGCGTGGGTTATACCACGTGGAGGCCCGAACTCACTTGGGTTGAAAACCGAGGGGATGACCTGTGGGGAGGAGTGAAAGTCTAATCAAACGCAGGGATAGCTCGTTCTCTCCGAAATAGCTTTAGGGCTAGCCTTGAGCAACTACGTTCCGGGGGTAGAGATACTGAATTGGACGGGGGCTCTTTCCAGGGTACCCCACCGAACCAAACTCCGAATACCGGAACGACTATCTCGGGAGTCAGTCCGCGTGGGATAAGCTGCGCGGTCAAAAGGGAAACAACCCTGATCATCGGCTAAGGTCCCGAAGTCGTGCTTAGTCACAAAGGAAGTTGAACTGCTGAGACAGCCAGGATGTTGGCTTAGAAGCAGCCACCATTTAAAAAGTGCGTAACAGCTTACTGGTCGAGCAGTTCTGCGCCGATAATGAACGGGAGTAAGCAGGACACCGAAGCCGTGGGTTTCGTCAATCTGCGGATTGGCGGAGCGGTAGGAGAGCGCTGTAGGTCAGATACAAGCCATACCGTAAGGAGTGGTGTCGGGGCCTACAGGTGATTATGCCGGAATGAGTAGACGATAAAGCAGGTGAGAATCCTGCTCGCCGAAAGCCTAAGGTTTCCTGGGGAAGGTAAATCCGCCCAGGGTTAGCCGGTGCCTTAGTCGAGGCCGAAGGGCGTAGACGATGGATAGCAGGTTAATATTCCTGCGCCATCCGTTCGGACCGATGGAGGGACGGCGTGTAGATGGTGAGCGGTACGGATAGAAATGTCCGTGGACTGTCCAGCGGTGAGGGATTGGAAAATCCGCCCTCGCAAGCCAATGGGCAGGACCGAGAGCGTTTAAGTTCTCGAAGTCATCGGAAGCACGTCCTAGAAAAGCTTCTAAGGGTTGATGGACGGATGACCGTACTAAAACTGACACAGGTAGGCGAGACGAGTAGTCTAAGGCGCTCGGGAGAACGGTGGTTAAGGAACTCTGCAAAATGACCCCGTAAGTTCGCGATAAGGGGTACCCGCGGCGGTTTATAGCTGCTGTGGGTCACAGTAAATCGGCTCTTGCGACTGTTTATCAAAAACACAGGACTCTGCTAACACGCAAGTGGATGTATAGAGTCTGACGCCTGCCCGGTGCCGGTAGGTTAAGGAAGCGGGTTAGCGCCTTCGGGCGTGAAGCTCTCAACCGAAGCCCCGGTAAACGGCGGCCGTAACTATGACGGTCCTAAGGTAGCGAAGTTCCTTGTCGGGTAAGTTCCGACCTGCATGAATGGCGTAACGACAGGAGCACTGTCTCAACCACCGACCCGGTGAAATTGTAGTCGTGGTGAAGATGCCACGTACCCGCGGTTAGACGGAAAGACCCCGTGAACCTTTACTGTAGGCTGATATTGGGCTGAGGTATGTCTTGTGTAGGATAGGTGGGAGGCTGTGAGACGGGAGCGCCAGCTCTCGTGGAGCCGTCCTTGAAATACCACCCTGGGTATGCTTTAGTTCTAACGTTGATCCCGTGAATCCGGGCAACGGACAGTGTCAGTTGGGCAGTTTGACTGGGGCGGTCTCCTCCCAAAATGTAACGGAGGAGTGCAAAGGTACCCTCAGCCTGGTTGGTAATCAGGCCTCGAGCGCAAAGGTAGAAGGGTGCTTAACTGCGAGACCAATCAGTCGAGCAGATGCGAAAGCAGGTCTTAGTGATCCGGTGATTCCGAATGGAAGGGTCATCGCTCATCAGATAAAAGGTACTCCGGGGATAACAGGCTTATCGCCACCGAGCGTCCACAGCGGCGTGGCGGTTTGGCACCTCGATGTCGGCTCATCACATCCTGGGGGTGAAGAAGCTCCCAAGGGTTTGGCTGTTCGCCAATGAAAGTGGTACGTGAGCTGGGTTCAGACCGTCGTGAGACAGGTCGGTCCCTATCTGCCGTGGGCGTTCGAAACTTGAGGGGATTCTTCCTTAGTACGAGAGGATTTGGAAGGACGTAGCTCTGGTGTCCCAGTTGTCGCGCTAGCGGCATGGCTGGATAGCTAACTACGGAACGGATAAACGCTGAAAGCATCTAAGCGTGAAGCCCGCCCCGAGATGAGGTTTCGTAAGCGTTTTGCGCGAGAGCCCCCTGGAAGACTACCAGGTTGATAGGCCGGATGTGTAAGCTCAGTAATGGGTTCAGCTAACCGGTACTAATGGGCGAACGCTTGACCACTTATATTCAACACTCTTGCTGGTCCGCTGTAAGAACCAACTACCCAATACAACCCGGGCGTGCCGGGCCTAACGGCCCGGCACGTCATTTTCCGGCGACCATATCGCAGTGGAAACACCTGTTCCCATCTCGAACACAGTAGTTAAGCACTGCGAGCCGATGATAGTGCCTACCAGCGTGAAAGTAGGTATCGCCGGGATTATTTTTAAAAAGCTCCTGTGTAACAACACGGGGGCTTTTTTTATGCGCCCAGCGCAAGTCGCAGGCGTCTGTCTGCGATTGGCCGCCTGCGCCGGGCCATTGCTCGGCATTGCCTCGGCTCCGGCGCAACAAGCGACCCCGGTTCGCCCGCGCCCGGACGTCGATGCCCGGGTGGTGCCGCTCGAAACGCTCGCGCCCGGCACGGTTGTCGGAGTGGACGCGCCAGCGGGTTGGTCGCACCTGATCCTCGCCGCCTACCCGCGCATTGGGCAGGGGGACGTGTCTCAGGTTTCACGGATGGTACGCGAACTGGGGGAGTTGATAACGTTCAATATGGCCGCCCAGGTAACCCGCTCACCGTCTACAACCGGTCCCGCCGGCTGGCGCCTGGCCAGAGTCGGCTGGGGACTGGGCACACGGATTAACGGTCGAAACACGATTGTCACGTACGAAACGTGCGAGAAACTGGGCGCCGATCTGGGGTTCCTCGGGCAGGAAGTCCTGCGGCGCAATCAGCAAGGGCTGCAAGCGAGTTTCGTACGCGTAGCCTGGACCCAGAATATGTCCGTCTGCGAACACGGTGGGCTGGTCCTCCACCGCAACGAGCACCGCTGGATGACCATCCGGCACGCGATTCTCGTTTCCCGTTCCTCCGGGCGCCTTACCACGCTGGTCTGGCTGCTCGACCAAGCCTCAGCAGACACCTGCCGCCTGGCAGAAGACCGGCTCCAGTTGCTCCCTCCCGCATTGCAGGAGGATCGCGTCTTCAATGTGAAGGCGGACCGTTTCACACTGGGTATTCCCGCCAATGACGCGTTTGCCGTGGCTCGGATTCCCCAGGGCACCCCGCTGCCGATTCCAACAACGCTGCGGTCGCTGGCCGCGCTCCGCCGGTACGACGCACAACAGGTCGTGCAATTGGAGGAAGGACTGGCAAAGCTGCTGGAGCCGTAGATTGCTGGCCGCCGACACGAAGACGGCCGCTGCTGCCCTCAGAACCGCAGTTCGGCACCGAAATTGAATCCCTGTACCCAATAGGCCGATTCCTGGATGGCGAACTGCGTGGTGGGTACCCGCAACTCCGGATCGATCTGGTCGGCCGGCTGAGCTACTCGGCTCCAGTACACGCACGTGTACCCCACCCGCACGTCACACCACGGACTGATCGCGTGCACGAGGTTCGCGCTGATTTCAGGAACGACCGCGAACGAGTCTTGCGACCGGCTGCCGACATTGACGCCCTGAGCCAACAGACCTTCACTCGTCGGTGGATCTGGTGGGTCGGGAGGAACGGTAATGACCGTTTGCCCGCTGACTGTGACCACTTCGTGCATGTTGCCAAACGCGATTTTTCCCAGGACTTCCAGGTTCCAGCCTGGAACCCGCTGTTGGTAGGCCAATCCGATCGCACCACCGTGAAATTCGTTCGTTGTGTCGAATTCGTCCCGCACTTGAAAGACCGTTCCGGGCGTGACCGTAGGAATATCGACGGCTTCGGTGCTGTGCGCAATCGTCAGGTTCTCGTCGATGCGGGAGAACTCGTACGAGCCGACCAGGTCCCAGGTACCCAGGCCGGCGCGGTTCACGCACCAACGGTAGAGCACACTTCCCCCTTGCACGTCTGACTGGCTGGTTACCGACACGACCCCGTGGGTAGTGAAATCGGGGTAGGCCAGCAGCAGTGACGCCTGATCACCAGAGACGTCGTCCAGGAAGGGGCGGGCGAGAATCGGCGAACCATCGGACGCGGCGCTGTAGGACATGGCTGATTCGCCCAGCGAGAAGAACCGGCCTTCCAACGCGTAATAGCCCAGGGGATCTAACGCCAGTCCCACCACCAGGCGGCCGCCTGGTCGGGCGCCTTGCGCTTCCGTGTCGTCGCCAAAGAGAACGAACGTGTCGGGGAACCCCAATACCCCAGCTTCTTCTTGCGGTGTATCGTCGGGACTGGTGGTCACCAGTGGCGGCAGCGATTGTCCCTTGCGCCACCACAGCAAGTACTCGAAGCTCGCCCAATGCGATCGCAGAGGAACCCCGCACCCGCCGAATCCCGGCAGCACGGGCTCCGTGACGAACTCGCCCCCGAATTCCTCGGGCAGGACCACGGAACCGTCCATGGTCATCGGGGCCTCCAATGCCGGCCCCTCCTCGAATACGGATTCCTGCCGTGCAGGTAGCTGGTTTGGTCGAACCGGTGTCTCGCTGGCGCGAGATTCCGGTGTCAGTACCGATGACTCGGCGACCGCACGGCGCACAGGTCGCTGCGTCCGCAAAGGAGCACGTGACTCCGACGCGGACACATAGGAATTCCACCCCCACATCACGGTAGCGATCACCAAACACAGCGAGAATCTGCGAGAGGTTGACATTGCTGCTAGCATCCCGGATAGGTTTGAGGACAAGCGATGCCCAAGTCGGCGTCGCTCCGGTTGGGCGGTCGACCGAGGCGGGCGGCCGTGTTGAGGAATGCGACAGCTCGCGGCCAGCGCGACTCGGTTGTACCGACCGACTCCAACAAGGGAATCGTCGGCCAGAAGTATTTCGACCGTTCCGAATGTAGCGATTAAAGAAACTTGGAGATTTGCGAAAAGTTTGCCGGTTAGGGTCGGTTTGCTGGTTGGAAAAAAGCGCCTGGCCAACCGCCGTACAGTTCGATGGTGCTGTCGAGTTCACGTGAGATCACTAGCGTCTCGGCGACGGCAGCAACCAGCTGCGCGTAGTAATCCAGATCGTTGGCACCCAGAGCCGACCCGGAGCGATCCCGCAGCCATTTGCGGCAGACCTGGTGGGCCCCCACGCGATACTCCCAGGCCTCGGGAGCCACCTTGTCGATGGCTACGTTGGAATCCAGCCAGATGCACCCGGACTCGTAACGCGGATAGCCGGACCGCAAGAGCACGGTTCCCCCGCCCTTGCTTGTGGCCGGTATGGTCGCCTCCTGAGACGATGGCCTGTCGCCGCTTTGAGACAATCGATGGCAGCGGATCAGGCGATGCCCAAGGACGGACACACTGCGAAATAGTCCTGGCGACCAGGGAACCAGGATTTTGGGGAAATCCACAGTCAGTGGTTCAGCGTAGCGTTGTCGATACGTGGGGGCGTGGAAGAGGCCGTAGACGTAGCCGAACAGATCTTCGCCTGTGAACGCGTTGGGCGCGTCCTGCGGCTGACCCTCTGAGTAATCCAGACCGGTGGCGGTGCGGACTGCGTCCAGAAACGGCGGGGAGAAATTCGCCGTACTGCCATCGCCGCGGTCCCGTGCCGATGATCCCTGCGGTGCCAGGTGCAGGGGGAAGAAGGACTCGCTCCCGCGATTGTCGGAGCGGATCAGGCCGTCGAGTATGACGGTGTCAGCGACCCAGAAGAAATTGCAGGGTTGCGTGGGGAGCATTTGCCGGCGAGTCACGAGGGCCAGGTTGCCGGGCCGCAGCAGGTGCCGCATGGTTTCCGTACGCGGCCAGTCGATCATCCAGTCCGTCCAGTAGATCCAGCGGCGATCGAACGGGCGATACAGGCAGTCATGAATGTGCTGGTCCCAGCAGTCATCGTGGGCCATGCGGCGACGCGCGGCCGCCAGGCTCCAGCCGCGGGTGTCACCTGCGGCGTAGTTCTTGGACCTTCCGCGCGTGAAGAACCGCTGCCGGATTTCTGCATCGGGGACCCGCAGATCGCGGAACAATCGCAGGCGTTCCAGCAGAGCCGTCCGTGAGCAGTCCACGACGAACCGATCGCGAGCCGTTACCACCGCGGTCGAAAAAACCGGCATGGCATCACATATCCGAAAACCGGCCTCGTAGGCGGGACAGTCCGCCGCCCGGCGCGGACGAAGCAGGTAATGGGGCGCCTCCGGTTCAATTGGTTGTGCGGACGGGAGTGTCGCGCCGGCCAGTCGCTGCAATTTGTCCGCGCGGGTGCCCCACAAATCATGGTAGGCAACCGAGCGCCGGTGGGACCTCCACGGTCTGCTCAGAACACCGGCGGCCACTCCCGCACCGATCGCAAAGACGTTCTCATCACGTCCGCCGCCCGGTGCCCGCTCGCACTTGTTGCGGTTACCGTGCAGATCCAGAATGACGATGTGCGGAAAGGCCTGCACCAACTGGCGCCGCATCCCGCGAAATGAAGCATTGTCGAGGTAGCCATGATTCGTGACCAAGGCTACGACTCCATACCCGGATTGATCAACACACCACTGTGCGTACCGGAAGAACTTGACGTAGTCGTCCTGGAGCCAGAGTTTCCGCTCACCCAGGGGCAAGCCGTGGACCTGGTAATAGCCGGAGTCCACCGCGGGTTCCCGCGGCCGCATGAGTTGCGCAATCCACTCACTGCGGTTGTCGGAGACCGCCGAATACGGCGGATTACCCAGGACTACCGTGGCGCCGAACTCGTAACGCAAACGGTGAGCGAATTCTACCTCATCCGTCACGATGCCCGACGGGAGCTGCCGCTCATGTCTGGCTTGCGGTCCCGCCAGCGCATCGGCGACCGCGATGGGAATACGCGTCGGGGCCGAGAAGTCATAGCCGGTTTGTGCCAACGACTGGACCACACGGTAAATTGCCACCACGCAGGCCGGTAACAACAACTCAATGCCGGCCAGTCGCGGCAACAGGTGAGTCGCGACGTACTGGTTCCACAGCGCGCGGCTCGTGGGTGCGGCATGTCCGGCAAGTTGCCACTTGCGGCTCAGTGTCGCATGAATGCAGGCGATGGTCTCGGTAAGGAACACGCCCGTCCCGGCAGCCGGATCCAGGATGCGCACGAATGGTCTGCTTTCATCCGGTTCGGGAGCGTGCGGTCCATCGGCAGTGGACTGCCGGCGTTCGCTCCACGTCGTGGTATCGGCCAGTCCATCTTCCAGCGCGAACTGTTCGCGCAACACTCGGTCGGCTTGGAGAACCAGGAAGCGAGCCAGGGGACGGGGCGTATAAAAGACACCGAGTCGATGTCGGGTCTGCTTCTGTCGAAATTGCAGTAGTTCTTCATAGAACCGCAGGACCGCGTCCTCCCGTCCCGACTCATCGGGGGAATCCGTCGCGGTCCATTCGCGTGACAGATCTTGGATGAGGTGGCCGCGGTGCGTTTCCCCCGAACCGAGCCGGCGGCACTCGCGCAGCAGGTTTTCAAATAGCGGGCCGGCGAGCGAATCGACGTGTTCCGCCCGCGAGCTGAATTGCGGATGGCAAGTGCCGTGGTACGCCAAGGCACCGCAGACCACGGACTGCGCGTACAGTTCCGCGAAGTGGGCGGCAGTCAGCTCCCGGTTCGTGAGGTGGCCAAGAGCGTGCCACAGGCGAGTGCGCGGGCTGTGCCGAGCGCGGTGCAGATGTTGCCGCGTTTCCTCGCTGATTTGATCAATATGCTGACACATTGCGGTCAGCAGCGATTTCTCACGCGATCGCGGCATTGGTGCTTCGCCGAAGGTCGTTCGCGTTGGCCACGGCGGCGCGATGCCGCGCTGGCTACGGTGGGTCAAAGCCACCGGGATTGTAAGGATTGCAGCGGCAGATCCGCCAGAGGCCGCGCAAACTGCCTCGCCAAGGGCCGTGTCTGCGCACGGCGCCGATGAAGTAGTTGCTGCACGTGGGATAAAAACGGCATTGTCGCCCCACAAAGGGACTGAGCGTGACCTGATAGCAGCGCACCAGTCCGACGAGTAACCGGGTCGGGACTTCGACAAACAACAGACGTACGATCCTCATGGGTGGTTAACCTTCAGTGACCGCGCCATGCGGCGGGCCAGACGCAGGAGAGCCGGTTGAATCGTGTGGTAATCCGGCCGGGCGCCCCGTCGCGGTCGCACCACGAGGTCGAGTCCTGCCGGCAGTGTCGCGCGCTGCTGCCGAAAGGCCTCGCGGATGAGTCGCTTCCAGAGGTTGCGCGTGACTGCATTGCCGAACTTGCGGGAGATGGAAATGCCCAGGCGAGAGCAGGTCAATCCATTCTTGCACGCGCGGATTACGAGCGTGTTGTCGGCGGCAAAGGCATTGTTCGCGAATACGCGGTCGAAATCGGCTCGCCGTCGCAGGCGGTCCGCTCGGCGAAATCGTTGATCCATGGCAGAGTGCTCATCCCCATTCCGCGGCGGAACGCGGCCAGTCGTGGGTCGGTCCCGCGCCGTGGGCGGTTCATTCCTTCGGCATCGCATCATCCTGCGGACCGGCCTGGGAAGTCAGAGGTTTGCGTGCCCAATCGTCTTGCTGCGAATCCGCTCGTTGGCTCGCCTGTCGTGGCGGACGCTCAAATCGCCGCATATAACGCCGCGTCATGCGCGCTCCCAGCCAAGCGAGGACCACCATGCCCAGGCCGAGGATGACCAGCGCCGCCAGCGCCGCCAAGACGCGAGCACGTGTCGCCGGATCCAGTCGTTCCAGTAGGGTACGGCCCTTCTCGGCATACGCCAGAATGGGCGCCGTCCGCCACGGAGCAGACGCGATTGCGGTTACCATTGGAGCCCCTCTCGCGGCCGCAGATTGGACCTTCGTTCAAACTCGCGAAAGAAATCGAGACTCCGTTCGTCAATTGTCTCCGGTAGCACGATCTGCACGATGGCGTACAGATCACCCGGCTTGCCGTCGCGGCTGGTAACCCCGTGTCCCTTCACGCGCAGACGCTTGCCGCTCGAAGTCGCCGGCGGGATCTTCAAGGCAATCACGCCGCGCGGAGTCGGCACATCGACCTTGGCCCCCGCGGCCGCCTCCGCCAGCGAGACGGGGACCAGGACCTCCAGGTCATTCCCGTGGCGGACGAAGCAAGGGTGGGGTGCGACGCGGACGGTGATCAGCAGGTCCCCTGGCTCACCCCCACCCAAGCTCGGTTCTCCCTGGCCTCGCAAACGAATGGTCTGCCCGTCCTCGATGCCTTCGGGGATCTTGGCGGTGATGGTCTCAACTCGGCCATCGGGCCGGTGGACGCTCAGACGCGCCTCACCCCCACTCACGGCTGTCTGGAAAGGTACTTGCAGTTCGTGCCGCAGATCATTGCCGCGGGCGGGCCGGCGGCGTGTTGACCGGGACTGCCGAGCCTGTCCGCCTCCGGCAAACTGCCGAAACGCATCCCCAAAGGACTCAAAGGCGCTCGCATCCCCGCCGCGGCCTCCGAACAGCTGGCTGAAGTCAAATTCCCCGAAACCTCCCGGGCCGCCCGTGGTGTGGGTGTGCCAGGGACCGCCACCGGGGGCAGCCCCCGCCGATTCAAAGGAACTGCCGTAGCGGTCGTACATCTCTCGCTTCTGCGGGTCCTTCAGAACATCGTACGCCTTCTGAATGTTCTGGAATTTCTGTTTGGCCTTCTTGTCGTCGGGATTCACGTCCGGATGGTACTTTCGAGCCAGTGCCCGATAGGCTTTCTGGATCTCCGCGTCCGAAGCGTTCCGCTTGACCCCCAGAATCTTGTAGTAGTCCTCTTCCATTGACGTCGTGTGCTCAACTGCGCAGACAAGGTGCTCGCCGCCCTGAAGTCTCGTTCCATTCTACGGGGCGACCGGAGCGGGCTTCAAGCGCCGTCTCAAACCGCCCTGCGGCACAGGGGGCCGTCCTCCATAGATTGAAGCACGCATGCTACACTGCGGAGGCCCTCTCCGGCTGATGACCTGAACCACGAAGAAACGGGTACTCCAATGGGTCGGCGTTACGTTCTGCGGATCCTGTCTGTTCTGCCGAGCATTCTCTGCCTGGCAGGATCGCTACTGGCCGCGACGCGCGGTACCGTGAGAATCGCCGTGGTGGACAAGACCACGCAACAGCCTCTCGCAGTCCGCGTGCATCTGCGCGACAAGCGCGACCAGCCGGTGCTGCCGCCCGGCGTTGTCTCGTGGAAGGACCATTTTGTTTTCAGTGGAACCGCGGCGCTGGAACTGCGGCCCGGAACGTACCGGTTCGAGTTAGAGCGCGGGCCCGAATACAAAATGCGCACCGGGGAGTTCACAATCGAAAGGGGGGATGACGACACGCACGCCGTGGAGATGGAGCGATTTGTCGACATGAAGCAGGAGGGGTGGTGGAGCGGCGATCTGCATGTGCACCGCAGTCCGCAGGACGTAGAACTGCTGATGCAGGCCGAGGACCTGCACGTGGTCCCGTTGATCACCTGGTGGAACGACCAGAACGCCTGGAAAGAAAAGGAGCTTCCCCCGGAATCGGTCGTGCAATTTGACCGGGATCGGTTCTACCATCTGATGGCGGGTGAAGACGAACGCGAGGGGGGCGCGCTCCTGTACTTCAACTTGCCGTCACCGTTACCGATTGCCGGAGCCGCGCGCGAGACGCCCTGCCCGGTCCACTTCCTGGAACTCGCTCGGACACACCCCGGAGTGCACGTAGACGTGGAGAAACCCTTCTGGTGGGATGTGCCCGTCTGGGTCGCGACGCGCCAGGTCGATTCCATCGGATTGGTGAACAACCACTTGTGGCGCAGCGGGGGGCTGGACAACGAGGCGTGGGGCAAACCGCGTGACCCCGTTGCCTATCCCGGCCCGCAGGGCAACGGCCGCTGGTCGCAGCACATCTACTACCAGTTGCTCAACTGCGGCCTCCGCCTGCCGCCTTCCGCCGGGAGCGCCTCCGGCGTGCTGCCGAACCCCGTCGGATACAATCGGGTGTACGTCTATTGCGGTCAGCAATTGACCTATGAGAAATGGTGGAGCGGTCTGCGCGCCGGGCACGTCGTGGTAACTAACGGTCCGCTACTGCGGCCGCGCGTCAATGGCCAGTTGCCGGGCCACGTATTTGCCGCCAAGGCCGGGGCCAAGGTGGAACTGGACATCCAGCTGGAACTGGCCACCCGCGAGAAGATCGACTACCTGGAAATCGTCAAGAACGGCCTCGTGGAACGAGGAGTGCCTCTCGCCGCCTATGCCGATCTGGGCGGCCGTCTGCCGAAAGTCGAGTTTGAAGAAAGCGGCTGGATGCTTGTACGGGCCGTCACGAACAACGAGAAGACGTACCGCTACGCCTCCACGGGGCCGTACTACGTGCAGATCGGCGAGCAGTCCCGGATCAGCAAGAAATCGGCGCAGTTCTTCCTGGACTGGGTTCTCGAACGAGCCCGCCGCATCAAGATCGAGGATGTTCAACAGCGGAAAGAGGTGTTGGAGTATCACCGCGTGGCCCGCGATTTCTGGCAGCAGCTCGTCGCTAGTGCCAATGCCGATTGACCTCTCCCACTCGCGTTCACGGGCCGCAAATCATGTTCGCACCTGAGACCGCCTGGCGTTCACTTTACCCGTTTGCCTCTCACTATCTGCAGCTCGGCACGGTGCGCTATCACTACCTCGACGAGGGAACCGGCACTCCGCTGCTAATGGTCCACGGTAATCCCACCTGGTCGTTCTATTGGCGGAACCTGGTCGTCGGCCTGGCCGGTAACTATCGGGCCGTGGCGCCCGACCATATCGGGTGTGGTCTGAGTGACAAGCCGCAGGCGTATTGCTACACGCTCAGCCAGCACATCGCGAATCTGGTCCAGTTGATTGACACCCTTGACTTGCAGGATATCACGCTGTTGGCACACGACTGGGGAGGTGCCGTTGGGTTGGGCAGTGCCCTGGAACGTCCGGAGCGTTTCACGCGGTTTGTGCTCTTCAACACGGGCGCGTTTCCGCCCCCCTTTGTCCCCTGGCGCATTCGCCTCTGCCGCACTCCACTCCTGGGTACTGCGGCCTTGAGAGGGCTGAACCTCTTCGCTCGTGCGGCTCTGTTCATGGCCACGAACAAGCGGGAACGCATGACACCGGCTGTGCGAGCCGGACTCCTGGCGCCTTACGATTCCTGGGCCCATCGCGTTGCCATCGATGGCTTTGTCAAGGACATTCCCTTGACTCGCCGGCATCCCACGTGGAAGACGCTGCAGGACATCGAATCGCAGTTGCCGTCATTGGCCAACCGGCCCTGCCAGTTGATCTGGGGCATGCGCGACTGGTGTTTCCGGCCGCTGTGCCTCGAGATGCTGCAGCGCATTTTTCCGCAGGCCGAAGTCCAACGCCTGGACGATGCCGGGCATTACGTTGTCGAGGACGCGCACGAGCGGATTCTCCCGATGGTGCGCGGATTCCTGCAGCGGTAGCCTGGTCCCGGTTCGCAGTCACGCGCGGTCGGTCAATTCGAGTTGAGAACCGACACGATGCGCTGCTGCAGGTCTTCTGCCGTCAGGCCGCGGATCAAGAACCGCTTGTGGTGTGACGTCTCGCCGGAAATCAGCTCGATTTGCGATTTCCGCAACTGCAGCCGCTTGGCGAGGAGTTCGAGGAACGCCTTGTTGGCTTTGCCTTTCTCAGCTACCTGTGTTATCGAGACCTTCAGGGCGCCGTCCTGTTCTCCACGAATGGCAGTGACACGAGCACCCGGCTGAGCGTGCACGGGGAGCACCACACCGTCGGAGCGGGTCTCCAGCGAGATCATGACAGCCCCTCGAAGAGCGCCGACCCCACGCGCACCATTGTCGCGCCCTCTTCGATCGCCACCTCGAAATCGCCACTCATGCCCATCGACAGCTCATCCAACTCGACGTTGGGAGGAGATGCCGCACGGAGGCGATCGCGCAGCAGACGCACTGCGCGGAATTCGCGGCGCGCGTCAGCCAGATCACCTTCCAGTCCAGCCATCGCCATCAGTCCGCGCACCGCCACGCACTCCAGCTGCGCGATCTGCGGCAACAGCGGCTCGATCTCGTGAGGTGCGAAGCCGTGCTTGGTCTGATCGCCCGAGATGTTGATCTCCAGCAATACGGGCACACGCATTCCGATCAATTGGCCTTCGCGATTGACCTCTTCCAGCAGTCGCAGGCTATCACCGGACTGGAGCAGCGTTATCAGCGGCAACGTGCGGCGAACCTTGTTGCGCTGCAGATGCCCAATCAAATGCCAACGGACGGCAGAGCCCGTCAAGTCGGCCGCCTTACGCCACAATTCCTGCGGTCGGCTCTCCCCCAAATCGTGGCAACCTGCCTGCACCGTGTCGCGCGCCGCCTCGCAGTCCACGTACTTTGTCACCGCCACCAGCTGGATGTCTTGAGCGGACCGCCCGCCGCGTGTCGCCGCTTGATTGATGCGCTCACGCACACGCGCGAAATTGTCAGCGATGATCGACAGATTGTGCGACACTACTCGGTCTCGATCAACTTCTCCGCTTCGGCGTCCTTGTTGAAACGTGCCAAGACGAACTCGGTACTGAAGTTCTGTCCCAGCACGGTACGGTTGCCGCGCGTGCCCAGCGAACGGTACAGCAGCCAGTGCCGTTCGCCAACTTGAACCCGGAAACCGACCGCCGCATCGGCGTCCTGCACGACGAGCCGCTCGGCCACGGTCAATTGCCGCCAGGTCACCGGCCGCGCGAGCCTGCGCGGTTCCAAGTCCCAGAATAAAGGAACGAACAGGCGCTGGCCAGCGCGGAACTGCCGCCACTGCAGGTTCTGCTCCACCTGCCGCAAGCTGCCCCGCTGAATTCCCGTGCGCCATTCCGGCAGAGCCAATGGCAGGACCCGTGCCAGTCGGTGTCGCCCACACACGGCACCTTCCCACGTGGCTGACTCCGGGACAAAGGAAATGCCGGGACCCAGGGGGAGGGAACTGCGGTACTCAATTGCTCCCCGACGACGCCCCAGGAAAGCGTCCGCCAGGATGAGGAAGTTGTCCGCACGTGCCAGATAGATGTGCCGCTGCACGATGTGATTGTCATCAAGGTGTATTTGCAGTTCGACGTAGTCACCGTCTGCATCCGACATCCAACAGACCTGTTCCCAATCGGACACGGCATACAGCGGTCGCTCATCCATCGACACGGACAGTTCCCAGGGGCCGGTCCACAAGGTCTGCCCGTTGGAGTTCAGTTCGCAGTACACTCCCTGATGCGCGTGTGACAGCACAAATTGCGTGGACTTCTGCGACCAGTCCCGGCGCAGCACCACCGTCTGGGACTTGTCCGACGTCACGGATGGAGCGGGGAGTTCCAGCCCGGCGGCTGTCAGCAGCAGCGATCGATCACCCAGTACGCGATCGGCCATCGCGCGGGTCTGCGGTTCCCCGGTGAAGTCGAGAGCCGTCCGGATCAAACCGCTGGGCCAGCAGTCGCTGGCATCCGAAGAGAAAATGGCCCTGCCGTCGGAACGGGTCAGCCGCAATGACTGGCGCACGAACCGTTCGTAGCGGTTCCGAGCCCGCGCGTCGAAGACCACGCGATTGGCCGCACTGCTGAGCAGGTGACACCGTGTCCAGCATGCCAGCAGCAGACGGGCAACCGAAAGCTGATCGCCGGGCGGGAGGCCTTCCCCATCGAGTAACGTCATCAGACCGGTGGACAACTGCCGGGAGGCGAACGGCCATAACGCGCGACACCTTGGCAGCTCAGGAAACAGGTAAGCCAGCGTGAGGGGCAGTTCGCCTCTCAATAGCTGGGTGACGAGCGGAACCTGGTGAATTGCAAGGGCGGTGGAATCCCTTTGGATCGATACCAACTGTTCCAACAACTGGGTCCAGACGGCCGCCGGCAGACACGCAGCCAGCTCGGGAAGTGCGTGGCACAGAGCCAGACATTCGATGGCCTGCCCGGTTGTCGGCGGCATGTTCGTGGATGCATCGAGCCAGGCTTCCAGCGGTTCCACCAATTCGCAAAGCGAAGCAGAGTCGGAGACTCGCTGCAGCAATCCGAGAAACTCCCCCGTTCTTCCGGAGGACAGATCCTCGTCGGCGCTCCACAAGAGCGGGCAGGGGGATCCCGCCGAACTTGCCAAGATGGGTACGGCACGCGGATCCCGCCGATGTGCGAGCCACGTCGTCCATGCTTCCCAATCGTCAACAGTCGGTGCCGGTAGGCCGCCATCCGCGCCGGGAAGGCGTCGCGCTCGAGTCGGTGCGGACCGTCTCTTGCCTGATCGTAAGGATCCGTTCCTCTGGTTTCGCTTCGTGCTAAACGACATGAATCGCACTCGACTCCCTGGTGACTCACCCCTTTTCCATCCGTTCCAAGCCGCGTATCGTAGCAAGGAGTCGCCGATTTTTCAGCCCCACCAAACGGTGAGACGTCCCATGGCCAACGACCAACCCTCCGTGCGGATAATCGATTGCCGGCAACTGCTGGGAGTGTGCGAGACAGCGTCGAGCCGATTCTGTCGGGTGTTGCGAATGGAAATCGGTGTGTGGTGCGTCCTGTTGTGCCTTGGCGGACGGTGCCTGGCTGCCGCCGCAGAAGACTCGACGGGCAACGAACCGCCGCCGACCACCACTGCGGAACAAGCGCTCTCCTCGCCGCACGGCCTGGTGCGGCTGTCCAAGGAAGACGACATCTGGATCGACCCCAAGCGCAAATTGGTGGTCGTGGATGGCGTAGTCGCCCTGCGGGAAGGCCCGCTGGAGATGTTCGCTTGCCCGAAGGGTACCAAGGAACACGAATCCGTCGTGGCGGTCAACTGCAGCGCGCAGTTGGTACACACAGGATTGCTGGCCGTGGGAGCGGTGGCGGGACGTGCCGTGCAGTTTGAGCCGACCTATGTCCCGGCAACCGGCACGGAGACCGAAGTCTGGGTACTTTGGACAGACACTGCGGGCAAACGCCAGAAAGCACATGCCCAGGAGTGGGTACAGGAGCTTCGCACCAAGAAAGCCATGTCGCACCCTTGGGTGTTCGCGGGGAGCGGATTCTGGACTGACGAAACCACGGGCAAACGCTACTACTACGGCGACTCGGGCGACCTCATCTGCGTTTCCAACTTTCCTTCCGCAACCCTCGATCTGCCCATCAAGAGCAGCCAGGCAAATGAGGAGCTGGCATTTACCGCATTCACGGAGCGCATCCCTCCCAGCGGAACCAAAGTGCGCCTGGTGCTGATTCCCAAGTTGGAGGGACGGAAGCCGAGCAAGCCGCCGGAGGCCCCCAGCGGCCAGGAAAAGTCATCGTAGGGCGTCGTCAAGACCAGGCGTCCATCACCAGGCGTAAACAATGATCGTGGCGGGAATGGACAGCAGTACCAGAACGTCCATGATCGTGGCGGCGATGCTGAATCCGTAGCCGAAAGCCAACGCGCGGCGCCGGGAGCTCCGCAGGGCTCCAGCGCGCAGAGCCCGCCAATCGTTGCCACCGAGCAGCCAGCCGGGAATCGCGGCCGCCAGACTCGCCAGGCTGAGGGGCATGCTGATGCGGACCTGATCGGCCGGGTTCGCACTCGCGGCGATCGCCCAGACAACACCGATTCCTGCCGTGAGGGAAAGCACAAGACCGGCAGTTCCCAGTCCCAGGATCCAGGTCGTGCGATCCACCAGCGCGGGCTCGTAGACGTGCGCCGTCGCGGGAGGCGCGTCGTCAATCCGGGACGCGGCGTACGGATCGCTGGAAGGCGGCGAGGTCGCGGGAGCATCGGCGAACGGATTCGCGCCGCTCGCGTCCCGAAACGGGTTTTCTTCACGTCGCGGACTTCGCGGGAATCGGAGGGCCATAGGTCAATGGTTATCAGGGCTGGGCTACGGTGCCCACGCGGCAGTGGTCGAGCAACTCCGGAGCAGTCACCACATAGCCCGCCAGGAACGGACCGAACTGCGCGTAGCGTGCACTGGCTTCATCGTAACGCATGCGATAGACGATTTCCTTAAGATACTGCGGATTGCGCGCCCATAGCGTCACTCCCCATTCCCAATCCTCGTAGCCGATTCCCGCCGTGATCAGCTGCGATACTTTGCCGGCGAACTCCATGCCGCTGCGGGCGTGTTCCGCCATCAATTCGTTGCGCCGGTCAAACGGCAGTACGAACCAGTTCTCGCTTCCTTCGCGTTTTTTGTTCATGGGATAGAAGCACATTGCCGGCCAGACCGGCAGATCGGGAGTGAGTCGCGCTTTGCGCATCAGCGGCTCGCGAGCGGCATAGGCACGCACTTTCGCCTGAAAAGCCGCTCCATTTCGATCTTCGCCGTCACGTGCCAGCCGCTCGGCGTATTGCTCCGTCGTGGGCACGTACTCGGATACCTCCGTCACCGAAACGAACGAGAAGACAGCCTGCAGCGCCGGCCCCAGACTGCTGGCCAGGAGCCGCTGGTGGATGCCATCCACCAGGAGCGGATCGGGATCCAGGGCCATTACCCCGAAGTCCGCTTTATGTCCGCTGACGATGAACGACTGTATGCGCACGGGCGCCTGCGGACCAGCCGGATCAAGCACGGCCGCCAGTTCGCGGCGGCCACCGTCGATCTGCGCGTGATTCAACGTTCCCAGTGTCTTCCGGTCAAAACGGTAATACAGATGTCGGCAATGCCACCCCTCAGCCAATTGGAGAGAGACGTTTGCTGCGTCGGGTGCCTGAGAAGAACCGTAGCTCATGATCGTCCTGCGGTAGAGAAGGAACCGTGAAGTGACAGCGCGTCTCGCACTTGGCGTTCGCGCGGCAATGCGATGTACAAATTCGTGAACCAGATTGCCAGTCCCGCCGCGTGAAAACCGGACGGAGTGGCAGTCCGTCCTACATCTGGGTGTACATGTCATTTCTACGCGCTTGCTGCAATCTACGGGACGTGAAGCACGACTCCAAGGGGTGGTGACGTTGTCCAGACAGCTTCCAGCCGTCCTCGCTGATTGACCGCCGTGCCGTCGAGTCGTACGATCCACATCACTCGGTCTGGTTGTGTTCTCCCCGAGAAGTTGTCATGCGGAGGTCCTGCCATGCGTCAATTCGTTTTGGGGAACTGCCTGGCGTCCGTCGCGGTATTGCTGGCGATCGCCGCTCTGTCCGCTGCCGACGCCATTCCCGCCACCGCGCGAATGAACGTACTGTTATTGGACTTCGAGGACTTCAGTGCCGCCTCGCTGGCTTGCTATGGCAATACGATCTGCAGGTCCCCCAACCTGGACCGCCTGGCCGAGACGGGAGTGTTGTTCGAACGTGCCTACGTGCAGGCCGTCTGCTGCAACCCGTCGCGATCGAGCTTTCTGAGCGGCCTGCGGCCCGAGACCACCAACGTGCATACCAACAGTGATCCGATGCCGGAGCGGCTGCCGCCGGGCACGAAGACATTGCCCACGTATTTCAAGGAACGCGGCTTCTATCTGGCAAACATCGGCAAGCTGTTCCACGGCGGTTTTGAGGGCGAGCACCTGCGATGCTTTGACCGACTGGAGTTTGCACCCAAGCCCGATGGCTGGCAAGGCCCCGGACCGATCGCGAATTTCCCACCTGCCAGGAAGCGCGCCGGAATCGCTCCGGCGGTGAAGAAAGGAGACCCGGGGTACGAGAAATGGCGGCGAGCTCAGTCGGATCGCTACGGCGATTCGGGACTGGCTGAAGAGGAAGAGGGCGATTACCGCTTTTCGGTTACGGCCGTGGCTCTGCTGAAGGAGTTCGCGAAGGACAATCGTCATTTCTTTCTGTCGGTTGGCTCGCACCGGCCTCATACGCCCTTGATTGCGCCCAAGAAGTTCCTGGACCTGTACGATCCGGCGTCCATCTCTGCGCCGATGGCGCCGCCCGACAAGGACCAGAACATCCCGGAGGTGGCACGCAAGTTCGGCCGCAGTTCGGATATCTTCATGACGAAACCGGCTACCCCGGAACAAGCGAGGGCTGCTGTGGCGGCGTACTACGCGTGTGTCACCATGGTCGATACTTGCATCGGTCGAATTCTCGATACGTTGGAGCAGGAGGGATTGGCTGACAACACGATCGTTGTGTTCCTGGGCGATCACGGTTTCCATCTCGGAGAACACGGTCTGTGGTCCAAATACACGCTGTTTGAGCAGTCCCGACGATCGCCGCTGATCGTTCGCGTGCCGGGCATGGCGGGAAATGGCCGCAAGTGTCGGCAACTTGTCGAATTCGTCGACATCCTGCCCACGCTGGGACAGTTGTGCGGACTTGATGTGCCGGCGACTCTTGAAGGGACCAGTTTCGTTCCGCTGCTGCAGGATCCGGCACGTCCGTGGAAGAAGGCGGCCTTCACCGAGTTCACATCCAACAAGACGGTCAATCACGCCGTGGTTAATGAGCGCTATCGTTATGCGGAATGGCCCTACCAGGGCGAGTTGTTCACGGAACTGTACGACTTGGAGAAGGATCCTTGGGAAACGGTCAATGTCAGCAGTGATCCCGCCTATGCGGAGACGCGGGCCGAGATGGCGGCGCTGCTGAAATCGGGCTGGAAATCGGCCTTGCCACAGTGAGTCTGTGTTGACGGCAACTTCGTGCCAGGATGATCCCGTCCAAGCGTGCGGCACGGCATGGACGATCACTCGGGTAGCAGCGGAGTATCGCATTCATGGCCCACATTTGTCCCTGGTGGGGTGGCTACTTCATCGACAACCGCCTGCGGCGATGGCTCCACGATCCCGACCAGTTACTCGCGAGCTATGTCGCGCCCGGGATGGTGGTGCTGGATGTCGGCTGCGGCATGGGGCATTTTTCACTGGCCATGGCACGCCGGGTGGGTGAAAACGGGCGCGTCATCGCCGTGGACCTGCAGCCGCGGATGCTCCAAACGGTCCGCCGCCGCGCGCAGAAGCTGGGACTTGCATCGCGCATCGTCACCCAGCAGTGTGCGCCGGACGATCTCGGTTTGACGGAAGTGGTCCAATTCGCATTGTCGTTCGCAGTGATTCACGAGATCCCGAACACGCAGTCCGCGTTGCAGCAAGTGCGGGCGCAGCTCGTGCCGGGCGGCCGTTTCTACGTTGCGGAACCGCGGTGGCATGTGTCGCGCGGGCAGTTCGCGCGGATGGTCGATGTGGCGCAAGACGTTGGACTGGAATTGGTGGAAGAGCCGCGCGTTCGACTATGCATGGCCGTCGTGTTCCAGGCTCGGTAGCGGCTAGCAGCGGCAAAGCAACGGGCCGTTTACCCTTCAGAACAAGCAAGTTGATCGTATGCTGGCCCGGACCATTCACCACAGAGGCACAGAGGGTGAAGAAAGGACAAGGAAGGCGAGCCGTTGCGTGATGATCACGACGGGACGGAATCTGACAAGCTGTGAGTTCCGCCTCTCTTGCGTTCCGCTGAGTCCTCTGTGGCTCTGCTCCGAAAATACTGAAGCGTGAATACGCTTGATTAATACAAAACCCCCTCCCCAATATTAAAGGGGGCATAGGCGGTCAGGAGGGCGACGTGGGCACCGTACCCCGGATATGTGGTGCAGCAAGCGTCGTCTCCGCTTACATCGTACCAATTTTCAGCATCCTGGGT
>Ga0233425_10001586_pt1 | contig 50169 bp, 58 predicted proteins | sample Watercolumn_Towu_2_FD_181712 | JGI IMG/M metagenome (GOLD analysis project Ga0233425, IMG submission 181712) | Freshwater microbial communities from Lake Towuti, South Sulawesi, Indonesia - Watercolumn_Towuti2014_140_MG | ecosystem: Environmental > Aquatic > Freshwater > Lake | place...
TAACAATACCTGAATAAATATGATGTGTGACAAGTCACTAGCGAATGCGAAAGCAAACCAAGATACTGCACGTATGAAATAACCGGTAATTAATAAGTATTCATGTTCACGCACATGGTCGCCGAGTTTGGCAAGCACTAGATTGGTAATAGTAGTAGTAAAGAGTTTAATGCTCCACGTGCCACTGACGATCGCGATACTATTATTTAAATGTTGTAAATAGACGGCATACAGTGGTCCAAAAAGGTTGTCAGCAAAAACAAAAATAGCGTTGGTGGTAAGGAGTAATTTGAGAGAGTTATTCATATTTGTTATGTTACTATGTTTTAAAACATGGTAACACTATAGTTGATTGGCAGTATGGATACTAAATGAGTCATCAACAACTTCGACGTACTGATGATCATTGAGTACTACGAAGGGATGATCTTCATTGTACATATGATTAAGACGATAGGTGTTAAATAAGTCACGACGTTTTTCTTGACCCCAATGGGGACAAATAATAAAGTTGACCAAATTGTAACCTTGTGTCCCCTTTAGGTCGGGAGCGAGTGCGGCACGATCATCCTGACGAAAAGGCTCTATATCGGGCCCGGCGATCACACTCCCGGCACTAGTACCGATATAGATCATCCCTTCTTGTACACGACGCTGAACAAAAGGAATAAAGCCAGATTTTTGTGATTCCTGGAGTAAATAAAAAGAATTGCCACCTTCGACATACATTGTGTCATATTTGGCGAGTTCGGAAATGATTTGGTTTTGCGACTTGTCGGTTAAGTCGTACATGGTAAAGCGAAAACCTGCCGACTCCATATTGGCTTTGCATTTATGATGCCAATCAAGATTGGAGTGCACTTTGTCGCGGATGGCAGTGACTATGTAGACAGCATTGGCTTTTTTTACAGAATCGACTTTTGACCCGATCGCGCGAGCGACGTACTGCACTTCGGAGGTTAAGAATAAATGCTTCATTATTCATTCCTTACGTCGATTATTTGATATTGGTCTCCTATTACCTCTATGTACGTATGGTCGTTGCAGAGGACAAAAGGTTGGAGATTTTCCGCGTAAATTTGCTCCATGCGGCCGCCCAAGTAGAGATTGCGAAACCCACTACTTCCCCAGTGCGGAATAAAAGTAAATTTTACAAATTGATAAGCAGAATAATCAGTGAGGTCTGGAACGTCTACTTCTTCACCCCACAAATATGGTGGAAGTTGGGGACCAGTAATAATACTCCCGGCACTAGTACTAATGTATAGTTTTCCGGAATTAACAAAATCACGAATAAATGGAATAAATCCGGATAACTGTGACTGCTTGAGTAAGTGTCGAGTATTACCACCAGAAATATATATGGCATCTGTGGCGGCTAGATCGTGGATAAAGTCAGATGATTTTTTGCCTGTGACCGTATAATCGAAAAAATCAAAACCTACTGAGCGCAGAGCAGTGCGATCGGCCTCGTACCAAGATAGATCCTCCTGCTCGCTTGGAGACTCAACTGGTGTAGTAATAAAGGCAGTTTTGATAGGACGAGTATGACCTAGTCGCCGTCGAATACTGGTGGCTACACCGGGAGTACCGATGGAGCTGGTTAAAAAAAGATGTTGAGTCATTTCTTCTTCCTGTCGATTTTGTCTAACCCAAGACCATGGACGCCAAAATACACAACCGCCGCAACGACCGCAAAGTCGATCAAAGTGGTGGCAAAGTCTCCCCACATGAGCTTGGCAGATCCCAGACGGAGGTAGGCATCTTTGAGATTGCCGGCGGCACCCAAGATAAGTCCGAGTACGGGATTGATGAGGTCATTAATAAGAGCAGATACAAGCTTGGATACTGCGCCGCCTAGGAGGAAACCGACAGCGAGTCCAACCACACCTTGTTCACGAACAAAATTTAAAAAACCTTTCATATTATGTATTATAACAAGTAACTGATATGTATAATTTATAGCATGAATACAATCTGGTATATATTGAGAAAAAATATAAATTTGCACAGAATCACTAAATCTGTGATATACTACGTCCTAGTTATTTATGTGTACATACTTTTCCCGAGCAATAGTGATTTATTTCCCTGTTAGTTTGAGTGATTAGTGGTGGCACGCGTTTATGGAGGTGCCGCACATGGCAACCAAGTTATTTGTCGGCAGTTTAGCCTGGGCTACAACTGACGATTCATTATCAGCATTTTTCTCCCAGGTAGGTACTGTTGTCAGTGCTCGCGTCATCACCGACCGCGCTACTGGTCGCTCAAAAGGCTTTGGCTTTGTTGAGATGGGTAGTGAAGCTGATGCTCAAAAAGCTGTAGCTGAACTCAATGGTAAAGATCTCGATGGCCGAACAATCGTAGTAAACGAAGCTCGCCCCATGGAGCCTCGCGACAACAATCGCGGTGGTTATGGTGGTGGCCGCCCACAAGGCGGTTCGTATGGCAATCGCGACAATCGCGGTGGTTATGGTAGATCAAACTACTAAACTTGTACTTTAGTAATTAATTAGTACGAAAAAATCCCCTACGCAAGTGGGGGATTTTTATTGGGCTTTACTATATTGAAATTTATTACAGTTTGTTTAAGATGGTGGTAGGAGGATGTCTTTATGCCCAAAAAACAAAGTGCAAAAAAAGAAACTAAAAGTAAGGTATTTACCATCTTTAGTATGGTACTAATACTGGCGTTTATCGGAGTGTTTGTTGCGAAAAAACAATATCGCATGAGAAATGCTTCCCCTACTCCCAAAACTACTACCTATACTTTGAGTGAGGTAGCCAAACACGCAACAGGTGATAATTGTTGGATGGCGATCGGTGGCAACGTCTATGATGTCTCGGCATTTACGGATAAACACCCCAAGGGTACCAAGTATCTAAAGGGATGCGGGAACGAAGCGACTACTTTATTCAACAAAATCAAAAAACACGAAAAGATCGCGGATCTACTAGCGACATTTAAGATCGGCGTATTAGCTGACAACTAACATATAGATCGTAGCCAGGGCTGATGCGGCCATGCCAAAGAAAGTAAGCCAGATAAAAGTACGAGAGAGTAGTCCGCTACGATATTGCCCCATTATCTTTTGGTCACTGCTAATTTTGCCAATCAAATATATGAGGGGCACCGCGACAAAACCGTTGAAGACGGCAGCATATACAAGTGCTTTTATGGGATCAATGCCCACGTAATTGATTGCGAGACCAAGAATGGTGGCAAGTGAAATTGCACCATAAAAACCATGAGCTTGATTGAACTTGAGATTTAAACCACTACGTAATCCCAGTGCCTCAGAGATTGCGTAGGCGGCAGATCCGGCCATCACGGGAATACCTAGTAGTCCTAGACCAACAATACCGGAAGTAAACAGCAATTTAGCGAGATAGCCAGAGTTTGGAAAAGTATGGACGAGAGGCTCTAAAGCGGAAGCGGCATCGGCGGCAGTTTTGATATCAGTGACCCCATTTGCGTGTAGGACTGTGGCGGCGACGATAATGATAGCCCAAGTACCAAACTCGGAAATAATCATGCCGAAGATGGTATCAGCGCGCAAATTTTGTACGAAGCGAGAAGTGAGTCGTGGAATCCCGTACTTGATCATCCCCGCCTCTCGTTCCTCTTCTACTTCTTCGGAAGCCTGCCAGAAAAACATAAAGGGAGAGATAGTAGTACCTAAAACACCGGTGATGATAAAGAAAAAGGCAAAATTTAATTCAAAATGAGGAATAAATGTAGCTGGTAGTACTTGAGCCCAAGGCACCTGAATGATGAGCATGGTCAAAGGATACGCAAATAGTGCGAGTGTCAAATATTTGAGGAAACGAGCATAAGATTTGTATGAGGTAAAGATTTCTAATACCAGTATCGTAAAGGTGATTACGAGGGCTAACGGAGTAAACCCAAATGGTGTAACCAACTGGAGGGAAGATGCCATGGCGCCAATATTTGCCCCAATATTTATCGTGTTTGAAAATAACACGAGTAAAACCATAAACATGAGAGTTTTTTTGCTAAAGTGTTTTTTGACGGCATACGACAACCCATGACCAGTCACGGCGCCAATACGAGCACAAGCTTCTTGGACAGATACGAGGAAGGGTAACATATAGAGCGCGGTCCACAATTGGCCAAACCCAAACTGAGCTCCAGTTTGAGAGTAGGTAGCGATACCGGATGGATCGTCGTCGGCGGCACCGGTGATTAACCCTGGACCAATAGATTTAAGGAATTTTTTTATTCCTGATTCTTTCTTCATTTGTTCTATTGTGAACTAAATGAGGAGTGGTGTGAAGAGGTCTACTTTTCTGTGACGACCACTTTGACTTGAGTGACATCTTCAAAGCCATATTTGCCATGTTCCCTGCCAATACCAGAGCTTTTGTACCCACCAAATGGATTGTATGGTTTGATATAACTCAGATTATTTTGACTGACCATGCCTGTTTGGAGTTGGGCGGCAACTCTTTTGGCTTTTTCTTTATCTTTAGTAAAGACATATCCCCCCAAACCATATATTGTATCGTTGGCCATATCTATAGCTTCTTGCTCAGTTTCAAATGTAGAAATAGTTAAGACTGGTCCAAATACTTCCTCTTGCCACACCTTCATATCTGCCGTGATATCAGTTAAGAGAGAGGGCATATAGTATGCGCCTTTTTGCTCATCAAGTTTTTTGCCTCCCGTAACTACTTTTGCACCTTTAGCAATCGCATCCTGCACTTGTGACTCTAGAGCTACGAGTTGTCTTTCTGACACAAGTGGACCAACATCGGAAGATGGATCTGTTGCTGGACCGATTTTCTTGGACTCTATGATTGACTTTAGTTTTTGCGATACTTCTTCAAACTTGGATTTGTGAACGATCAAACGTTTCAAACCATCGCACATTTGACCACAACCCATGAATCTCGCAGCATAAATAGTACCGATTGTTTCATCGATATCAGCATCTTCAAATACAATACCTGGTGCTGATCCACCCATTTCCATAACAACAGGGATGAATTTTTCGGCAGCTACTTTATACAAATATTTTCCGGTTTTGGTACTACCGGTAAAGCAGAGCATGTCGATATCTGCATGTGCCAGCATGTCTCCGACTTTGCCATCGCCGTATACATAACTTAATACCCCCTCTGGCATACCTGCTTCCTTTGCTATCTCCTCAATTTTTTTCTCAAAAAGCATAACTTCCTCAGAATGTTTGAGGATAACAACATTGCCAGCAAGCAAACTCTGACCACACTGCCAGATGAAGTTGGCGAGAGGATAATTCCAGGGAATAATAGATGCTACAACTCCTCTGGGTTCGCGATATACGGTATGGATTTCTTTGTCATTTTCAAATGTGACTTCGGGGGCAAGACATTTTGCAGCATTGTCTTTGTACCAGTTGAAGAGATCTATACCACCTACTACATCAGGATCAGATTCTTGGATTGTCATACCCATTTCTATAGATTGAAGTTTTGCGAGCTCATCTTTGTGATTGGCGATAGCTGAGATAAATCGCTCTATTACTTTTTTGCGACCTTCGATTTGCAAGTCAATCCAACCAGGTAGAGCTTTGCGTGCTGAGATGATTTTGTCTTCAATATCTTTTGCCGTGCTACATTCTACCTCGCCAATAACATCGTAATTTGATGGATCGATTGATTTAATTTTCATAAATTCTCCGGTAATTATACTTAGAATATTATATCAGTTTGGACTTTTGCAGATGGGTGAGTCTTTTTAGAGCGATTTCTCTTTTTAAGGCGCTAGATTTATCGATCAATTCTTCCTGGTAGACTACCTTGAGCGGCTTGTGACTGCGAGTATAGCTAGCCCCTTTACCATCTTGGTGTTTTGCAAAGCGAGTAGCGACATCTGTGGTAGAGCCAATGTAGTAACTACCATCGTTGCAAAGTAGCATGTAGACAAAGTACGACATAACCTCTATTATGAACTACATGGAAGACAAATGTCCCAAATGTGGAGCAGTACTATCACCTGTATCTGAAACCAAAACTGGCAGGCAACTGCAGAGATGTTCGAAGGGTTCATGGAACCCAGATACGAGAAAAAATGAGGGGTGTGATTACGTCAAATGGCTCGAAGTAAAACCGAAAGAACTAGATGAGCAATGCCCAAAATGTGGTAAACCACTAGTCCTCAATGTCACGAGATTTGGTAAAAAAATGAAGAAATGCTCAACAAACTCATGGAATAGTGAACTAAAGAAAGCCGAAGGATGTGATTATATTGAATGGATCAACGGAACAACCGAAAAACTCGATGAAGACTGTCCTGAATGTGGCAAAAAACTCGTACTATATACGACGGCAAACGGTAAAAAAATGAAAAAATGCTCAACGGCTGGGTGGGATAGAGAAAAAAGAGAAGCAACTGGCTGTACATATGTGGAATGGCTTAAAGCTGAACAATATGCCAAAAACGATGATGGATCTGAATTCCTCCCGCCTGAACCAATGCCGGATGATTTGAATTTTTAATTCGTTAATATTTTTCACAACTTTACAGTTTCACGCCGAGCAATCGAGCGTTTTGAGTTTTCGCGTGCGCGATTTCCGACTCTTCAATCATGAACTGATAAAAATAGGACTTTAAGACGGTAGGGAGAGTTTGGAGGTTAGAACTCGATTTTTGGCGGGTAAATAGGCGTTAATGATGGGTTGCGGTCGGAGGGGGCGTACTAGTTGGTTGCCGCACCCAGATTCTCTCTATAGTGTTATTATCCAGGCCTAACCCCGATTTTATTAGGACTTATCTGGACTGTGATTTTTGCTTTTGTAGAAAGTATAATTGTAGATATGAAAATGATTTTTCTTTATGGACCACCCGCTGTAGGCAAATTAACGGTTGCTAAAGAGTTAGCAAAGATTACTGGCTACAAATTATTTCACAATCACCTCACTGTTGATTTGGTATCCTCACTCTATGAATGGGGTTCACCAAAGTATTGGGAATATCTACGATCTATCCGCGAGCAGCTTCTCGCTAACTTAGCTAAGGATAACGTGGACATCATATTCACGTACGTTTATGCAGCAGGTGAGGATGAAAAAGTGATGGAGCGGATGTTTAAAAAAATAGAAGAAAACGGCGGTGAAGTACTGCTAGTTCAACTAACCACTAGCGTCGAAAAACTTAAGGAACGAATAGTTGCTGAGGATCGCCGACAGTTTAAAAAGATGCATAAAACTGATTCGCTGGACTCATGGATAAACCAGTACAAACTATTTGAAGCATACCCTAATAGACAAAACTTGGTTGTTGATAACTCTGATATGACACCGACTGAGGTTGCGAATTTGATACTTAAAAAGTATAACCTCAATCAAACTACTAACTGAGGCTTAACTCGTAATGCAATTGCGTACCGGTTTTGCCAGAATGCTCGAATCCGTGTTTTTCGTAAAAGTGATGAGCACGAGTCATGTGCTCATTGGTATTGAGAATGATTTTAGTAAACCCCTGAGCTTTGGCATGGTTTAGTGCGTAGTTAAGGAGAGCCTCACCTACCCCTTTTCCATGAAGATCGGAGACAACAAACATACGCTTTAGTTTAGCAATGTTTTCTCCCATATCTTTAAGACCAACGGTGCCAATAACTTGATCGTCTTGAACAGCAATCCAGAATCCACCCTTGCCTGAATAGGTTTCGGGAATTGCATCTAAGTCCTCGTCATCTATTGGAAGATCTGTTAGTGAAAGCGTTCCAGTAAAGACTAGGAGGTTGCCGATCAAATCTTTGACTTGTTCTAAGTATTTGTCCTCATATGGGATGATTCTATAATCCATACCAGAAATTGTAGCACTTGGTTCGAATCTCACTCCCCATAGTACCAGGTTTCGAATTACTCTCCAGATTAGACGATGATTACCCGATAATTATGGGGTTGTGGGACGGTAGGGAGAGTTTGAGGATTTTTATTTGAATTAGCTGGTGTATATCAATCCATTTGATGGGTTCGGGTCGGAGGGGGTGTACTAGTATGTTGGCGGTAACGGACTATGTTAAAACCTGGTATAGGGTCGTCAGTTTAGGTACTTAGGTTGGGTTGACTAGTAATATATAATCTAATCTATGCCAAAAACAAAAGGACATGAGTCGGTAGCTATTTTTACTGTTAATACTGGAAATTTCGAGGCTAGACTTGTTTATCCAGATTCTCCAATGGCAAATGTTCCCTTGCCCGTAAATTTGTTAAGATGTATGATCGTGGATCATGTAGACGGGGAGAATATTGACTATGTTTTGAAAGGTGGCGGTGACTCTCAATATCAGTTGGAAATTATTGCAGCGCCTCAGGGAAGAGTGGATGATTTGGGCAAGAGAATTACTTCTAGCGAGCGGAAACCAGGCAATCGTGAGGCACAGCTTGCTGGTGAACTGTGCGGACTAATACAGTCAACCCTAGAGCTAAAGCTCCCACCTTACAATGTATTTGTTTTCTTGTCCTGAAATTACTATCTTCTAATGCTAGAATCTGATCTTTGCTAATTGATATACTTTGATCTAGTGAAGTGAGACCGTTTCAAATCGGGTGCATTTTTGAGTGAGTTTAGCTGATGTAATCCGTCTATTTTGGTGTTTATACCCTGTCTGGGGTATGATTTCGGCTATGAAAAAAACATTTTATGTAAGTTTTGCTCGTCACCTCACACTGTTCGCCGAGGGGTACGTCAGTTAAAAGAGCGATTTAGTTGTCGTTCGTGTGGTAGATCTTTCCAAATTAATCGAGGCCTTAAAAAGAAGATTCCTGTATGGAATCACTTATCAGGACAATCATATCGAACTATGAGTGAGGTGGCCTCACGTTCTGCCACCTCACTATGGAGAGATGTGCGAAAAGCAATTGAAGAATACCCTCATTGTTTTGATATAACTCGCAAGTACTGTGAGCGGTTTTGTAGCATACTCTTGGTGGATGGAAAGTATATTAAGATCTCCAAGCGAACTTAAGGTAGTAGCGGGGAGATTGGTGGATGCATACCAGGGAGATGAGATGATCCTCTATATCCTGGCAGATCTAGAAAAAAGGTCGCAACTACTATTTGGATATATGAAATTCCCTCGTACCCCCACCACCACCAACTTGATAGAGTGCTTTAACTCCCACCTAGAAGGAAGACTCAAAACCATCAAGGGCTTCCAGAACCCACGCTCTGCGGATCAATGGCTTAACGCTTACTTCCTAAAGCGAAGACTTACTCCCTTCAAAGATTGTGGACACCCATTTAAGAGGTTGAACGGTTACTGCAGTTTGGAAAAGACACTAAAAAATGTGGACGACTTAACTAAATTAAAAGCTGAAATTATGCACCCGATTTGAAACGGTGTCGCCACTAGTTGGTTGACCCTGCTTGACGATGTTAGAACCTATTTTACGAGTTATAAATCAAGAATGGATTGTGCAAGTCGTTATTATTCACCACTAAATTGGCATTTGACGGGCGATGGCGAATCCAATAAGGCCACTGTGCAATCTTATGATACTTAATAATTTTATCCTGATCTCTTAAATCAGAATCTCTTCTTAGCTTTCTATCTAACAAAACTTCATCTTTTACCTCAATTAGAACTATAAAATCAAATAGTTCAGAAAAAATTGAAGTTTCGAAGAGTATTATTTCTGAAAAAACAACCTTTTTCAATTCATTAGAGTAAGTTCCAGTTTCACGTTGATAAGGGTGGTATTCGATGCTATTTGAAGATTTTAAGTTGAGAATTGCTTGTTTCATGAGATCTAGTCTAAGCCAGTTTTCATGAACCTCCCACATCGTTTTTCTTGCCCACTTACCATCATTGTAGATTATTGATTCTAGATCACTTCGATACGTTCTCGGTTGTAGAAAATCATCTTCTGAAACTAATGTAACGTATTTCTCAGCTTCTTCTAAGTATTTTTTAATTATTGCCGAGTATGTAGATTTTCCCGACCCCATGAACCCAGATATATTTATCATGAAAGGGCTACGAGATTATGCATGGATTAAAATCTGACTTGCTATAGTGCTAGAAATTGAGTCTAAATGTTTCATGGACTAATTTTATCAGGTTCTAACTGTGCTTTGTGGTTTCAGATTTGGAGCGAAAAAGTTGAGGGGTACGGTCTAGCACCGTTTCGTCCTTATAGTTCTAATGTTTCTACTGCATCACTTCCCAGGTTAAATGAGACAAATGGGACAGTACTGGTGCCGTGATTAACTCTTGATGATATATTTTGATATAGTAGATTTTACTAGCGAGAATAGGTATACTGTCTGTTAAGTTAATAGGGACTATGAAAGCTGTGGCAGGCCGGAGTCCCAATAAAATTAAGTGCTTGGATTAAATCCAAGAAACAGGGTGGAACCACCGTTTTAGGTCCCTGACGAATTATGTCGTCAGGGATTTTTGTTAGATAGAAAGGAATATATGAACAACAATGACAGATTGACTGAAATAACATCATTCGCAAAAAGACGTGGATTTGTCTTCCCTTCTTCTGAAATATATTCTGGTTTTGGTGCTATATATGATTACGGCCCATACGGCGTTGAACTGGCTAGTAACATAAAAAAGTATTGGTGGAAGTGGTTTGTTCAGATGAGAGATGATATTGTTGGTCTTGACGCGGCCATATTTATGAATCCAAAGGTTTGGGAAGCAAGTGGACATGTTTCTGGTTTTTCTGACCCCCTAGTTGAGTGCAAAAATTGCCACACCCGAACGCGTGTAGATAAGATGCTTAATGAAATAGGTGTAAGTGCAGATGAAAAAATTGACATTAAGCAAATCAATGAACTTGTAAAAAAATATATAGACAAGATCTCGTGCCCAGAATGTGGAAGTAAAGATTTCACTGAAGCCAAGAAATTCAATTTACTAGTTAGATCTAACCTTGGCAACTTTACAAGCGATTGGATGGATAATCCTGCTTACCTACGAGGAGAGACGTGCCAAGGTATTTATGTGGACTATAAGCCAATTATGGATTCTATGCGGGTTAAGATTCCATTTGGTGTAGCGCAAATCGGTAAAGCATTCAGGAATGAAATAACAGCTCGTAAATTTATATTCAGGACGCGCGAATTCGAGCAAATGGAGATGCAATATTTCGTATCACCCGATGCAGAAATGGAAGAATACGAGAAGCTACGCGAAAATAGATGGAGCTTCTTTAAATCAATTGGACTTAGTGAACAAAAACTAAAATGGCATCAACATGAGAATCTTGTGTTCTATGCAAAAGAGGCATATGACGTTGAATATGAATTCCCCTGGGGATTCGATGAGCTCGAAGGTGTGCATGCGAGGGGAGATTATGACCTCACTCAACACTCGAAGTTTTCGGGAGCTGATCTTAGCTATACAGAAGTTGATGGAAAGAAATATATTCCTCATATTATCGAGTCTTCTGTTGGCGTGGGGCGGTTACTGTTCGCAATTTTGTCTGATTCTCTCATCGAGGAAAAACTAGAGAAAGGTACTCGTACTGTTCTTAAACTAAACAAGGGTCTCGCGCCAATTAAAGTCGCTGTTTTCCCACTACTAAAAAACAAACCCGAACTGGTCGAAAAAGCTATGAGCGTTAATTTAATGTTAAAGCATAACTATATGACCGAGTTCGATGATAATGGCAATGTCGGTAAAAGATATCGGAGACAAGATGAAATCGGTACCCCGTATTGTGTAACCGTTGATTTTGATACTCTTGCGGATGATGCCGTTACTGTAAGAGATCGAGACACCATGAAGCAAGACCGAGTCAATATTGCTAAATTGAATGAATATTTAGCTAACGGCCTTGCCGCGCTCTAGTATCTCTATATAGCCGTTGTTGGCGTTTACGTATACCAAATCACCAGTTGATATGTGCTGTGTTGCGTTTTGAGTGCCCACCAAGCACGGTATACCCATTTCTCTACTGATAATTGCTGCGTGTGAACCCATTCCTCCTTGATTGGCTATTATCGCACCTGCAAGTTTGCAGGCTCTAATTATGTCTGGGGATGTTGACTCTACTACTAGTACCTCTCCTGATTTCATCTCAGAAAGTATCTGATCTAAGCAACCATAATTCGAGTAATTGGGCTCTATTACCCTTGCTACGCCACTATATTGGCCCATGCAAGCAATAGTCCCCTTTATTCGATTAACAAGCGATAGATTTAGGTCAGACTCTAGCAGAATGTCTTCTGGGTTATTTACAAACAAATCGTTATCTTTATCTGTTAGTCGAAGATAATTTGCACTTCTACTGTTGATTAATGCTGTGTCTGGCTTAAACCCACTTGATAAAGCGGTTATTTCAGAATGTGAGAGGTTAAATAGTATATTTCTCGGTATGCCGTATTTACTAGTTAGCGCGGTAAATAAACTATTCATATAGCCATTATCTTCTAAAAATATCTTGTTTAGCAGAATCCTTCCTTTCGTTTTGACACGTGCGATGTCATTTTGCATATCCAAGTCAGCAATGGTACTGTGGTCCGTATAAACATTATCGGTGTAGAAGTACTCCAAGTATTTGTAAAATTCAAAGAAACTAAAAATTAGATTAAAAAATCTATTTAAATCTTGCGTTCTATTGAATTTTAGCTGGGACATCTCGCCATCAAAGCCTGCAATGAACTTTTCGAATGAGTCAAATTTTTGTTTATACTGACCTGTAGCATACAAGTCGAGTCCAGTTTTTTTGCTTTTTATGACGCCTTTCTTAGATAAATAGATACCCACCCTATTTGCCTTTTTGATACTCAAGAATCCCATATCTTGATACGCATGTTTGTATATGTCGGTGAGAAGATAGCCAGCGTCGTCTACTTCAAAGAAACGTTCGTATTCCTTGAGGTTAATTTTGTTGGGTATCATAAAATACTATCGTCTTATAAGCTTAATTTTATCTGTCCACTCTCTCCCATCGACATATGAATATCCTGGATCGGAGAAATCAAGTGGCTTATCGGGATCAAAATCCAGCATATTTCTTTTGGCGATTTCGTAGAGAGAAGGAACATATTTATTCCCAGGAAATACATTCTTAAATCTGCCCAATTGGTTTGGCTGATTACTAGGCAACTTGTCTGTACATAGAAAGCCTTTGGTGAAAATATCAACGTTTAATCGCCCACTATACGTCTCGATAAAGTTTTGAACGATGTCGGCATATTCTTCAAAAGGTAAAACGTAGCTATAATTATCGTTCCAGTAGTCTTCTTCGTTCCTGGTAGTACCGATTGTTAACTTCTCTATGTCGGGAAATTCTGTTTCTATATAATTAGCAATTGAAAAAAGGTCCTTTTTATTCTCATTGTTTAATAAAAGAACAAGCTTGATTGGATAAATACTTTGAAATTTTTTGATTCCAGTCGAGAAATCACCAATTGGCTTGTTGGATTTATCTGTATGACTTATAGATTGGAAAGATATATTAATTTTGAAATTTTTGTATTCCGATCCGAGTCTACTCTCCATAAGAAATCCATTTGTATAAAGGCCAATCTTTTTTCCCCTGGCCATGAGAAGTTTTACAATTGCATCAAATTCTGGGTGAAGTAGGGGTTCTCCGCCCATAATATCGTATTTTTCAACTTCTGGGTTTGCATCAACTATTCTTTTAACATAATCCAAGCTCATAATTCCCAGAGTACTAGTTTTGTTATTTTTTAGATTACCTTTATTAAAACAATACTCACATCGTAAGTTACATATGTCTGTAATAAACAATAGGATTGTTTTTTCATAGGGATATTCATACAATTCTTGCCAATTCTTATTGTCTACTATTAGTTTTCGTGATTTTGACATGATTAAATCTCCTTATATTTAAATTTATTGTTTATATATAGATTATTATCTTGTGCCCATTGAATGAAACCTTTATATCTACGGTAGTACATGTTTTTGGCTGTTTGGCTGTGTAGTTTTGAGGGTAACAGTGGTAACCTCGTATTCAGCCCTTCGAAATATACTTTAGTATTGTCATTATGTGGCTGTTTGAAAATAGCATTTTGCCAGCGATCTATTGATATGTATTCGATTTTATCTGCATCAAAAAGAGTTTCTGCATATGTTGACTTTGGCTCCGATTTCCATTGATGATTCTTAATACTATCTCCAATAATACTTGCAAGCTTTTGGTCATGTGTCATGTTCAAGTAGAGTGTGGAGGGATCAGCTATAAAAATGTGTTTATTGACGTCATGCCAGAATGAACATAGAAAGACAATTCTATTGGGATCTGCAACCCCCTCATTTTTCATGATGTATAACGCATTTCTCCATACTCTTCGATGATGGTTAATATCATGTACTGAGTCCGTAGGAGTATTCCTTAATATAGACTTGGCGTATTTTACTAGTCTAGAAATAGCTTGGGTTGAGCTAGACTTTTCTAAAATGCTACATAGATTTGGGAAAAACACCTGCAAGTGCTCTAATAGCTCCTCAGTCGAGTCTACAGAGTGAATTACGTTTGGCGCTAATGATATTGGTTTATTTTTATCCATTAATATACATACGCCATTATTGTCAATCTGAATGTTTTGCCATTGCTTATGGTCTGCATATTTTCCCCTTATTGTGTTTTTCGAACATTTTTGTGCAATATAATGATCGCCTTTTATTTGCCTTCCTAGCGTAATCGCCCCTACTTTGTTGTGACCTACACTTTCGCATAAAAGCGCTAATACTTCTTGTGCTTCATAGTTTGAAGAGAGATTTTGTATTGTCTGCGTGGGATATGGATGCCAATTTTGTTCCCATTCTTTGCGTTTGAGTCGTTTTGCCGTTCTTTGTGACAAGGTTTTCCTAGCCATAGCTAAAATGCGAAAATGTTGTCGAATATCGGCGATAATATCTTGTTCTAGGTGCCTCTTAAGTGCATCATTCTTTATGACCATTATGGTAATATTCTTATTCATCGTTGCCCATGTACGCATAACGAATTAATTAAATCGATTGATGTCTGGTTATATTGTTTAATAGCAAATTTGCAGTGATCATGAATTAATTGAAAACTGTCCCTAGAATTTGGGCTTAACTGTTCAACTTGAGCATCTAGTTTCTCGGATAATATATTAAGGTTACCTAAATTATTGTTATTGGAAAGCTTTAAATACTGGAGTGTTTCTTTCACCACGCCTGAAAGCATAACCATGTCGTCTATTTCTCTCTGTATTAGATTTTTGATAAAGCTTTCAGGCAATCTTAAACTGTCATATTCTTGGCTCAGATAAAGACTCATTCTGGAAACTTTATTTCTGATAATGTATACGGCGCGTGCAAATTTTCTGGTTATGTTGATGGAATTTGGCAAGTTAATTTTTATTTTACTTGTATCATCAGTTAAGGCTTGTTTTGCAATACTAATATCATCTCTGAGTTCATGCATTAATTGATTCTCACTGCCTTGATAGCTATTTATTACCTCTATTAAGTCTTTGTAGGTAGAGTATTTCATTCCTGGAAATAAACTAGATACCCTTCGAAGAGCAGCTCTCTTTCCGATAATTCTTTTGTGTTCGAGAATAGATGCTATTGCATAGAGAGAAGTTGCGTAGTAGCGCCAACACAGACAATACCTCGTAAATACTTCTTTGGGATGGTGCGTATAAATTAATTCATCTTTAAGATCATACTTATCTTTTGAATTAATTATTGAGAGATAATAGGTATTGTCGTCATCGTCATAAGGCAAGAGTTGATACGGCTTTATATCTGATGTATATGCTTTATCATCGCCGTGAAGTAAAGACCAGGTGACTATCTGATTCCTATAGCCAAAACCGCAACGGATTTCTTCGGATGTAATTAGATACGGGGTGTGTTCTAGACATCTAGCGTTAGCGACTGAGCCGTTAATCATTTCCTTGTAGAGTTGGATAAAATCTGAATCTATCTTAATCAGTAAGTCAATATCTGTTGTATCTATTACTATGAATATATCGAGGTCGGAGAAATTCTTAATAACGTCTTCTGGTTGCCACTTCATAACCGTATATTTGTATTCTTGGTATTTTTCTAAGTAGCGAGTTAGTGGCTTAATTATTGCTTGGATCTCAGTTAGCTTCATATTTGCTTTCTAGTTCAGAAATAATTATTAATGGATGACTGGGATTCTTTGCACGGACGACGGCATCTGCTAGCATAACTCCGTCAGCTTTTTCTTTAAATATGTAATATAGATCCAATATTTCGGCTCTCGAGGGAAGGTAGCTATTGGTCGTGCTATCTAGTATCTGTGTAGCCACGATAACTGGCGTATTGTGAGCCTTTCCATGTCTTATGATTGTCTCTTGAAGGTTTCCTAGCTTCGCGTAGTCGCATAACTCAGCCAAATCACCCCTAGCCACTATAAACATTTCGCAATAGCTAGTTATTTTGTCCAATGTGTCAACGCCTTCTGGTGTTTCAATTTTTGCTGCTATCCTTGGTTGATGGTCGCTGCTTAGCTTCAGTTTAAATAGTTTTTTAACTTCGCTCATTATAGTGCCAGTAGCAAAAGAAATTGCTACCCATTCTGGTTTGTTTGTTTTAATTAGTTCGATATATTTCTTAATTTCTTTAGTTGTTATGAAGATCGCAGGTTTGCCATGATCTTTTACCCAAATACCTTTATTGGGTAAAATCGTACCAGCATTGATGACTCGGGTGGTGATCTCATTTCCGTTATTTTCTACGACTTGTAGCCCAATAGCTCCGTCATCAATTAAGAAAACGTCTCCCGGTATAACATCTTCTAACAATAAGTCGTTGTCTAAATAAATCACTCTATCATCACTGGGATTAGTCAATTTGGACACTTTTACTAAATCTCCAGAACTAATTGATAGACCATCCTTGCGATTAATTCTTATCCTTGGCTTTGATCCAGGGATATCAATCATTATTGATATTGTTTTATTGTTAGATTTTGCCCATGCTCTTATGCTTGCTATATGAGATGTAATTTCCTCTTGTGAACCGTAAGCGGCGTTGTAGCGCAATACATTTGCTCCAGCATTAATCATTTGTTGTACTTGAGTTATTGAGTGTGAGTGAATTGATGTTGTAACTATTTTATATTTCATAGATGTTCTTATTTAAGTATTTGTGTATGGATACCACATTCTCCTCCACACTTACTTGTTTTGACCCAGCGACCTTCTCGTTCAAGTTGATAGTCAAATATTGGACACGTACATGGCTCACACCCAAGTGAACGATATCTGCGTCCATCTGGTAGTACCTTGCTGTACCATGGATGAAGCGGTAGATTGAATCGTTTCACATAGTTTAGTACATCGCTTTCCGTAAACTCTAATATCGGATTCACTTTGATTAAATTGCCTTTTTTCTCTATTTTCTGATCATGTATACGAGTTCGTCCCTCTGTATTACGTAAGCCGCATACCCAAGCATCAAGATCTCTTAACGCCAACTTTGTTGGTTCAACTTTTAATAACGAGCAACATAGGTCAGGATTACTTACATATATTGGTTCTTTTGAGTTTTTGGCACTATCTTCCACTGCTTTGTTAAATTGTTCAGTAGGAAGCAGTTTTACTGTTATTCCAGTAGATAAAAACTCGTTTGGAATTTTGTCTGCAACCATATAAACGGTAAAGGGTTCAAGGCTAAGAAACTTGTACATTTTTACTAAGTATTTGTAGGTGTCCTTAGGCTTAAAAATTGTCATTATCGAAAATACAGGTATCGTTTTATTAATACTACGGACAAGATGAGTAACAACAATACTATCTTTCCCGAAACTACAAGCAATCGCTATTTTTGGATAATCTTTTATTACCTTCTCTATGATTAGTTTTGCATCTTCGATTTTCTTATCTAGTTCGTCCATATTTATCCTTCCGTAAAGTAGCCAATATGATTATGATAACGTGTGTCTCCTAATTTTGAATCTGATCCCCTTGCTGTCTGATTGAGCAGATGAAATTTCTTATTATTTATCAAGCCTAAACTAACCGATGAGGCGCTATCTAAGTCAAGCATATATTTCACTGCCGTTCCAACTTCTCGAAAATAATTTTCGATCCAATCCGCTGTTTCTGTGTGGGTTGCCCCAGTTCTATTGTTTGCCCTACCTTCAATAATTACTAAAAATAACTGATTGTCATCTGTTAAGCCTATTGTCGTCCGGGCTTCATTAAGCTCTGTTTCGACTGGTGTTTCTTGAGTACGCTGAGAAGATTCTAATGACCAACCTTCTATCTCATACACAGTTGTTGGTTTACCCTGCTTGTAAATAAGGTCTTCTCTCTTGCCATTATCGACCATTAGGAGCCCACCACCCATAATTGTTGTACAGGTGGACCATTTATTATCAAGTAAAAAATCGAATTTTACTTTTAGTGGAGAGTCTTCCAGACTCGAAAATTCTTCAGTTTTTCCTTGTAGTCTTTCTTGTGATAAAAGGTTAACTTCATTAAGTTTCTCGTTGATATATGTAGAAATATCTGTAGAAATTTCTTCTATTGGAACAGACAGAACCACGCCGAATGGTGGTATTTCTGTTTGACCTTGAACTATGCCAATGCATTTGTCATTGATGATAACAAAATTGATATTATTGCTGTTTGGAGTTAAGTAAATAGCGCGCTTCTCTCCGAAAGAATGTTCGGCAAGTTGAGAACTCTTATATTGGTCATTAAATGGAGTGTACAAACAAATCAAGTCATTACTGGAATTAGTTGGATTTAATTGCTGCCATGCGAATTCGACGTTATGACTATCAATATTAATGCTAACCTTGCCTGTATTAGGCATGCTTATGCGCCCAAATACGTAGTTGTCATCATTGTCCCACCCAATAGCTCCCTTGTTATAAAGGGGTGGGTATAAGATGTTATCGTCAACTGATTTTTGCAATCCTATATATTCCCCAAAAAATTGACTGGAAAGCCTACAGTGTGGAGTTGTTTTGTTATAGCGATTGATTATTGCTCTGGTTATAAAATACAGAAAATTAAAGCCGAAAAGTGGATTTGGCACTTTGCTTATTAAGTCATCGAACGTAATGCACTGTTTTTTACCACCTTGATAATTCCTGACATTATTCTTCCGGACAATTGACATTTTTAATCCAGGATCTTGTTTAACAGGGAAATGAATTATATGAACTATTCTTGACTGGAACGCATCGACAGACTCTTCTTGGCGTATATATTTTCCGCCGTACATGGCCATGATTTGCTGAGTATGTTTAATTATCTCTGTTTGGTTTAGTTCGTTCAGTATCTGTGATTTCTTTGTAAGACCGTCAACCATAGTATTTATGGTACTTGAGGAAATCTTTGTAATAATTTGCCTCCATTCATTTCTAGAGCAAGCCTTGTATATTTTGTAGTAATCCAGAGCATTTATAACTGTTGGCTTGTCGGGGACATAATTAATTGCTGCCTTGAGTCCTTTGGGGACAAAAAGAATTGAGAAGTTAGGATATTTCTGTTCAGAAAGGTCATTCTTAATGCCAGTAAAAAAAATTGTTGAAAAGTCTCGTATAGGAAAAACGAAATATGCATCTTTTTGAATACCGTGCATGGATATGAGATTTTGCTCTCCACAAGCTACTACAGACGTTGATTTATTGATGGTTTGTATTGATACACCATCTAGTTCAGTCAAGACCATTCCCTCAAGATTGCTCGTGTATTTACAAATTTTAAGAATACCTTTTTTTATATAAGCTTTGAGTTTCGCAAATTGATGAGTTTCAAGTAGCGACTCGACGTTTCTTAGCGTAGCATTTCTCTGGAATACCTTATTGTTATTGCGGGGTGTAAATCTTGTATTCAGTAATAGTGAGATGGAAAAAGATGGCTGGAAACCAGATACTGATAACCAATGTTTTATGAGGACTTCTATCCATCTAAGTAATGGAGTAATCGAATTAATGTCGCCTGCGACTATAGTAATATGACTTGGTTTGCTGATTACATTTTTATATAGCTCTTTGGTGAAATCTACGGGTAATTTAGCTCCATAAGGGGTATTTGACCTGCTAATTGTTTCCTCTATAGATTCGACATTCTTATCATCATATCCAGCTAGATATGCCGGGAACAAGTCAAATGCTGTTAGTAATAACAATGACTTCCGCAAATCGTCAGGAGAGTTTATTTCATGACAGAATTTATCAAATATTGTCAATTGCTTTTCACTGTTATAAACAAGGTTGCTGTTTGTTTGGTTTAACCATGTTGATATCTCTTTTTCAAATTCTTGGGCACTTCTTTGCCATAGATATTGCTTAATTTCTTCATATCTTTTACTGTCGATAAAAAAATAGTGGGTTCTCTATCTCTGCCAGTAGGGTTTCGCAATGCTTTTTTGGTATATATCCGAGAATCTCTGCCAGTAATTGCTCATGCTCATCGATATAGTGAACTGTATAAACTTTTCTCCGTATAGCTGCTATATCTCGAAAATAACCACTACCCCAGTCGTAATCGTCTAAGAATAAATCGTTAATTACTATTTTTGACTTGTTTACCACATTACACCCCAGATAAACAATAATACTTTTAAAATTGTATCACTCGAGTAAAGATCTGCATACCAGACTAACGCCCAGAGATAGCTTTAGATCCACATTGTGTGTTGTGCGACATTGAAACTATGGGTTAAGTTTCTCCAATCCTTGGTTTGCTACTCTTAGGATATCAAAAATCGCTATTTGTGATTTATCTGATAACTCATCAAATTCATGACCATTTTTTGGAAGAATTATTGTTGACTCTGTTTTCGGAGAGTGTGCGGCAACGTAGGCAACTTGTCCTTCATCGTCATGTAGGACAACAAGTCCATGCGTTCGGCTTTCATTAGCCATATTTTTACAGATAGAGAGTGATACGCCGAACTTATAATCAGGCGTTATTCCCAATACTACCTCGGATTGACCTGTAAAATCAGCGCCAAATGATTATTTTTGGAAAATTATTGATCCTAAATTTTTATAATGAAAGTCTTCTTCAACTTGGGGGATATCCTTACTTAGGTTATGTTCACCTTCCCTGACGTCGATTGAGTAGCCAGAATTCTCGAGTTAAAGGGAATTTTTAGTTGTTTTCCCCCTCAAGACCTCCCCTGGAAAGTTATCTTCGAAAGAAAAGGATCTGCCCCGATGGACTCGGTGCAGGGTGCGTAAATGGGAAATTGATCCATCCAGTGAATTGGTGGTGTTTGGCATTCCTGAGTATTGTTGGTAGGTAAAAAGGTGGGGAAGATTTCGTCGTAGACTGTTATAGCAACTCCGTAGGTGTTCATGGGTATAACTCCATCCGCCACCTGGATGATAAGTCCGATCCTTAAGCAGTCCTCCATACTTGGAGTGCCAATAATCTAGTAGTTCAGTAAAGACTAGCTCGTTAACTCTAGTGAGCGTGGAAGCTACTCGCTTAAGAGCTATGTGTGATTCAAACTTAGGTCGCTTAGTTAGGTACTTGGTCACGGTCTGGAGTTGATGGAATTGACAGTGTTGGACGGGAGAATAGCACTCCAAGGCTCAAATGGTGCCGGGCCTGCCATCAATCGTGATTCCTTTCACCTCCCAACCTGCTTGTACCAGAGTATCCACTCCTCTTGTGTAAGAGAGAATGGTCTCATACTCGATGTTGTACCAAAGGAGGTTTTGTTGCAGGGCGGGAACTCGAAAAACAATCGTTCCGTCTCCTTGTTTTCGATAGTACGCATCGATCATTAAAAACACTGGGTGAGGTGGGATCAGCTCGTACGGAAACCGTGTCTCGGGACATCTCTCCCGAAAATACTTCTGGATGGTTTTGTGGTCTAGATCGTACCGTGCGGATAGTTGTTCTAGTGTTTGCTTTCCCCACACATATTCATCCCACAAACGCTCCACAAAGTCGCGGCGGCGAGCTCGTTTGGATGACTGGAATACTTTGCCACATACCATGCACTTATACCGCTGTCTGCCGCTTTGGAACCCACACCTAACTACTCGCTTGCTGCCACAACCAACACACTTCTTTTAAACATAACAACCTCCTAAAAACACGAATTATACTCGAAAAGTATCAACTAATTTTTCCCTTTAAGCCCAAAAACACGACGTGGTGGCAACACTAAACCGCCAACTATATATTCACGACAAAGTGATTACCTCAGCACCAATTAAATAACGATTTTGAAGCAGAAACTGAGCTTTTTTGGCGAAAATCGACGGTTCGAATCTTTTGCAAAAATTAGTGGCTTTTTGACGATAGCATCGGTATATCTAGGGGACACGGTCTATATGGCTTGTCCTGGTTGGTTGCCGAGCAGGGATTCGAACCCCAATAAACAGATCCAGATTCTGTTGTCCTACCATTAGACGACTCGGCAAAGATATGTGTATTTTACCCTACTAGACCAGTTCTTTGTATGCCTTGGGTTTGGTTTTCCTGGCTTCGATTTTTTTGAGGGTTTGCAAGATACGCTCGTGGAGATTGATATCTTTGATACGAGCAATACGTAGAATCGTGACGACAAGATCACCTAGCTCTTGTTCGTACGATTCATCTTGCTGGGCGGCGAGATTTAAGGGTTTCCTACCGTGTTCAGCTAGATAGGCTCTTGCGATCTCGCCTACTTCTTCGGTGAGAGAGAGTAGTAGAATAGAGCCATATTCTTTGGAATATCTTTTGCCGCGGTCAATGCGTGAGAGATAGTTGAAGTATTCGGCAAACGGAGATTTGTGATGAGTACGTTTTGGTGGCATGTTTTCATTATATACTACAGATATGAAGATCCATGACTTTTATGAGAAATATAACCTAATGCCACAACTCAGGATACACCAATTGCGAGTTGGTGGGATTGTAAAGCTATGTGGAGGAGATGATGAGTCTATTGCTACTGCACTCGTTCATGATATGGGAAACTTGGCGAAATTTAATAACTTAGATGACTATTGGAGTAGGCAACAACTAGAGTTTAAGAAAAAGTACGGATCAGATGCGCACAGCGCTACGATTGCTATTTTGAATGAAGCAGGGCTTACAAAACTAGCAGAAAATATCCGAGCTGAGTCTGATTTTTATAAAAATATTATAACTATCGATGACTATAGTCATGTAAAGATGCCTAGTGTACTAACCCTGTATGGTGACTGTAGAGTAGCGATAGATGGAGTAGTGTCGGTTGAAGAGAGGGTATGTGACTTGGAAAAAAGATATTGTGGTGAGAGGCTCGATAGGCTTTGGATCGACAAGTTAGAGCAGTATGTACAAAATCAAAGCAAGATCGACGTACGATCTATCGGTGAGGCTGATGTAACTCCCCTTTTTGACGAACTCTTGACCTGCGATATATAATGACTCTAAACCAATAAAGCGATGAAAGAGATCCCCACTCTGGAGCTGAGTACGATGAGTACTACGTAGCTGCACGAGACGCAGAAATGAAGTAAACGCGAGGTGGTACCGTCCTTACGCTAAAGCTCCGGCCCGGCAGGCCGCCTTTAGAGAAGACCCTTGCATATTCCTAAAAGTTTTTAGGGGTGTGCAAGGGTTTTTTGTATATAAACTACAAAGAAGGAGAGTATATGAAATATTCAAAACTGTTTTCAAAAACATTAAAAAATGCACCGAGCAATGGTGATACCGCGAACCACCGCCTACTGGTACAAGCAGGCTTTGTGAGACAGGTGATGGCTGGGATATATACTTATTTACCTTTGGGTCTGAAAGTCCTAAACAACATATCTAAGATCGTGAGAGAAGAGATGGACAATATAGGCGCGCAAGAAGTGCTCATGCCGATACTGCACCCTTCGAGTTTGTGGAAGCAAACAGGTGGGTGGGACAAAATAGATGTCCTTTTTAAAATCAAAAGCCGCACTGATAAAGAATATGCCCTAGCTCAAAGCAATGAAGAAACGGTGACTCCACTTGCCAAAGAATGGATCCACTCTGCCAAAGATTTGCCACTGGCGGTCTATCATATCAACTGGAAATTCCGTGATGAGCTCCGTTCTAAATCTGGCATTATGCGCGGACGCGAATTCCTCATGAAGGATATGTATAGCTGGCATAGCTCGCAAGCAGACTTTGATCAGTTTTATGCATTAGTAAAAAAAGCATACATGAATGTCTTTACTAGACTAGGACTAGTGGCTAAAGCGACAGAGGCATCGGGAGGCGCGTTTACCGAAAAAGTATCATACGAATTTGAAGTACTCACTGATGCAGGTGAAGCACCAGTATTATACTGTGATCGTTGTGATTACTGTGTAAACGTAGATGATATCAAGACGTACAAACTGGGAGATGAGTGTCCGATTTGTCACAAAGATAACCTCAAGTCGGCAATGGCTTCGGAAGTGGGAAATGTCTTTGATTTGGGGACAAAATATAGCAAAGCTTTTGATCTATCGATCAATGATAAAAACGGCGAAAAAATCTACCCTATCATGGGATGTTATGGAATTGGGATTTCCCGTACTATGGGAGTGTTGGTAGAAAAGTTTAATGATGAAAAAGGTATCATTTGGCCAGAAAGTGTCGCACCGTTTAAACTACATTTGTGTAGTTTAAATACTAACGATGAGCAAGTAATAAAGAGATGTGAAGAAGTTTATAGTGCTCTCATCAACGCAAATGTTGAAGTACTATATGACGATCGCAGTGACGTGGGAGCGGGTCAAAAACTAGCTGAAGCAGATATGATCGGCTGTCCATATAGAGCCATCATTTCGGCTAAAACAGGCGAAAAAATCGAGCTCAAAAAGCGTAGCGAAAATACAAGCTCGCTGATGAGTTTAGATGAGATAATAAATACCTGTAGGGTATGACCTGTAGCTACTTACAACCCCGGGGGTTATAAGTGGCCAAGCGAGCTAGAACTTTGTCGCGACCGAGGATAAGCATGGACTCGGAAAGTGGTGGGGAGATTTTTTTGCCAGTTATGGCGAGGCGCAGAGCGGCAAAGAATGGTCCATTTTTCCAGTTGTGTTCTTTGATAGAAGCTAAAAGCTGGGATTCTATCCCCTCTTTAGTCCAGTCACATTCACTTAATATGGAAAGTGCTACAGCTAGGTATGCTTGGTCGGGTTTTTCAAAAATGATTTTGGTTGGTTCGCGGTAAAAAAATTCAGTTAGCCCTTCAAAGTCTTTGAGGGTGACAAGACGCTCTTTGATAAGTGGAATAATTTGTTTTACTAGGTCAGATGAACAATCTGAGGGAGTAAATGGTGATAGATGATCGAGTAACTCTGCGTCTGTGAGTTTGCGGATATATTGACCATTGAGCCAATTGAGTTTGTCGAGATCATAAACTGGTGCGGTCAAAGTGATCCTCTCTAAGCTAAAAAGTTTGAGGAAATCGGCAAAACTAAAAACTTCGAGCTTGTCGGGGTGAGACCAACCCATGAGAGCGAGGAAGTTGTTGATGGCTTCAGGGAGATAGCCGCGATCACGATGAGAGAGAATGGAGACATCATTTTTGCGTTTGCTCATTTTTGAGTGATCTTTATTCCTTATCACCGGAAGATGCGCAAAAATGGGCAACTCCCACCCGAATGCTTGATAAATCAAAACGTGTTTGGGTGAACTAGAAAGCCATTCTTCACCGCGGATGACGTGAGTAATGTTCATGAGATGATCGTCGACTACAACACCTAGATGATAAGTGGGGTAACCATCGGATTTTAGCAAGACTTGGTCGTCGATCCCGGAATTCTGAAATTCTACAGGTCCTCGTACTACATCGTTACAAATGGTCACGCCTGTTTCAGGTACGGCGAGCCTGACCACATGCGCAGTATCTGAGTCGAGAAGTTTTTGGACTTCCGCGGCGGCGAGGTGGCGACAATGTCTATCGTAGCGAGGAAGTTCTTTTTTGGCTAAGGCATCTGCGCGCACCTGTTCAAGACGTTCTTTAGTACAAAAACAATAGTAGGCTTTATTATTTTTGATGAGCTTGTCGACATAATCTTTATAGATAGGGAGACGCTCCGACTGGGTATAGGGAGCATAGGGACCTCCAATGTCAGGAGCTTCGTCATAGGGTAGCCCTAACCATTTCATGGCCTCAAAAATCACAGCGACTGCCCCTTCGACGTAACGCTCTCTATCGGTATCCTCGATACGAATCAGAAACTGACCACCATTTTGTTTAGCGATAGCTAAATTGCGCATAGCGATATATGCCGTACCCAAGTGGGCGATACCGGTAGGAGATGGAGCGATACGAGTGCGTACTGTCATGCAAGTATTATATACTAGCTATATGGCAACACTAGGTGAAACGGCGATTGTGGCGCGCAAAGTGATCAAGTATGGGGGCATAGGACTCGTCGTCTTGATGATCGGACGGATCATACTAACTGCCGCAGTTGCCTACTACAAAATGCTCAATCCCCCTCCCCCTCCCCCTCCAGATGTTTTGTTTGGGAAGTTGCCAGCAATCCAATTTCCTCCTTTTACTCCACAAACATTTAATTACAAGTTGGAGACACCAACTGGTGGCTTGCCGACTAGATTACCTGATCAATTTAAGGTATTTTTCATGCCGATCAAAAAAGCAAACTTGCTGGCATACGATAGTGCACAGTCGGTAGCGACAAGACTCGACTTTATAAATCCATCCAAAAAACTTTCGGAAACTGAATACAGATGGGATAGCACTGATCCAATTGCCGCATCACTAACTATAAATATTATCACTGGGGCATTTATACTGGATAAAAGATGGCAGGATGATCCTAGCTATACAACACCTACGATTTATTACAATGATGATCAAGCTAAAGAAAGAGTATATAGCTTACTTTCGAAAGTAGAACTACTACCACAAGATATTAAAGAAGGGAGTTATCAAGTCTATCCACTCAAAGCAGACAAAGACCAGATAGTTTCGGCTCCAGCACTCGCCCAAGCTCATTTCTTGCAGGTCAATCTATACCGCGCGCCGGTGGATGGAGTCGAAGTAGTAAATCCAAGTAGTCAACAAGGACTCATTACAGCAATCATTGCTTTGCAAAGAGAAGACAAAAGACAGTTTGTGAATCTCAAATACAATTACTTCCCGGTAGATCTGACAAGATCGGCGAGCTATCCAATCATTGGAGTAGCGGAAGCATGGAAAAGATTGCAGGCGGGTCAAGCTTTTGTAGCGGGAGTAAAACCGAGCACGACTAATGTGGTGATAAACGATGTAACCTTGCGATATTATGATCCAGACACTGCCCAACAATTCCTACAACCTGTTTATGTATTTACTGGCTCACCTGATTTTGTAGCTTATGTGCCGGCAGTGAGCGATGCGTGGGTAGAGTAATTATGGACGGAGACGTTTAACGTCGCGTGGAAGATAAGTAGCTTCTTTGACACTATCTAGATCTAAAATTTTCATTACGAGGCGACCTGGACCCATCCCTATCCCGCCGTGTGGAGGACAACCATATCTAAAGAAGTTGAGGTAATCTTTAATTGAGTCGAGTTCGACTCCTTTTTCGAGGGCTTGCTTTTCTAAGATTTCGACGCGATGCTCTCTTTGCGCACCGGTTGTGATCTCTAGACCTTTGTATATTAAATCAAAACCTTTGGTTAAAGATGTATCATTTTCATGGCGCATGTGATAAAAAGCGCGACCGACGGGAGGATAGTCGATCACAAAAACAAAATCGGATCCCGTTTCTTGTTTGACGATTTGAGAGAGTTTGCGTTCTTCTTGCGGTGATAAATCGTGATCTTTTTCGCTGGTGATGCCAACTGATTTGAGTTTGGCTTTGACATCTTTAAAAGTCCACCTAGGAAAAGGTGTGGTAGGAATTGTTAACTCAGGGACAATAGACTGAGCACTGGTAAAGGCGGAAACGAGCAGGGCTTCTTCCATATCCATGACATCGTGATGTGAATCGATATAAGAAATCTCGACATCCCAACCAGTAAATTCAGTCATGTGACGCGTGGTAAAGGATTCTTCGGCGCGAAAGACGGGGCCAACCATAAAGACTTTTTCCATGCCGGAAGCCATAGCCATTTGTTTGTAAAATTGAGGTGATTGCGCAAGGTAAGCTTTGCGGTCAAAGTATTTTACTTCAAAAAATTCGGCACCGCCTTCACTGGCGGTACTCATCATGTTGGGGGAATAAAGCTGGGTAAAACCGTTTGCGAGAAAATACTGACGCATCCCAGCTTCTAAAGCAGTCCAAAGGTGAAAAATCTTGTGCTTATTGGGAAGGCGTAAGTCTAGCCAGCGCCAGTCGAAACGATTGGTGACATCGACGTCACTAGCCCCTTTGTCGGTGGAGACAGGGATGGGAAGCTGAGCGAGAGCTAACGAAAGAACCTTGATCTCTGTGGCGTCTAGCTCGAAACCTTCGGCGGTTTGCTTACTTTCTTTCACTAGTCCTTTAATTTCCAAAACTGATTCGACAGAAAGCCCTTTGACGATCGCATAGACATCCTTGTTCCAGGAACCGGTCACAATTTGGACTGAACCAGAATTGTCACGAAGACGTAAAAAGGCAATTTTGCCTTGATCGCGAAGAGAATGAAGGAAGCCGGCAATGGTGACGGTTTGACCAAGAAGTGGTTTGAGAGACCCAATTTTTGTTCTTTGCATATAGAGTGATTATAAACTAGAGTATAGGCGTGATCCAGTCGTGATGATCAAAAGTCCACTGCACAAGCTTAATTGTATCGCCAAAGCGGCTCTGCGAACCTAGCACAACGATGATGATTTTGTGAGAATCGCGCTCAATATAACTGACGAGACATTCGCCTGCCCCACTAGTCCAGCCAGTTTTAATCCCTTTAAGGCCGGAGACAACGCCAAGCAATTCATTGGTAGTTTCTAAATCATGAATGATCTGACCGGTAACATCGGTGGCGATGATCCTTTTAATTGAAACGATTCGTGCAATTTCTGGATTTTGCATAGCGTAAATGGCAAGCGTAGCGATATCTCTGGCAGTGGTCATGTGGCCAAGCTGCTCTACGCCGGATGGATTTTTGAAGGTAGTATTTGTCATGTGCAGAGATTGGGCTTTCTGATTCATCGCCGCAACAAAAGCATCGTAGCCACCTGGAAAATTTTCAGCGACGGTGAGAGCCGCATCGTTGCCGGAGTGAATGAGTAAACCGTAGAGTAAATTTTGGAGGGTAATACTTTCACCTTTAACAAGATCGATCGTTTGTCCGATAGCACGATCTTCATTTTTGACTACTATTGCGACATTTAAATCATGCCAGTGATCTAAAGCTACGACCGCAGTCATGAGCTTGGTGATTGAAGCGGGCATCATGATGACATCGGCATTTTTGGCATAGATATCGGTTTTGCTACTTATGTCTTTGATGAGGACTGCACGAGATGAGACATAAGGTACAGTAGTTTGATCATTTTTGGGGTAGAGTGAGAAACTGGGAGATGGTGGAGCGTAGGCGATGATGGGACCCTTGGTTAAAACGAGAGTCTGGAAATAATTGTGACCCGGATAACAAAGGGTAAAAACTAACAAAAGAGAAGCAAAGACTAGTCGGAGATGACCTAGTTTTTTTACGTTATATTTCTGCATATGAAGCAATCAAAACGAGACTTTCAACGCCTTTATAAACATTGATGTCGAGTGAATAAATAAGTGATACTAGATGTTTGAGTGGATATGCGTGCGTGCAGTTCCAGATCATGAGAGTTTTGATAACACCATCTTGCTCAACCTGCAACTTGGCGTGCTTACCTTCTTTGCCGAGACGTTTATCCGCGATGACTGTGACGTTTTGAACATAAAATTTGGGGTTTTGATTTTTGAGACCAAATGGTTCCATTTTGCGAATCATTTTGGCAAGAGTGAGTGTGGCATATTTGAAGTCTAATGATAAATCAGCGACGTAACTTTTGGTCAGTAAAGCGTCTAAAATGGACCGATCGGCAACTGATTCGATTTCTTTTTGGAACTTTTGAAAATCTTTTTTGGCGAGACTAAAACCGGCGGCTTGATCGTGACCACCCAAACCCAGAAATGGAGTTTTGAGGGAACGCAGTAGATCGGTGATGTTGATTCCAGGAAGTGATCTGGCTGAACCTTTAATGATGTCTGCACTATTTGACAAAACTAGGGCAGGTTTGTGAAACATCTCGACTAATTTGCCGGCGACTAAACCGATCACACCTTCGTGGTAATCACCGTAGTTAACAATGATTTTGTGCTGAGTACTGGTAGCAACTGCAGATTTAAGAGCAGAGTCCGTATATTCCTGGCGATCTTTATTGTGAGCTTCGATAACTTGGGCGAGATCGCGAGCTTGTGTTGAGCTACTAGTGACTAATAGACGAAGCGCATCGAGAGGATTGTAGATGCGACCAGCGGCATTGATGCGCGGAGCAATGCCAAAACTAATATCATAAGCAGTTAAATCTTTGGCTTCGACACCCATTTGCTTTTTCATGGCGAGCAACCCGTGCCTTTTAGTACGAGATAGAGCGGTCAAACCATACTTTGCAAGCGAACGATTGAGTCCAAGAAGTGGCATCATATCGGCAACGACCCCAATAGTGGCGATGTCGAGGAGTGAAAGAGCTGGCTCGCCCAGTAAGTATAGAGCAAGAATCCAGGCGACACCGGCCCCTGAAGTAGTTGTTGTATGTACGATACAGCTGGCGTCTGGCAAACCAGCAGACATCGGTAGGTGGTGATCGGTCACGATGACCTCTACTCCTGCACGAATAAAAGTATTGATCCCTTCGTGGGCCACGATACCAGTATCGACGGTAATGATGAGCTTGGGTGCAAAATCAGGAAATGATGTTTTATGAAAGGCAGTAGAACTGATGACATCACTGACTGCTTGATTGCTGAGACCATAGCCGTGCTTGTGTCTGTCTGGGATAAAGGGGAGGATGCGAGAGTGAGAGTGGTGAATTTTTGCGTAAGCTATTAAAGAGATGTATAAAAGCGCAGTCGAAGAGACTCCGTCGGCGTCGTAATCGCCAAAAATGCAGATATCGGCATTATTTTTGAGATGTTGGTTGAGGATTTTTTTGGCAGTGGAGAGCGTATGAGTGGCAAGACCAGATTGTTTAAGCAAATAGTCGAGAGTGAGTGGGGGCGGCGAAAGAAATGTTTCTTGAGCTACTTGAGTTTTGTAACCGCGAGACTCAAGTATCGCCTCAAAGATCTCTTGCGCTGATGAAAAGTGATTCTCTTTAATCTTGAGTGTGATGTCCATGTTAATTTGAATGGATAAAATCAAGAGCTGATTTAGCCATTTCTTTCCATGCATTTTTTTCAATAACAGTTATCGGTCTGACTCCATGTAGAAAAAAGATACCTACGGCTTGTTGCTTAACTAGACCATCAATAATACCATTGAAGATGTGATTGCAAGGTTGAATTTTTATATTTTGTTTGGTCATTTCTATATTCCGTTGAATCGATTCATCGGTATTATTTTAACTTATTATGAATATTTCTAGTTATTGCTCTTTGAGCTTTTTCTGATGCTAGACGATGCCAATCACTATATCTACCAGGAGGTAGTTTGTCTAAAATGCTATTTATATTATCGAAAAATGATTCCCAATTTTTCCCCTTGTTTAATTTTTCTAGACCCGACTTTGTACTTTCCGAGGCATTTTTGAGCCAACTACTAACACTCATGACTGCAGAATTACTCACAAATAACGTATTTTTTATGTGCAGAGCAGTATGACCTCTCATGAGTAAGACCATTATCATAAATCTCTTACTTAACATAATTTTTTCTGTTGGGGTTAAAAAATCATTGAAAAAATGATCAATTGAATCCGGTGAAGGCATTTTCGCTACAAAACTACTAAATTCTTTATATATCAGATCGCTCATTTCTGGCAGTAGCTTATGTTTTGAGACCTGTGTCATAATTGTTCCGATGAATCGATTCATCGGTATATACAAATTGTATTAAGTACATGATACACTCCTTACCCTGTGGTAGACTAGCGTTATGAAGTTTAAACTAGACCCTGGAGTAGTAAAAATAGCCGAGTCTTTGGAGGCAGCTGGGCACGAAGCTTGGATAGTGGGTGGAGCGGTACGAGATTTATTACTTGAGACCCCCTCTTATGACTGGGATGTGACCACGGATGCGACACCCGAAATCATCGAACCTCTATTTAACGAATGTTTTTACGACAATGAATACGGTACGGTAAAGGTGGCAGGTAAACATATACGCGAGCAGTTTAACCTAGAAGAAGGATCTATAGATGATGAGGCGCTTTATGACATAACCACGTACCGCACGGAGAGTGAGTATAGCGACAAACGTAGACCCGATAGTGTCGCGTGGGGTAAGACAATCGAAGAAGATTTGAAACGCAGAGACTTTACGATCAACGCAATCGCAATAAATTTGAGAAATGAAATAGTTGATCCATACAATGGACAAGAAGATATAAAAAATAAATTGATAAAAGCGGTTGGTAATGCAAGTGAGCGATTTGAGGAAGACGCACTGCGAATCATGCGTGCGATCAGACTATCGGCACAACTTGGATTTAGTATTGAACCTGATACACTGGTCGCGCTACAGAAAAAAGTACCCAACCTCAAAGCTATCTCGTGGGAGAGAATCGGTGCTGAAATGATGAAGCTACTATCAAGCGAGCATGGTGCTGATGGGATAGTACTTATGACCAACTGTGGTATTACCGATATCATCATGCCAGAACTTTTAATGATGAAAGCGGTAAAACAAGGTGGTCATCATATCTATGATGTATATACCCACTCAATCGAAGCGCTTCGAGCGTGCCCGTCACCTGATCCTATCGTGCGACTAGCGACACTCCTACATGATATCGATAAGCCTGTCGTGTCAAAAACAGGTGGGGAACGTGGAATGACTTTTTATAATCACGAAGTAAGTGGGGCTCGTACTGCAAAAAGAATTGCGGAAAGACTAAAACTCTCAAAGAGAGATCAGGATAGGATATTTACACTAGTACGCTGGCATATGTTTGTGTATGAATCCAAGATGACAGATGCATCGATCCGCCGATTTATCCGCCGAGTAGGCAAAGAAAATATTCACGATATGATGGCACTGAGGGTCGGGGATAGAGTGGGGGGCGGATCCAAAGCGACATCATGGCGTCTGACAGAGCTCCAAAAGCGGATTGGTGAACAATTTTATGAACCACTCTCACTAAAAGACATGAATATAAATGGCGTGGAAGTGATGGAGATATTAAATATCACGCCGTCGCGCAAAGTCGGAGAAATACTAAATACTTTGTTTGAAGAAATACTGGAAGATAGTAGTAAAAATACTAAAGAATATCTTTATAGTCGCGTGAAAGAGCTTGGTTGATTTGGCCAATGAGCTGAGGACCTTCATAGATCATACCAGTAATGAGCTGAATGAGATCGGCACCTGCATCAAACTTGGCTTTGGCATCACTCGCATTAAATACCCCACCGGTCCCGATAATGACGATATCTTTGCCAAATTTTTTCCTGGTATGTTGGATGAGTTTCACTGAGTTTTCAAAAGTAGGTTTGCCACTAAAGTTGCCAGGAAGATGAGAGATTTTTTGTACTTCGTCTATATTTAAATATTTATTGGTACGGTCTTTGACGAGGTTGGAAAATATCACTCCCTTCATACCATATTTGAGAGCGATCTCTACAAGCATATCCGACTCTTTAAACGACATTTCGCTGGCCATTTTGACGAAAACTGGTTGCTTGAGTTTCAAGGCTTTGACTGCCTTACACAATTTTGTAAAATTTTCTTTTGACGAGAACGCGCCTTTGAGAGCGATGTTGGGACAGCTGATATTGAGCTCAAAATATTTGACATATTTTCTGTTGGCAAATGCTTTGAAAGTAAAGAGATAATCGGCGATGGCTTTTGTGAGAGAGTCGATCTGTGGGAGATTGGATGATCCTACACTAATACCGATTGTATGACCTATTAAATTTTTTGAATCAAGTCGGGCGCGTACTACTAGAGCGCCACCAGATTTGAAACCTTTGTTGACTAAAAGTGATTTGGAGAGTGGCAAGCGCATAAGACGTGGCTTGGCATTGCCTTCATAGGCGATAGCTGTGACGGTACCGACTGTATTGAAACCAAAGCCCACATGTTTCATAACGGTCGCCATGTGGCCGTCATAGTCGAAGCCTGCAGCTAGTCCGATTGGATTATCAAAAGTAATACCTGCTATTTTTTTTAGAAGTTTAGGATTTTTGTAGGCAAAGACACTACTGACCAGCTTGGGATAGTTTTCGAGCATTTCACCAGATTTGGTAAAAAAATCGTGAACTAGTTCGGCATCAAAAAGAAATAATATTGGCTTGAGAATATATTTGTAGCTTAATGAAAGAAATGAAGAAAAGATCATAATTCGATTAATTTTTCTTTACCCTCTTCCCATAAATCTTCGTTGAAGAATTTGATTTTCTTGGGCACTATTTTGTACATGCGACCGGAGATTGCTTTTTTTAGCATGCCTGCATAGGAGTAATTGGGATCGGTGACACCGAGGGATTTGTTCCATAAAGTGATGGCGTGAGTGATTTTTTTCTCGCCGGTGATTTGCTCACAGATGCCATAAATTTGGAGGCCTTTTTTACTCGAATTGGGAGCTTGGGGCGAGTCGGCGATCACAACAGCCACATCTTTGTTTTGCGCAATATGTTGAGCGTGCAAAGTGGAAGGAGCAGTAAGGAAGTAGAGGTTTAGTGCATCGTCCATGGAGTAATAAACGGTAGCTATCCACGGATGATCACCATATGTAGCGATCGCTAGTTGATAGTGATCTTTGAGAAAATCTTTAACGAGTAATAAGTCTTTAGTTTTGACCGACATGAATAACCTTTCGGACATATTATACCCTGAAATGTTATAATTTACCTGCCTTGGGTAGTGAGATAATCGGGCGAGGTCGCAAGACCAAGTCAGGAAAGTCCAGACAGCAGAGTACAAGGTGTCCGGCGTAAGCCGGAGCGGGTAACCGCCAGTTTAGAGCAACAGTGACGAACCGATTTAGTTCGGGTGAAACGGGCAATCCTCCCTGCTGCAACCGACGAATTTGGCGACAAAGACTGTAGTACTCCAGAGCCATAAAGCTTGCGGGCATTAGAGAAATGATTATCTGCAAAACAGAATCTGGCTTATCCTACCCAAGGTGTTTTTTAGCCAATTTGTCCCAGAAAACGAGGATGGGAACGGCAGTGAAAGTGGATGAATAGGTACCTGAGATAGTACCAATAAGGAGTGCAAAGATAAACCATTTAGTGGTCTCTCCACCGAGCAAGTACATAGCAAGAAGCATAAAGATAATGGTCAGAGAGTTGTTGATACTACGTCCCATTGTTTCTAGCACTGCTCGGTTGGCGATTTCTTCAAAATCGAGGTAGCCATGCTTTTTCTTGAGCTCGCGAATGCGATCGTAGACGACGATTGTATCGTGTACCGAAAAACTCAAAATGGTCAGTAGCGCAGTCACAAAAAGAGTATCTACTTCGACTGCCATATATCGCCCCAGCAAACTAAAAACACCCAGTAGCACAAGTGAGTCATGCAACATAGCGAGGATTGCAGATACCCCAAACTTGATATTCTTAAAGCGGTACGCGACATACAACATGATAAGCGTCGCTGAGAGAGCGATGGCGGTAACTGTCTTTTGGATCAACTCAGACCCGAGTGAGGGACCGACTGTATCAAACGATAATTCCTTGGCGGAGGCAAATTTTGCAAGAAAATTTTTGTATGTATCTTGCGCTAACGGAGTGGATGCAATCGACCACACATTTTCTTTATTGGAAATTGATTTGATTTCGACTCCTACGTCTTTTGCGGCTTGCGCGATATCTGCTTGAGATGCTTGGAGTTGCCAGACGATATGTGTACCCCCAGTAAAGTCAATTGATGGTTTGAGGCGATTGATGATGAGAGAGTAAGACCCAGGAATAATCACAACAAGTGATATCAGGAAATATATATAAATATATTTCATTGGTTGTAGGATTGTGAGATTATTTGCCATGTACCTCCCTTTTTATCGTCAAAGCGCGTAGTAAATTGCGAGTCACAAAGATACCGGTAAAGAGCGAAATCGCGATACCTAAGAAAAGTGTGAGAGCGAAACCTCTGACCATGCCGGAACTATTTAAGAAATTCCAGTCAAAGGGGTTGAATAAAATAAAGGTAGTGATAAGAGTGGCAATATTGGCATCTTTAATGGAATCCCAGGCTTTGCCAAATCCAAGTTCCATACTACCTAAGAAATCGTTACCTTTACGACTTTCTTCTTTCATACGCTCAAAAACCAAAATGTTTGAATCTACTGCCATCCCGATAGATAAGATGAAACCTGCAAGGCCAGGTAGAGTGAGAGTAATTGGAACTAGTTTGTAGACGGCAAGCGTGAGTAAACCATAGATGATTAAACCAACAACTGCAATAAATCCGAGATAGCCGTAGTTGAGCATCATAAACAAAGCTACCAATCCTAGTCCCACAGAGCCAGCGACAATACTTTTGCGGATACTTTCGGCTCCTAAAGTGGGCGCGATATTTTGCTGTTTGAGAATTGCGATTGGCACTGGGAGCGCACCTGCGTTTAATGTGATTACTTTACTCTTTGCATCTTCAACCGTAAAATCGCCGTTAATAACTGCATTGCCATCCATGATAGCTGTCTGGACTACTGGAGCGGTGAGCACCTCCCCGTCAAGTAATATCCAAACTTGCTTACCTATGTTGCGAGATGTAATTTCACCAAATTTTTTCCCTCCTTCTGTAGTAAATTTGAGAGCTATTTCAGGTTTGCCGGTTTGAGAATTAAAATTGACATTGGATTTGAGTAAATCTTTGCCAGTTAGACCGGTGGGTTTGAGGTCGGCATAAGTGGGACTATCTGTCGCAACAGGCATTTCAAAAAAATCGAGCGAGGCAGTTTGACCGATTAAATCAAGTGCTTCCTGCGGATTGCTTACTCCGGGGAGAGCCACGAGAATACGATACGAATCGTTGCTAACCATAGTTTTGATCGAAGGTTCAGAGACGCCGTACATGTCGACGCGACGGGAGATGATTTCTCTAGCCGATTGAAGTGCGTCATTACGATCTTCGACTTTTACCTGTGACATATCGGCACTCAGAGTGACTTCAGTTCCCCCCTGCAAATCTAGCCCCTGCTTGATATTTAGATCTCTGACAAAGTTGCCGATTCTGATGGTAGGACTAGAGAAGTTGTAACTGGCGATTTGAAAATTTTTGGGAGCGTCAATAATGAGAGCAAAGAGAATCAACAAAATGATAAAAAAGATATTGCGCCGTAGATTCATAAGGATTCATTTTACATCAAGTTTGAGTTGTTTGGTTTGGGTAAATTGAACAGACAAAATCTGGGTAGATTCATCGTAAGACAGTGCCACTTCATCGCCTTCTTCAAGGGCCAAGGCCTTGATGACAATGCTGGGAATAATGATACCTTTAGAGTTGCCGATCCTAGTGATATGAGTAGTCTTCACGCGACTAGCTCCTCTTCATCCCCGATGATCATGACGCGAGAAGCTTCGAGAATGCGACCAATGAAAGGATCGCTATGTGTCTTGCGGTAAACTAGCTCGGCTTCGGTCATGACGGTGTAGTTGATCTCGCGAGAAAGTTTGGCTTCTTGTTCTTTGATGAGCTCAGTCAACTGAGGCATAATAAGGTCACCGACAAGCAAGAGATCAACCGTGTCTTTGGCGCGCGGCATGTGACGGACAAAGCGACCTGAGATCATCGCAAACTTGAGTTTCCCTAGTTTGGGGGCTGATTTCATAATAGAAAGTCCTAATCCTGTGGTTTTACCGATCATGCTCATAAGCTCTTTATGGAAGAGGTAGTTTTTATTGAAGGTGTAGTAAATGCGGTTGCCGCGCTTTTCGTCTTTGACCATACCTACAGATTGCATGTGAATCAGCTCGCGACGTACGGCGTTGATCTCTTCCCCGATCTTGCGGGTGAGCTCGCGAATATAAAACATTGTTTCTGGTTCGATAAGGAAAACTTCGAGGAGCTTGACTCTTACTTTGGAAACGATGAAATCAGATATACTAGCCATGATTTAATTGTACACAAAATGTGTGCTAATTCAATCGTTCACAAGATATCAATATGTAACGGTGTTGTCGAGAGGAAGAATCTCAAAGACAATTTTGCCGCGGTTGAAGGAAACTTTTTTGCCTTTGGCGTCTGTCCAGACTGTGCGAGCTTCACGATCTTTCTTGGACCAGGTGACTGCTGTAGCGGTACCATCTTGGAAGAGCAAGCCTTTGCCTGAACCTATCACCTCGTAGAGCATATGTTTATGCTCATCTAGAGGTCCCAGTTCTTTGGCGAACTGGACGACAACGACCTTGGCGGAGAGCTGAGAGTCGTTGTTGCGATCTTTGTGGGAGACACCACCATTTTCGCGCAAATAGATATTCTTTGAAGCATCATAACTCCAGGCTACGTCAAATTGGTGGTAACTCTCCCAGAATCCAAACGATATTTTGTTGACACTACCTTTCTCTTTAGCATCATCTTTGAAGGTAAGGGGTACAAATTTATCGCTCCACTCTGTTTTACCACCCTGAGATTTGTTGGTCCAGCCACGAGTAGCGGATGCATATTTCCAGAGTTTTTCGGTACTGGCGTACATGGTGTGTTCGGTAGCGACGGTAGTACCTAAACGCTCATAGTCACGCCAAAAAGTGGGGAAACCGATAGAGAACTGATTCAGGTCATTGCCTTTGCTACCACCCCAACCGTATGCATTGATTTGCTCGAGGGCTTGGACACGTTTGTCGGTGGTGCAGGTCTTTGGATCACTACTACCACAGTTGGCGCCACCTACGTGTGTGTAGAGAGGATAGTAGTATTCAGATGCGAGATTGATAAAGTGAGTACGAGCGGAACGAACTGGACCTATAATTGTGTCTTGGGCGGCAACACCACAATAAAAGACTGCCGCAAAACGGGAAACGCCACCTTCGGCTACCGCTTCGTAGATGACATCCGCTGAGTTGAGACCAGACTGTGGACGTGACTCGGGCATGTTTTCAATCATGGCGACGATCGGGCGGCGTGAAGCCCAGACTTTTTCTTCGGCTGAGGTATACATCTGACCATTGACTGGACACTCCGAATTGCGAGGAGCGGACGGGTCGATGTTTAAGCCACCTCCTGTCTTGGGAGTAGTCACAGGTGAGAGTGGTCCACCATCTACAGGAGCATAGAGATAGGTCGTTAGGGCATAACTAGCCGAGGAGGAAAGAGTGAAAGTAAGTAAGAATATTGTGAGTGATTTAACGAGTTGGTTCTGCATAATTTATTTGCCCTTTCGATTGATTGTTTTTTGCTCTTCCTGCGAAAGTGGATGGTCTATCCCTACTCCACCATTTACTGATTTTACATAGAAGCGCGTATTTTCTCTACTATGTAGAGATGTTATCACTACTCCATCTTTGTTGCCATCTACTAGGGAAAGTATAAAGCTCTGATCACCACCTGTGTCACCAAAAGGATTGAAACGTTTGAGACCAATTTCTTTGATATATGATTTGGAAACTTCATGAATTTTGTCTATTTCGCGATGATTTTGCGCGATGAGTTTTTCGTGCTGAGAGAGAGTACGCTGGATACCCTCTAACACATTCATGAGTCCTTTTTGCTCTACTCCTTTGGTGAGTGAGTTGTAGTGACTAGCTATTTTAGTTACCTTGATAAACAGATAGATGTTGAGAATGATCGAGATAATACCGAGAGAAAAAACAATGATGGTTTCTGACGAAAATAACATGAGACTATGATAGCATAGAGATATATGGCTTATCTTGCGTACGACAAACATAGCGATACGGGGGAAAATAGTGTAGATACAACTGTAAAAGTCCAGGCGATCATAAAGATTGTTGCTTTATTTGGCTTTGCTTTGGCACTAGCACTGGTGGTAGGAATACGAACACTTGTAAAAGGGAGAGTGAGTCAGGTTACTGTGACTGATTCTTTTGGCAAACTTGAGTACTCAGTCCCCTACAAAAATACACTTTATGAAAGTTTTGGATTTGTCCAAGAACCCAAAGTGACAATGCCACTCAAGATTTTATCTGGATATGTAGATACCACCTTCTTGTTAGATTCTGGGGCGGTAGTATCTACCCTCCCCCTACAGGCGGCAAAAGATACCGGAGTAGACCTGTCGAGAGCCAAGCGCATCACGCTCCAAGGATTTTCTGGGGTGCCAGCATTTGCCTATCTAGACAAGATCGTAATCAAAATTGGCAATACGGACGTGGAGTTACCGGCGACATTTACCGAGTCCAACGCCACAACATATATTTTGGGGAGAAAGGGCCTTTTTGATGACTTTACAATTAATTTTGACAACGTCCAGCGAGTAATAACAATCACGAAAAGGAGTTAAATATCATGACACAAAACATATACGAGCGAATTCATGAAACACTGACCTGGAAAAGGATTATTAGTTTCAATGTTGTACTTTTTTTGGTTTTGATTGTTCCACTATCGGTATCTTTATCACAGCAGACGACGGAAAACAGATCTAGCGCGGCTGAAGAAGAGGCCCTAGTGACTCCCCCACCCAATTACCCGACGGGAATACCAAAAATTGATAGGGTCAACACATTCTTTGGCAAAGCTGGTGATACGGTTGTGATCCTGGGAGCCAACTTTGGTGACTATCAGTGGGGAAGCAATATATTTGTAGGCAATACCGAGGCCACTAAGGAAAAGATTGTGAGATGGTCCAACACAATAATCGAGGTAGAGATACCAGAGGGAGCACGCACAGGACAAGTATGGATTGCCATAAACGGAAAGGAGGCAAGATGGGAAGGTAGCTTGCTACTATATGATGTAGCGCGCGCGGCCCAGATAGGTATTGAAAAAACTACTGCCACTACTGGCAATATCTACGCTTTAAATGCTGCCGCAGGAGTAAGTGGGTTGGTAGAACTGTCTTATGTATCTGAACCGATTGGCGTTGAAGCGTATCCGGGCATTGTGATCTCTGCTACAACACCTGGCAGTGATAGCTTGGGGAAGAAACTTAAAATCCAGTTTGAAAGTCCGATTGCGATGAACAGTGGCAAGACAATCATAGGAACTTATACTTATCCAGGACTAGGTTCAATCGAGATCATTAGAGCCGAAATTAAAGATCAAAGTGGCAAGTTAATCCCAATATTCTCTGATCCACTGTCAATCAAGGTAACACCTTAAAAATAACGAGGAGCGACGCTAAAATTAACCGATACCAGCCAAAAACTTTGAGGGTGTGATTGCTGAGGTAGTGAATGAACCATTTGACGACGAAGTAAGCGATGATTAAAGCAGTGATATATCCCACAAGCAAGAGAGAGGTGTTGTATGACTGAGCAAGTATCGCTCTACCTTGATAGAGGTCGAGGGCGCTCGCCGCAAAAATGGTGGGCAGAGAAAGTAAAAAGGTATATTTAGCAGATTCATCCCGTTTATATCCAAGTAGCATCATAGCCACAATCACTGATCCAGAGCGTGAAACTCCAGGGATTACCGATAGCGACTGCGCAAGTCCTATAATCAAGGATTGCGTCAGAGTGAGAGAATCGAGAGCTAAAGATAAATTGCGTGAACTATGCTCGATCCACAAAAATATGATACCAACCAAGACGAATACGGATAACATTAGCCAGTGCGACTCAAAAAATACTGTCTTGATGACACTATGTAGTGTAAATCCTACAATTGCGGTAGGGATAAATGACGCAAAAACATTGATGGCGAGTTTAGGATGATTGAACAATTCTTTGAGATACATAAATAACAACGCAGAGATAGCGCCCGTTTGAATCACGACTTCAAACATTTTGACATAAGAATCTTGAGTGAGTCCAAGTAGTTGACTTGTGATGATTAGGTGAAAGGTAGATGAGACTGGCAAAAACTCGGTCAATCCCTCTACTATCCCTAAAATGATAGAGTGTAGGATAGGCATAAAATGTTATTTTTTGAGGTCGCGCTTGAGCTCTTTGTACCAATCTGAGAGTGCTTGACCGATCACATCTTTGGCGCCTAGTCCGATAGCCAACCCAAAACCGAGGGCGAGCATAGCGACAAAGCCAATAAAGAGAATGTTGATAAAGTCTGAAGCAATTTTGAGTTCAGAAAAAGCAGCGAGGATTGTGATCGTAACGACGGTATAACTTGCAACCTTGCCCATTAAGCGACTGGTTTTAAGATCAACAGTAGCTAAAGCTCCTTTGACGACCCCCTCTAAAATACCTGCAAGTAATACGCCAATAGCCATGACAATGACTGCAGAGACGACGTTGGGGACGTAGCTCAAGATCCCTGAGAGTACATTGGAGACGGTAGTCAAACCTAGTACATTCATGGCGGCAATAAAGAATGTCAAGACGATCAACCACTTGAGAATACCTCCGACGACCTCCTCGACTTTTTCGGTGACTTCGGCTTTGACTAAGAAAGCTTTGAATTTGCTATCTTTGATTAAATTTTCAAAGCGCAACATTTGTAGAGATTTAATTGTGACAGATTTGACCCAGTTGCCTAAGATCAAACCAACTGAAGCGATAAGGATAGAACCCAGAATATTGGGTAGTACCGCAAAGAATGTGCCGAGTGTAGAAGATAAGACACTAGTGAGAGCGTTTTGCCATGCCATGAAATCCATATCTACTCCTTTGCGCGTTTTGCGCTACTAAAAGTATTATATATTGTAATGATTACAAGATATAAAGGTATCGAGAGTACGGCTCCCATGATGCCACCTAAAGTAAATCCTACTAACAAAACCACAATTGTAGTCAGTGGCGGAGTGCCCGTTGCACTCAACATTACTTTGGGAACAATGAGATTGTTTTCAAGTTGTTGAATCACAAGACTAAGCAATACTGTACCCAGTGCGATTACGGGGGAAACGGTAAGGCCAATAACAAACGCCGGAACTGCGGCTAAAATGGGACCTAAATTGGGGACTAGTTCTAGCAAACCAGCCAAAACGGCAAGAGGTAAAGCAAACGGTACTTTAAGCAAAATTAAGCCAACATAAGTTAGTAAACCGATAATGAGCATGAGCAGTAGCTCGCCTCTGATCCAACCTCCTACTCGCTTTTCGATTGCAAGTACGAGATTTTCAGCTTTTACTTCGGCATTTCTGTCTTCAAAGAAATTGAGAAGATATTTGTGTAACATGGGCCTTTCCAGAACCAAATAGTATGTCATAAAAAAGAGGGCAAGAATATTCATTAAATTGGAAAATACGCCTGTGGCAAATTTGAGTAGGTTGGAGGGTATTGTATTGAGAAAATCACCCAACATATTGGGATCAAACTGCGCATTAAAAGTACTTTCAAGAGAATGTAGATAGTTGGGGAAGACGATTGTAAAATCTTTTGTCTGCTGAACTACTGCAGGTACGAGCGAGGCGATGACGGTGGATAAGAGAGTCAGAAGTCCAAAATAAGCAATAAATAACACCAAGATAATAGGTAACTTAATTTTTTGAGTGAACTTGATGAGAGGATTGACCGCAGTCATCAAAATGAATGCGATAAAAAGCAACACGATAATACTGCGTATTTGATAGAGAAACCATAAAGAAAGTAACAGTCCGACAGTGAAAATAATGGTCCTTTGTGAAATTTCGATCTTTTTGGGTTCCATAGCTATATCCCCTTTGTGTCTACATCATACCAAATAACATCCATCTTGTGAAACCAAGTATTTTGACGTTTGACGTAGGACATTTCGTCATGCACCCATTGGGCGATCATTTGATCGTAAGTAATCTCGTTTTGCAGATAAGTAATAATGGAGCGATAGCCAAGAGCAGACATAGATTGGAGCGACGGATCGTACTGAGTAAGCAACCTCTTTGTCTCGGCTATTGCACCCAAATCAATGCGCGAGAGAACTCGTTGGAGGATTTGCGCCTCTTGATTTTGCTTGTTGCCATAACGAAGAGCATGAATTGTGGCATCAAATTTACAAAGAACGGTTCTTTGTAAAGATGGGGATAGCGCCACTTCGATCGCGCGAATGAGACGTCTTTTGTTGTATAAATCACTGTGGTTGAGAGAATGATATTTTGGAAGATCTAGTGACTTTAATTTTTCCTGGAGTATTACAACATCTTCATTCTCGAGTGATGTGCGAAGATTGTGATCGATGGGGACGCTCATAGTCGCGATACCATCTACCAGCGCTTTGACATAGAGCCCTGTCCCCCCGACCACGATGACCTGAATATCATTTGAGATGGCCTTTTTGATTACTGGAACAACTGCGTCGTACCAAACTGAAACAGAACAAGGTTCTGCTGGAGTGACTAAATCGATGCCGTGTAGCTTGATGTTTTTGTTATGATCTTTGCCGGGGACGATGTCCATACCCTTGTACACCTGACGAGAGTCGGCAGAGATAATGATGCTCTTTTTTTGTAAAGATAAAGCAATGGCTTTATGAGTTTTACCGGTTGCGGTCGAGCCGACGATACAGATGATTTTTGACATAACTACTGGACAGAAATAAGCCCGCGTTTGAGGATATGTTTATAACTCTTTTGAATATTTATTAAAGCAAAGGTGAAATAGATAACGCATAAAATAGTGGGAAAGATAAGCTCGGTAACTGGTACAACATCGCCAGCAACTGTGTGACGCATAGCATCAAAAACATAACTAGCTGGTGTATATTTAGCAATGACTTGTCCCCATTGTGGGAGCTGAGTGACAGGGTAATAAACACCAATGAAGGGTGAGATAATATAGATAGAGGTCCAAGCTAGCGTTTGAATTTTGGTGCCGTAGCGCAGAATAATACTACACACAAGTAAGCCAAACACCCAGCCAAACAATATCAATAAACCTGCCCAAGGAATTAGATTGATGCCGAGCGTGTAGATATTGGTTGCGTATAAAATATATGCGACCAGTGTAGCAAAGCCAAAAGAAATCAGGGCTTTAAATACTCCGATCAATAACAGTGTAACAAGCCATTCAGAAAATTTAACGGGAGTTGCAAAGATATTGATGAGGTTGCGATTCCAGAGATCTTCTAGTAAGTTTACAGCGATTTCGTACTGCCCTCGCCAAGGGAATATCCAGAGCAAGATACCTCCAAGTAACGCCAAAATGTATTTGTTGTCCAGTCCTGCGCCGCTGACAAGATAGCGTGAAGTAAGACCCCACATAATCAAATCAATTACCGGCCAAAAGAACATATCGGTCAAACGATCGTAGGATGTAAGAAGCGTAAAGTAGTAACGTAAAAATAACCCCCAGATATGTGAAATTTTCATGATATTTTCTCCCGTGCAACTTTAAGAAAATAATCCTCGAGCGTAGGTTTGGATATAGTAATTTCGCTATAGTGAATATTTTGTTTGGTCACTTCATATAGGAAAAGCGGTAATATTTTTTCTTTAATTTTGATGGTAGTAATACCACCCACTTCTGCTTTGGTTAAACGATGACGTTTGAGAAGCGCGTCGAGTAACGGCATGTTTTTGGTAATGCGTAGATTGAGGATTGAGTCATCGATCTTTTTGGCGAGACCTGCGGGAGTATCGTTGCCATGAATGAGTCCATCTTTGAGCACGATGACACGATCACAGAGATCCTCAACTTCGGACATATTGTGACTAGTCAAGATAATACTTTTGCCAAACTTTTCCCGTTGGTTTTTGAAAAATTCACGAATGTAAGCGGCAACTTCGGGATCGAGACTAGCGGTCGGCTCGTCCAGTAGAAGGAGTCTGGGATAGTTGATCATGGATCTGGCCAAATTGACTCTAGTTTTTTGGCCGGCAGAAAGTTCGGCAATTGGTTTGTACCAAATTTTTTCGAGTCTGAATAATTCTATGATTTGAGATAACCTTTTCTTGCGATCTTTGATATCGTAGAGATAGGAAGTCCAAACTAAATTCTGTTTGACTGTCAAACGCCAAGGTAAATCGACATAAGTAGAAGAAAAATTGATCGATTGCGAAATCTCGGATTTATATATACTTATATCTTTACCAAAGACATTGATTTGACCGCTGGTAGGGGCTAAAACACCGATCAACATTTGTAAAGTGGTCGTCTTGCCGGCACCATTTGGACCCAATATCCCCAAAATCTCCCCTTCTTCCATTTGAAAAGAAATCCCTTTGATTACTAGATGATCTTGGAAAGATTTAGTTAAATCTTTGACCTCAAGTACTGCCATCGTTTTATTGTATCACACTATATCAGCTACTGGCAGAACTATAACTTTTGAGAGAAGATGTCCAAATGTATAAGGCAAACTTGAGTTGTAGCATAGCCAAAACAAAAAAACCAAGCATAATCGCAGGACTCTGGAGTTTGAATACAAGATTAGCGGGGATCGTGGCCATCAGTGCAAATGGGAACAAATATGTCATGATTGCAGAGCCAAATTTGCCGTATATATTGATCGGCATAGCAGCCATGTGCTCGAGATCGCGGTAGAGCATGATCGTGTTGTCGACTTCTAAATATTTAACGCCGATTGCAAGAATGAGAATATGCCAAGACATAATCATAGTAAAAACTGTCAGCAGTACGCAAAATAATATAACGATTGTAGGAAATGTCAAAGGATAGCCAGCATTGTTGGCGGCCCAAGCAACCAACAAAGAGTATGGAACTATGAGCATAAGATCGATCGGGTCAGTATAAGAAAACAAACTATAAAACAACTCCGACAATGGATTGAGTAAATAAAAATCAAATGTGCCATCGACTACCTTTTGACGAAAGATATATATCCCCCGCATGAAAAGCTGTGAGACCGTAGAGACAAAATTGAAGAGAGCAAGGATCAAAATTGCCTGACTGAGAGTGTAGCCGGCGATCAATTTGGCTTTGTCCATGATCACATAAAGCATGAGAAACGCGGATGCAAGTCGAAATACTTTGCCAAAAATAAAAATGAGAGCGGCGACACGAGAGTTGGCAATTTGAGACTGGAACTGCTGAACGGTTAGTTTTAACCAGACGAGAAAGTAGGCTTTCATCTACCCTCCGCTTCGTATGACGAAATACCCTTGTGCCAAATATATTTGGTAATCGCATATAAAATCAGTGCCCAAACAATAGCAATAGTTAAATGCCCAAGGGGGGCAGAATCAGCGGCAAGATAAAGCTTGAGTGGCACATAGAGCAAGTACGGGAAGGGTAGACAGTACAATATGTTTTGCCATAGTTGTGGCAACATATCTAAGGGAAACATCGCGCCTGTGGCAAACTCCATAATGACCATGAGGAGAAATCGAGGCGCCCAGGTGTCTTTTGACCAAAAAGCGAATGAACCAAATATAATGTTGATATAAAAATAAATCAAAATCGCAAGCATGATAGAGATGGCAGTCAAGAGTAGTTTGATGGGGTCAAACTGAAGAAAGAGCGGAGGCTTGAAAATGAAGTAAATCAGAGGTAGTTCGATAAGCATAAATCCAAGATTGAAGATCTTATCTGCTAAATCTCTAACAAAGAAAAAAATAAATAATCGAATCGGTCGCATGAGAGGGATGGTGAGAGCGCCAGTATTGATCATCCAGCCGAGATCGATGGTGCGAGAACCCATAACTAGGGAGCGAAGAATGGTGGTACCAAACAAGTAAGTCATGATGGCGGCAAATGAATAACCATAGATCATACCACCAGCACCTAACACTGATTTCCATATGAAAAATGGGACTAAAAAGACAAACACTTGACGTACGCGCCACATCAACATGTTGAGCCGATAGGCGAAGATTTCTTGGAGCGTGATAGCAAATAGTGAGAAGTATTTATTCATAGCTGCTCGTTGTTTACGCAGTTCCGAACGCTCGCCTATAATCGCGCAAGGTTCGGAACTCTTTAGCCTGTCTTGCCTCTATTAAATACGCTGCGGATGACTTCTTCGATCGCGACTTCTTTGATATTGATATCTTTGATGTTTGAGTCTTTGAGAAGTTCGGCGGCGGTTTGAGCAACTTTGTCTCTGAGCACTTTGTGTACTTTAGTTTTACCTGAATTGTCGATGACTTCGATGATTTTATGTTTAGAAAACTTGGCGATTACTTCGGAGAGCAAACCGTCATAGAGAATCTCTCCTTGATCGATAATGATGATACGCTTGCACAACTCTTTGACATCTTCCATGTAGTGACTGGTCAAGATGATGGAGCCATCGTGAGTGTGGTTGTATACTTTGAGGAAGGAGCGCAGAGATTGTTGCATCACAACATCCAAACCAATAGTGGGTTCGTCGAGATAGAGGATTTTAGGATTATGCAAAAGGGCAGCTACTAGCTCGGCTTTCATCCGTTGACCCAGAGATAGTTTGCGGACTTGCACGTTTAAGACATCTTTGATTTCGAGCATTTCGACTAAGTTGTTGAGATTATTTTTGAAACTAGTCTCACTTAAACCATAGATATCTTTGACGAGATTAAATGATTCGATGGCGGGCAGATCCCACCAAAGTTGGTTTTTTTGACCCATGACGAGCGAGATATTTTTGAGAAAATCATAATCTCTTTTCCAGGGATCATGACCGATGACTGAGATGTGACCGCTACTTGGATAAAGTAGACCTGAGAGCATTTTGAGGGTGGTGGTTTTACCGGCACCATTGGGGCCGATGAAACCCACGAGCTCACCTTCATCGATCACGAAAGAGACGTCTTTGACCGCAGTTTTTTTTGCGTAGTTGGGACTAAATAGATCTTGAATCGAACCAAGAAGTCCTGATCTTTTTTGTTGGATATCATAGATCTTGGTGAGACCAGCGGCAATGATTGTGTGCATGAAATAATCTTACCAGATTATTTTGCGCAGAGGTTTGGCGGCTTTAAAGTTTACCACGTGATGAGATTTGACGGTTACACGCTTGTCACTTTTACCAAAAGGCACAACGTCCTTGGGACCGACTTTACCGATAGAAAGTGTACCAACACCTGAGAGTACGACTTTGTCACCTTTTTTGAGAGTTTTGATAACTTCAGATAAAAAGGCGTCAATGGCATCTTTGGCGGTTTTTTTAGTCATGTGGGATGATTTGGCGACAATGTCGTAATAATCTGATTTTTTCATACTTCCTCCGGTTAGGTACAAAGTACAATGTACAAAGTACTAAGTTTATAAATAATATTGCTATTTAGCGACTTGTTGGGCCCTCGTCTCTCTGATGACAGTGACCGTAACAGTACCTGGATAGGTAAGCTTGGCTTTGATTTCATCTCTAATATCAGAGGCGAGTCTGACCGCTTCATCATCGGTTGCTTTGCCTGGGTCTACCATGACTCTTACTTCACGGCCAGCGGATATGGCGTAAGCTTCCGTGACACCTGATTTACTCATGGCGATTGCTTCGATTGAGCTTAAGCGATGTACGTATTCTGCCACATTTTCGTAGCGCGCGCCAGGGCGTGAGCCAGAAATTGCGTCGGAGATGTAGACGAGAATAGATTCTTTGCTTGTAAACTCGGTATCTTCGTGATGTTGGGCCACACAATCGATCACGGCCTGAGGCATATTGTGTTTTTTGAGGAGTTTGACACCTAGTTCGACGTGACTCCCCTCTTCGTCGGTGATGATTTTACCGATATCGTGGAAGAGACAACCAAGTCTGACAATGTCAACGTTGGCATGAGTCTCGGCAGCAAGGTTCATGCCAATACGAGTTTCTTCCAGGGTGTGAGCCAACATGTTTTGACCGTAACTAGAGCGGAACTTGAATCTACCAAGCATCGCGATGAGTTCTTGGGGCAAGTTGTAGGCACCCACCATGTGACAGAGTTTTTTACCTTCTTCGTACATGAGTTTTTCGATATCACGACGAGCTTTGGTGACATATTCTTCGATTCTGGTAGGTTGGATACGACCGTCTTTGATCAGGCGTTCGAGGGCAACTCTGGCTACTTCACGTCTAACGCCATCGTAACAAGACAATCTGACTTCACCGGGTGTTTCGTCCATGTCGATATCGACACCGGTAACCTTCTCAAAAGTGCGAATATTGCGACCTTCTTTGCCGATAATGCGACCTTTGACATCGTCATCGGCAATCTTGACGGTAGAGATGGTGAACTCGGCGACATACTCGGTTGAGCCATGATACATAGCATCTATCAAGAGTCCTTGAGCTTTTTCGTCGACTACTTCTTTGATTTCGTCTTC
>Ga0233425_10001587_pt1 | contig 50113 bp, 45 predicted proteins | sample Watercolumn_Towu_2_FD_181712 | JGI IMG/M metagenome (GOLD analysis project Ga0233425, IMG submission 181712) | Freshwater microbial communities from Lake Towuti, South Sulawesi, Indonesia - Watercolumn_Towuti2014_140_MG | ecosystem: Environmental > Aquatic > Freshwater > Lake | place...
AAGATTTCAAAAGAATTTTATCAGTATCTACGTTAACAAATTTTCCCAAAAACAGGAAAATCAATTTTAATTTTCTCAATTTTTCAACACTGACAGGATTGCCTTTAAGCGCTTCCAATTCTTTCATGTAATCCTTCAACGTCTTCGCCCCATCCGCCTTAGACTCCTCCAAAGTTTTAGAAACAGCCTCCTGTGTTTTATGAGATTGAGGGAACGGAATCACCTTTCCGCCCTCTCCGCCTTCTACCCCTAATTGTTGTGGGATTTTTTGTTCAGCCATCGAACAATTATACCATAAAACCAATGATCTTGCAAAATCCAAAAACTGTGCTACAATACCCAGCCTATGAAGCTCAAAGAAGGAATCAAAAATTTGCTGGAAAAAGCCGGCCTTACGGAAGACGAAATAAGGCTTTATATCACTTTGCTCTCAAATCAAAGCAAAGCGATTTATGAAATAGGAAGAAAAGCCGGACTCTCAAAAAACAAGGCGTACAAAGCTTTTTCAAATCTTTATGAAAGAAAAATAATCGGTTACACAGGCAGCGGCCAATTCAAATACATTTTCACAACGACCCTCGAGCCCCTAATCACAGACGTAGAAAGAAAATACAGAACACTAGGCCGCACAAGCGAAAACCTCAAAAAAATCGAAAAATTAATTCCTTATTTAAATAGCAAAGAAGAAAAAGCTAGCATCGAAATTCTTGAAGGCGACGACATCCACCAAAACTATTTTGACCTTTTGGATGAAGAATGGGACACGGTTTTTGCATACGGAGATTTCGACATGTTCTGCGAAGAATTCGGCTTCAATGACGAGAAAAAATTTATAGCGAACAGAGTAAAAAAAGGCAAAAGAGCAAAAGCTTTATGTACTTCCAGCGGCGCGTACACACAAGACGTAATGAGTCGCAACGCGAGCGAATTAAGAAAATTATTTTGCATCGAAGACGAATCGTTAAAAAACACATGGATCTACATGTACGACAAATCAAACATGACTTCAATTTGGACAAAAGATGAAAATAATAACTTCCAGGGCGTACTTATAAAAAACAAAGCGGTCGCCGATCTCCACAAAAATCTCTTCGAAAAAAGGTGGAAGGAACTACGCGGAAGTCTTCAAAATTAACCTCCTAATTTTCAGCTTTCAGGAAAATAGCCGACATGGTTAAAAACGGCTTATTTTAGCCAAAAATTGCGGGAAAACGGATAGGTAGTACGCTTTAATCATGACAGCCGAAGAATTTATAAAAGAATACGAGAAATTACAGCTGGTAACTCCGCGGATCGCGTTAATAAATATGAAAGCGGAAAACAGCGAATACTGCACGTGGTCAATCGGCGACAAAAATTGCTACATGTGTTTTGCCGCAGATTACAACGAAGATTGCATGTGGTGCAGGTGGCTTTATTTCTCAAAAGACTGCGTGGACTGTAGTTTTATGCACAAAGGAACTCTTTGTTACGAATGTTTGGATTGCAATAATTGCTATAACTGCGATTACTGCCAAGACTGCGAAAACTGCACGGACTGCGAATTTTGCTGCGACTGTGTCGGATGCAACAACTGCATCGGCTGCGCTGGTGTACGCAGAGGACAATTCAAAATTTTCAATAAACAATATTCAAAGGACGATTACTTTCGCATGGTCGAAAAAATTAAAACCGCAAAAAGACAAAATTACGAACAAGCGATAACTCAATTATCAGAAATTTTCGAACAAACAAAACAAAAAACTCCAAGAAAATACGTCCACATGCTTAACGCAGAAAATTGCACCGGCGACTATGTTTATCACAGCAAAAACTGTCACGATTGCTTTGATGTTAACGACTGCGAAGACTGCGGACACCTCTACGAAGCGGTAAATAAAATAAAAGACTGCTACGACATTTATGCGCTTGAACAAGCCGAATTCTCTTACGAAGGAGTTTCAAATTGGGGATTTGATTTGAATTTTTGTGTTGGTGCGTGGTTTAGTTCTAACATGGAATATTGCGACACATGCCAAACATGCAAGGACTGTTTTGGCTGCATTTCACTCAACAAAAAACAATACTGCATTCTTAATAAACAATATACAAAAGAAGAATACGACCGCCTCAAAACAGAAATTAAACAAGACATGCGCACAAAAAACCTCTACGGCCGCTGGTTCCCGCCGTCACCATACAAATTCGAAGACACATTAGCCGCGGACAAAAGAGACTAATAATCCAATCCCTTCCCGTCAAAAATCTCCTTAAAATACCACTTTATCAAATTCCAATTATCATTCCTCGGCAGCAAAGTGTAGGCGTCCAATTTGCTTTCACAATCCGGTTTGTCAGCATCCGTGGCTTGTCCAGCATCCTTTTTTGCCTGCCATTCCTCGAGCATTTTCTTACAATCTTCCTTTGCAACATACGGCGGCACATAACAAATATTCCCGCTCGAAATCACATGGTTTGAAGAAATTTTAAAGCCTTGATATTTAAAATAATACTGCACGGCCTCAGCCAAACTTATATCCGTTTCCGTCTTTGCCAAAATTGCCTTCACGATGTCATAAATTGTCTTCGCGTCACCAAATCCAAAATTTTGCGCTTTGCTTTGAATAGATTCCAAAATTTGTTGTTGGCGACCAGCCCGCGCGAAATCCGAACTGGTATGCCTTGTTCTAGCGAGCCTAAGAGCTTCACGCCCATTAAGATGATAATCACCGGGCTCATAATGAAGAGTCCCCCAAACGCCGTTGTCCAAAGTTTTGTAAGTGGGATCAATGACGGCCTCGTCCAAATGAATATCAACGCCGCCAATCAAATCAATAACATCAATAAACGCGTACATATCAATCACAATATATTTATCCAGCTCATAGCCGGTAATTTTTCCCAAAACACGTTTGAACTCATCCATCCCATAATAAAAAGCAAAAGAATTTATTTTCCTCCCGTTGTAATAAAGGTCGCGCGGGATAGAGATTAAATCCACCGTCTTATCATTATCATCCAAATGCGCAAAAATCATAGTGTCTATAAGCGCACCATTTTTACCGCCAATCAAAATATTAAAAGTCCCTTCCTTGTGCGAAAGCTCATCAGAATAAGTCGGGATGTTTTTGGGCAGGTCTAAAGTTTTTTTTTGAGCCCTTCCTCAAAGAAAAGAAGATTTGTGGTGTCCGCACCACTGGGCGAGACAACCTCAATTAGTCCGGTAGCTTTTTCAATAACAATGGACCCAAGCAAAGTCCCATCCGCAGTTTTGATATCGTAATAATATCGGTATTCGTCTTGCCGTGGGGATTCCATCACGGTCAGCCCGGCTCCACCCAACAACATTTTAAATCCTTCATCTCCAAACGTCTCCCTCAATTTTTCCTGCGCATCCAAAACATTTTTCTGCGCGGAAGCCAAAGAATCTAATTTGTTCAAAAACGGCGGAAGCGAAGAAGCCAAATTCGTAACTTTTAAAGCGACTTCGTCAACATTTCTTTTGTCTTTTAATTCAATGCTTAAATCTTGTTTATTTAAAATAATTTGAGCGACAACTTCACCAGCCTTATTTTGTAAACTATAAATAACGTTGAATCCTCCCCATGTTGGCTGAGCAACAAAATTCAACCCTTTATCATTTAAAATTTTAACAATGTCAGTAGCCTGGAAAGCGCCGACAATAGCCGTTTTTTTCTCTTCGATCGCAGTGATCGTGGAATTAATTTTATTCAAATTTTGGGAAAGATAATTTAATGTCTCGCTCGCAAATTTCCCGGCATCAGCAGAACTCAATTCTTCAGAACTATTAACGGTTTTTCTCGAAAGTTTCGCGGTCTCCTTTTCCAATTTTATAGCCAAAATCTCAGCCCCAACTTTATTTAAAATTCTTGCTGTATACCCACTTTCATCCTCAGCTAATTTTGAAATAGTTAAAGTATTGTTACCCAAAAAAGTTAAGAACGCATTATCAGAATAAAGAGCTTTAACGCAATTTAAATTAGTGTCCAGATTTTGTTTCAAACTTTGCTGTTTCCCCAAATAATCAACGTACTTAAACAGAGCGACTTCAACCTCATTTTTATTGCTGTCTTCAGCCACATTCTCCTCTTCCTCAATGTCGGTAGAAGTGGAATATTTATGTGTCGGCATCGCCAAAAACCCGCGCACTTCATTCATGTCCGTCATCAGCATGCTAGTAACTTCATTTAATCTTCCAACTTCATCCACAAGCGAAGACCCTTTTAAATTTAACGAAGAAAGTCCGCCGGTAATCATGCTGACCTGAACATATTGGATAAGAAAAAAGAGAACAACGATCCCGACAATTACATTTCTCTTGGTGAGATATGGCTGAATTTTTGCCGGAGACTTGCTTTTTAAAAAAGAAAAAAACGCCAAAACCTTCTCTCTAATCAAAGCGAATCTACTTCTCTCGACTATCAACTGCGGTTGAATATTTTTATTTTTTTGCCCCATAACTAAACGATCCTATAAAAAAACAAACCAAATGCAATTCTAAGCATCCTTTTTTGCGCGGTTCAACCTTTCATCGGCTCTCTCAGGCAGCTCTTCATTACTTTTATGAGCTTCTGCATATTCTTTCACTTTTGCTACTATTTCATTAGGGGTTAGGTCGCTTTTTACCAAATATCCAATAGCCCCGAGCTCAAGACCTCTCTGAATATCTTCATCAGAACGAGCAAGATTGGTAAGGAACACAAAAGGAATATGCTTTAATGCACTATCTTTTTTCATAGCTTCCAAAACGTCTAGTCCACTCATAACAGGCATCATTATATCTGATAACACAACAGCCGGCTTTGTTTTCTTAATAGCGCTAAAGCCAGATTTACCATCTCCGTAAACGGAAACATCATAGCCGGACTGCTTAAGCTTGTCTGAATACATTTTTCGAAGAAGATTGTCGTCTTCGAGAATAATTATTTTCAACATAAAAGTTTGATAAGGTCAAAAAGTAATTTACAATCGTCATTATATATATAAAATGTAAATAAACAATACAACCTACCCTCATTCAAAAATGAATAAAAAACTCTCGATCCTTTCAGTAATTATAATACTATTGAACATTCTAAACGCGGAAGTTGTTTTTGCAGCAGCCATTGCAGGAACAGCGGGGTTCTCAACGCACTGGTTTGCCGGGAACCAAACAGTCTCATTGCCTATGACAGTACGCAGCACTGGTACACAAAACATATCTTGTATCAGCGTTAAAAGTCCGTCTTCAAAATACGTATGGATATCAGGATCGGGCAGCGGATGGACGGCAAAAATATCTGGAAACGGGGATTCACTCTTGTTTGATGGTGGGCCGTTAACATCGGGATCCTCAACAACTTTAACCCTAAACATAAGCCTACCAAACGAAACAGTTGCCCTTGGAAACGTGCTGGTAAAAGCAGGGCAAAGCGCATCAGGATCAAATTCTTGCCCGGGAAGCCAAACAATAAATGAATCGTCAAGCGGAGCGCTGCAAATCGGGGTAGATATTGCTCCACCAACAGCTCCTACGATAACAAGCGTTACGGCGACAGACTCATACACGATACAAGTAGTCTCTTCGACAAGCGCCGACGCAAATTCAGGATTACATTCTTCGCCATATCAATTTGACGAAACGACCGGAGCAAGCGGAGCAACAGACTCCAGCTGGCAAACTTCTACAACTTACACAGACGGAGGACTGTCTCCAGGAACACAATATTGCTATAGAGTAAAAGCGAGAGATGCAGTACTAAATGAAACTGCGTACTCTTCACAAGTATGTGCGACAACACCAGCACTCCCCCCAGCTGACACAGATGGGGACGGATTGGATGATGCAGAAGAAGCAGCCCTAGGCACAGATCCAAATAATCCAGACACAGATGGCGACGGATTGACTGACGGACAAGAGGTAAACACATACAACACAAATCCACTACTAAGCGATACAGACGGAGACGGTCATTCCGATGGGAGTGAAATAACAGCAGGGACAAACCCACTCGACCCAAATGACCCTCCAGTTGTTGATCCAAACGTAGACACAGACGGAGACGGGATTATAGATTCTCAAGAAGCAACTCTCGGCACAAACCCAAATAATCCAGACTCAGATGGAGATGGCCTTACAGACGGACAAGAAGTAAACACGTATAACACAAACCCACTCTCAAGCGACAGCGATGGTGACGGATTAGGTGATGGAGTAGAAGTAAACACATATCACACAGATCCACTAAATCAAGATAGTGATGGTGATACATATAGTGATGGAACAGAAATTTTAAATGGAACAAACCCGCTAGATCCAAATAGTCCGCCCCCACCTCCGCCAAATGACTCGGACGGTGATGGCCTCACAGATGAACAAGAACTTTCACTCGGGACAAACCCAAATAATCCAGACTCAGATGGAGATGGATTAAATGATGCAGCGGAAGTAAACACGTACATGACAAATCCAAACAACAGTGATACAGACGGAGATGGATTAAATGATGGGGCAGAGGTAAGCAACGGCACAAACCCAAATAATTCAGACTCAGATGGAGATGGCCTTACAGACGGGCAAGAACGAAATACTTACAACACAAATCCTCTTTCAACAGACAGTGATGGCGATGGGCTCACAGACTCACAAGAAGTAAATACCTACAATACAAACCCAAACGACTCCGACACAGACAATGATGGGTTGAGCGACAGTGCAGAAATTTCAAACGGGACAAATCCAAACGTGGCAGATTCTGACGGAGATGGATTGAACGATGGAGTAGAAATAAACACGTATCACACAAATCCAAACAACAGTGATACAGATGGTGATGGGCTAAATGATGGGGCAGAAATAAGCAACGGAACATCTCCAACAAACAGCGACACAGACGGAGATGGCCTCACAGATGGGGAAGAAGTAAATACATATCACACAGATCCAAACTCACAGGACAGCGACGGAGATACACACAGTGACAGCCAAGAAATTTTAAATGGGACAGATCCAAACGACCCAAATGATCCGCCTCCTCCAAGCGAAGGAGAAGGCGAAGGTGGTGGCGGCGGAGGCGGGGCAACTGACACAGACGGAGATATTCTCACAGACGACCAAGAAACAAACACCTATCACACCGATCCAAACAACCCTGACACAGATGGTGATGGGATCACAGATGGACAAGAAGTCTTTGTAACTTTGACAAATCCAACATTAGCAGACACCGACGGCGACGGACTCACAGACTCACAAGAAGTAAACACATACAATACAGATCCAAACAATCCAGATACAGACGGTGACACATACAGCGACAGCAACGAAGTCTCAAACGGCACGGATCCATTAGATCCAAATGACCCAGGGACTGGCGGAAATGGAGGAGACGAAGAAAACCAACAACCGAGCGGAGGGAGTGGCGATAGCGGCGGTGGCGGGGGTTCAACTACTCCAACAATCCCAGACGTAATAAATTCAACAGAAACAGATGTGCTTGATATAAACCCAGAAGAATACTTAATCACAATCGAAACCCCAGAAATCAAAGAAATAGAAGGAGAAGCCGAAGTTGGAGCCCCAGGAACCGATATTCCTGTTGATAAACCAGGCGAAACCAGATCTTTAGTAAAAATAGCAGAAACAAAAGGAGATGTTGACCCGCCAGTAATTACGCTCTCGGGCATAGGAAATGGGATTTTAGGCAATGAGAACCTGAGTTTTTCAGGGACAATAACTGACGCAGCGGGGGTTATCGAATCCATCAGTATTTCAATAGACGGAGGCAAATCAAATTTCCCAGCCAATGAAATAAGTGGAATAGGAAAAAGCAAAGCCTCATTTAAATTCTCAGTAGGAAATTTGGAAGATGGGGATTATGAAATATTAGTTACAGCAAGGGACAACAGCGAAAACAAGGGATATTCAAGAATATACAAAATCACAGTTGATAAATATGATCCATATATCGGTACAATATTTTCATCAACGGGCGTATTGGGGATCCTCCCAGATAATTCATTGCTAAAAAAATCTGGAGTCGGAATAAACGAAGAAATTTACGTGCCGGTTGGGGGAGGAGCCAATAAAGTGCAATTAACAGACGGAGAAAATACTTACGATTTCAAATACATAGCAGAAAGAAAAATATGGAAAGGAAACGTAACATTTAATAAAGAAGGGACAAAAAATTACAAACTTATTGCGTTTGACAGTGCAGGGAACGAACAAGAAAAAATAATCGAGCCAACAAAAATCTACAGTGCAGGAGAAATCACGGACAGCGAAACAAACGAGCAAATTAGCTCATACACTTTAACTGTTCATAAATTTGTTAAGGACACAAATACATGGGAGCTTTGGGACGGGGACTCTTTTAATCAAAAAAATCCCACGTCATCAAATTCCATGGTTCTGCCAAAAGGAAAATACTACATAACAGTAGAAGCCGACGGTCACAGAAAACTTACAACGCAAAGATTCGAGTTAACGCAGACCGAAGTGGTGTCTCCAAATCTACAACTCGAACCATCAACGTGGTTTTCATTAGTAGATTGGGGAACAACAAAAGAAATCCAACAAGATAACGGGCAAGAAGAAAATGAAAATAAAAATTTCCTAAATGTTGGTGAAAAGATCTCAATAGAAAATTTCACAATTGACTCAGTTATCCAAGACAGAGAAAAAACATTGTTAACATTCACCCCAGTATGGAACCCTTTTAGTCAGGAGCAGATTGATGTGATAAACTCAATTCAAGATTTGGAAATTAGAAAAAATATAATTGCCTTAACGATACTTGAGCCAAAAGGGCTTATAGAAAGTTTCTTAAAACGCGGCCTTGAAAATATAGACATAGGCTACGATAAAATAGGTTATTCAACTCAAAATATAAATATCGCGTCAGCCCCATACAACTATTTGGTAGATAGTGAAGGGACAATTTTAAAAAGAAAAATAGGGGTTATGTCAGAACAAGAAATAATAAATATATTTAATCAATAACTCAATTAATATGTTCACGTTTTTCCTATTCAACACACTCAATTTCATTGTCCACGTTCTAATTGCATACCCGGCATTCATCATGGGTTGGCTTATTCTTGACTCAAAAAATCTTGAGAAGAAAAAATCTCTAAGAAATATTTACACAATCCAAACGATAGGATTTTGGATAATAGGTGCTTACATGCTTTTTGGCTACGCATATGTAGACACAGGAGCATTTAGCTCTTTATTCAAAAGCATAATGTTACTCGGGCTGTTGGCAATAGGAGCTGGATATTATCTTGAGCCATTCCCAACTGTAGAAAAAAGCAGTAAGAAAAAATTCCTTTTGTATAGGACTTCAAAAATAGTAACTGGGGCACTAACAGCCATTGCAGCAACAAGTATAATTGCTCTAATTTTAGACGTTTTTGGAATAAAAATTGCGGGAAACTTCTTTAATTACAGCAGCGTAATCACCCTAGCATTATTGGTATTTATAAATATAATCTTCGGACTCAAGTATATAGTAGGTCTTCAGAAACAACACAAGAGCCTTCTTGAAGGATTCATATTTTTCGCATTGGCATTTTTAATTGAAGTAATTAACAAGTTCGTTTTCGGAGAGGATCTAAGGTTTATATTGTGGACAAAAAGCTTTGGCGTAGATTGGATATTAGAAATTATAGCATTAGCCGTAGGCTTTTATTTAATAGGAAAGCACGCTCTTTCATTCCTAAGATTTCGCTTAAAGCCACAATTATTCATAGGATTCATAGGAGGATCTCTAATGATTTTCTTCTTAGTAACAGTAGTGTTTTTAGTAGTGTTAATAAATGATTTCCAAAAAAACACCCTTTTCAACTTAGAAGCTTCGAGTAAAGCGATCGAATTATCAATAGTCGAATCGAGAAACGATACAATCCTTGCTTCAAAAGCACTAAGCGACAACGAAAAAGTAGTCAGCGGAATAAAGACAGAAGAAAGCAAGATCTTCTCACAAGCAGTTGATGACATATTAACTTTGAGTGGAGTTGATTACATAATAGTGACAAATGAAGCAGGAATAAGCTTATACAACACATACGACAAAGAAAGCTACGGGACAAATCTCTCAACTGACAAATATCTTTTAAGAGCATTGGAAGGAGCCCCGGTAAATACAATAGTTATAGACCAAGGAGTTTTGAGCCCCACGGTAACAGGAAAAACCTTCATGCCGGTCGTTCAAAACGGGAAAGTGCTTGGGGCAATAATAGTAGGGAGTTTGATAGACAATCAACTCGTAGACTCAATCAAAAAACAAACTGGGCTTGAAGTTACAATCTTCGCAGGAAACATAAGAGCGGCAACCACATTTACAACAGAAGACGGATTAAACAGGCTCACGGGAACAGTAGAAAATGACAGTGATATCTTAGAAACAGTGTTAAAGAAAGGAGAAACACAAGAAGGAATAATAGACATATTCAATGTTGAACATCTCGCAGTCTACACCCCTATGCGCGACTCTGATCAAAATATAATAGGAATGATATTTGTTGGAGAGCCATCGCAGGTGTTAATAGCGGTTGCAAATAACTCAGTCCAAACAACGTTAAAAATAACGACACTGTTGATATTCCTATCGTTGATCCCAACCTACTTCATAGTCAAAAAAATAGCTGAAAGACAGATTATATAATTGAGAAAACAGGAGGAATATGTTATAATAATAGAAACAAAAACAAAAAAATGAGGATAAAATCCAAGATATCAATAAGCTTCCTGTCGCTTACAGTAGCAATAAGCGTCATATTGATGCTTTTGGTTAATTTTTTAAGTCAAAATTTTCTAAAACAGAGCTTAGGTGGAACGGCAGATTTGGTAGCGAAAAATAACATAGATCTTATAGATAGAATTATTTATAGAAGGCTCGAAAGGTGGGAATCATACATAGGTAGCAACAATAGCCTTTATGAATTTTTAAGAAAATCAAACAAAGAATTTGGCAAAATAAACAATCTCGAAGAATTATTTAAAGAAAAAGACAGTGAATGGGTAAAAGACAACACAGAAAAAAATCCGGCCATTTCAAAAGTACTAAACAATGAGTTGTCTTATGAGCTACAAGGGAAAACAAAATTCTATAATGAAAAATATTCATTCGACGTTTTTCCAGAAGTATTTGTCACAAATAAATATGGAGCGATTTTGGCATCAACAGGCATAACATCCGATTATTATCAGGCAGATGAAGAATGGTGGCAGCAAGCAAAAGAAAACGAATTTTACATATCCGATGTTTCTTATGACGATAGTTCAAAAACAAACTCAGTAGAAATATGTATAAAAATTGAGGACGAAAACAAAGACTTTCTCGGCGTTCTAAAGGCGGTGTTTAACATAAAAGACATAGAAGATGCGATAGAGATAGCAAAACAAAACTCAATAAACGAATTAGGGAATGAATCAATACAGTTATCATTATTTAAATCTAAAGGAGAGTTGATATATTCAACAGCCAAAGAAGAGGATGTAGAAATAGATTTAAACAAAGAAGAACACGAAATTTACACACAAGTAGCCCAAAAAACCGGCATCGAAAAACTTTATTCGCAACACGAATCAACGGGATATCTTGATTTCAAAGGGAAAGGATGGGTATTACTCGTGACTCAGAATACATCAGAAATATTTTCCCCACTAAGTTCTCTAAATACAATAATCCTAATCACAATTTTCATTTCCGCCATAATAGTTTTTATAATCAGCAATGTTTTCGCAAAAGCGATTTCAAAGCCAATAGAGGAATTGAACAAAGGAGTCGAAATAATTTCAAAAGGCGATCTTAATTATAAAGTTGGAATGGACACAAAAGACGAAATGGGAGAACTCTCAAGGCAATTTGATGTAATGACTCAATCGATCAAAGAAGCCAGGGCGGATGTTAATAAAAAAGTAGAGCAGCAAACAGAAAAGATAAATGAACAAAAAGAAAAACTAGAAAAACAACAAGACTCATTGATAAACGTACTGGACGAAGTCCAATCGGCAAAAACAAAAGCGGAAGAATTGGCTGGAGATCTGAAAAAATTCCAGTTGGCTGTGGACAATGCGTCCGACCAAATTGTGATAACTGATAAAGAAGGAATAGGTATCTATGCAAATAACGCACTGGAAAAAATAACAGGATTTAAAAAAGAAGAGGTTATAGGAAAAAAAGTGGGAACGAAAGAACTTTGGGGAGGACTGATGGACAAGGAATATTACGAAAAAATGTGGAAAACGATAAAGACCGGTAAAAAAATCCTAGTGGATGAAGTTAAAAATAAAAGGAAAAGCGGAGAATATTATGAAGCGCAGGTTAACATCTCTCCAATATTAGATCCAAAAACAGGCGAAGTTTTGTTCTTTGTAGGAATTGAAAGAGACATCACAAAAGCAAAAGAAGTGGATAGAATGAAAACAGAATTTATTTCATTAGCATCACATCAATTAAAAACTCCCCTCTCAGCAATGAAATGGTTTGGAGAAATGCTTTTAAATGGAGATGCCGGCAAGTTAAATAAAGAACAAGAAGAATATACAAAAAATATTTATGAGTCTAACGAAAGGATGATTTCATTAGTCAATGCGCTTCTAAATATTTCACGCATAGAATCCGGAAGAATAATAATTGAACCGGAAGAAACAAGCCTCAATGAATTGATTGAAAAAGAAGTTCTAACTTCGCTGAAGAAAAAGGCGGATGAAAAAAAGATAAACCTTGTAATCAGCATAAATAAAAATCTAAACAAAGTAATGGTTGATAAAAAAATGATCGCAGAGGTCTATAGCAACCTCATTTCAAATGCAATAAAATACACAAAAGAAGGAGGGGAAATAAATATCTTTGTGTCGACAAAAGGAGACGAAATAGTAAATCAGATTTCTGACAATGGATACGGCATACCAAAAGAAGAGCAAGACAAGGTTTTCTCAAAATTCTTCCGCGCTACAAACACATCAAAACTTGAAACAGATGGAAGCGGCTTAGGTTTATATTTAATAAAAGCTATAGTAGAGTCCTCAGGCGGGAAAATATGGTTTGAAAGCGAGGAGAACAAAGGAACAACATTCTGGTTCACATTGCCAAAAGAAGGGATGCGCGCAAAAAAAGGCGACGTCCACTTAAATAATTAATAAATAAAAATATGGACAAAAAACCGATTGCAATAATAATCGAAGATGAGGAATTGCTATTGCAGGCGATAGTGTCAAAAATGAAAAAGGAAGGCATTGAAACAATATCATGCTCAAAAGCTGAGCAGGCTCTAGATTATCTTTCTAACATGACAATAGCGCCAGACGTAATTTGGCTTGATTACTATTTGGAAGGAGGAATGAACGGGATAGAATTCCTAGAAAAAATAAAACAAAATCCAAAATGGATGCAGATACCGGTCTTGGCTGTTACAAACACAGCAAGTCCAGAAAAAGTGGATAAAATGGTCGCGCTGGGAATAGTCAAATATTTCGTAAAAGCGGAAAACAAACTTGAGGAAATGGTAAAATGCGCAAAACAAGTAGCGGAAAAAGATCCTAATTTAAAATAAAATGAAAAAAATTCTAATAGCAGAAGACGATAAGTTTTTAAGCAAAATACTTGCCACAAAAATTGCAAAGGAAGGGTACGAAGTAGCTGTTGCCATGGACGGAGAGGAAGCTTTAGAAAAGATAAAATCAGAAAAACCGGATGCGATATTCTTAGATTTGATAATGCCGAAAAAGACTGGATTTGAAGTCCTTGAACAGATGAAAAATGATGGTTCGATAAATAAAATCCCAGTTATAGTGCTCTCAAATCTAGGTCAAGTAGACGATATACAAAAGAGTTTGAGTCTCGGCGCGAAAGATCATGTAATAAAAGCGAATACTCCGATAGACGAAATCGTAAGTAAAATTGAAAAATACCTTTAAAGGCTATAAACTGGCTCAAGAATTTTTAACAAATTTTTATGAGCCATTTATCACAGGAGGAAATCAATAAACTCTGGAATGAACAAACTCCATTGCTTTCACAAGACCTTTCAGCAATCCAAAATTTAAAAGACGCATTCACTCTCAACGACAAAAGTATGCGCTGCATTGACGAAGGAACGCCGGGCGGACTTCACTGCGCAGGCTCGGGGATTCTATTAAGCGAGGCTACAGCAATTGAAGAATTCAAAAAAGCGGGAGTGGACGGCATATACAGCCACGAAGAATGCGGAGCGGCGGGTCTCTATGCAAAAGCAAACGACCTCGATCCATCAAAATCAGACGAATACGGAATTGCTTTCGCAAAACACATCGCGGAAAAAATTGGCGTCCCATACAAAGGCCATATCACAATAGATAAAATGGCTCGCCCAAGCGGACTTCACACAGCTCGCGTCGCGTATTACGACGGCACAGGCAATTTCGACCCATCAAAGGTCAAAAGCCTTCCAAAAGGCTTTGTAATAGATAGGAAAAATCACTCAAAAGAATACGCGTTAAAAGAAATTGGAGTAAGCATTTCAATCGCGCTTGGCTCCCACGGCTTTGGCGAAAAGTTCACGCAGCAAGAACCATTCACACTAATCGCCATTGGAGAGCCGATGGATGTAAATTTTTCAGTTGAAGCTTTAAAAAAAGAGCTCGAAGGCCTTCCCGAACAAAATAGCGGTCGAGTAAAAATTGACGGTCTCACTGCCCCTTCATTATAATAGCCACGCTTAAATTTCCCGCGGGTATAGTATATCGGTATTATGCGTCCTTCCCAAGGACGAGAGACGGGTCCGACTCCCGTTACCCGCTCCAAAGCCCTACTTCGCCACAAAGCTCGTTGCCCCCAGCCACGCGAGGTTGAAAATTGACCTGCTCGTCTCGGCATTGCTTTTACTCTCAATGATAACGCCGATCATTTCATCCTTATCCAAAGAGATCGTTGCGACTTTATCTTCATAAATATATTGCATGTTTTTCACAGGGAACAATTCCGGATTTACAGCAAAAATTTCCAGCGTTCCAGCCTTAATCCTATCTTGTAAATTCTCTTTTATATGATTTGAATTGTACTCGTCATTTGGGCAAAGAAGCCTAAATTTTTTCTTTAATTTCCTTGCAGTAGAATAATAATTATCCAAATATTCAGAGAAAATTTTGCTGCCAACTCCATAGTTCGTAAAACCCAAAACCTCTCCTTCCCCTTTAAGTAAATCCATAAGTATTTCCGAAGTCTCCTTCACTCCCTCAAAAAACTGAATTTTCGGTTTCGCGGAATAAGTGCTTTGAAGAGTCAAAAGCTCCGGCACAATGTCTTTCGCAACCTTATAGCGGTCTTCAGCCTGGTTTAAAATTACCTGCGGATTTATAGGGTAGTAATAGCGAAATCCTTTCTTTTTTGAAGCCTTCGCCATCCCTTTTTTTACCAAATTTTCGAGAGTGTTATAGGTCGTAACTCTATGCGCAAAAGATTTTTTTGCGATCGTGCTCACGAATCCGCCGCCAAGTTCAATTAAAGCGATATACGCATTCACCTCCACCGGCGAGAACCCCAATTTTTCTAATTCGTTAGTTATCATTGTAAATTGATGTAGATGGTCGTCTACAGTAATTGTATCATTGATTAACAGATTTAAAAAGCCAAAAATCATGCCAAGACTTAAAGTAGTGTTTACAAAATAAAATAAAAGTTTATTATAAAAACTTGTAAAAATAAGCAATATGAAATGTACAAAATGCGGTTCGCAATTCGACCAATCGGAAAAGGAAGTCGAAGTATACAAAAAATTTGATGCCGTCCTTCCGACAATATGTCCGAACTGCCGTCACAAAAGGCACCAGATTTTCCGAAACGAAAGAAATGTTTTTTATAACAAAAGCCATAAAAGCGGAAAAACAATAATTTCATTGATCCCGCCGACAAGCCCATTCAAAGTAATAGACCAAGATGAATGGTGGGACGATTCGTTCGATGCCAGTATATACGCAAAAGATTATGACTTTAATAAGCCGTTTTTCACGCAATACAAAGAACTCCAAAAAGAAGTCCCGCGCTGGTCTAGAATTTTTGTTAACTGTGAAAATAGCGAATTTACAAACAACAGTGCGAATGTAAAAGACTGCTATCTCACATTTTCTTCATACGAAAGCGAAAACCTTTTTTATTGCGTTAGAGTATTCAAATCGAACACGTGTTTTGACTGTATGAACGTAAAATCCAGCCAATATTGCTCACGCTGCAGTGACTGCCAAAAATGCTACAACACGCACTATTCTCAATCCTCGGAAACCTGCAACGACTCATACTTTTTGTACGACTGCAAAAGTTGCCGCGATTGTATTATGTGCGCTCAATTGAGAAACAAAGAGTACTGCATCAACAACAAACAATACGCGAAAGAAGAGTACGAAAAACAAAAGGGAGAATTTTTAAAAGAGCTCTCAAAAGACAAATCAAAAGTAGAGAAAAAATTCGAAGATTTCAAAAAAACTCTTTACCACAAAAACGTAAGAATTATAAATTCCGAAAATTCAACCGGAGATTTTATAACAGGTTCAAAAAACATCACTAACGGATTTTATATTGTGGATTGTCAGGACTGCATCAACGTCCGCGACTGCTCAAAAATCAAAAATTGTTATGACAATCTCGCGAACGAAGAATCGGAATTGTGTTTGGAAGTTGATACTGCGTACGACATATATAATTCAAAATTCGTGACAGTCAGTGTAACTCTGCGTGACTGTGTTTATTGCGATCAATGCGTAAAACTCGAAAATTGTTTCGGATGTATTGGAATGAAAAGCGAAAAGAATTTAATTTTGAACAAAAAATATTCCGAAAAAGAGTATGAAGAAATGATGAAAAAAATAAAGAAGCACATGATTTCGACAGGGGAATGGGGCAAGCCTTTTCCAGCGACATTGACTCCATGGCCATACAATATAACCGTGGCAAATGAATACTACCCGCTTACAAAAGAAGAGGCGATCAAAGAAGGATTTATGTGGCACGAAGACTTTAATGAAGCCAAACATTTCGCACAGGAATACAAAATCCCGGATGATATGAAGGAAGTCGACCAGTCAATTTGCGATAGGATCCTCATCTGCGAAAAAACCGGCAGGAATTATAAAATAATCCCTCAGGAATTTAAATTTTGCAAAACTTTCAATCTCCCGCTACCCCGCGTCTGCCCCGACCAAAGATACAAAGAATTACTCGCCCTCCAACCCCCAAAAAAACTGCGCGAAACCAACTGTTTCCTTTGCAACTCAGATCTCCAAACCGTCTACCCCGAAAAATGGTCCTACAAAGTCATCTGCGAAAAGTGCTACTTGAAGGAGGTGTATTAGTGCTATAATCTAGCCATGTCCTTCCTCCAAGACCTAATAAAACTCCACTCCGAAACACCACGAATCGCGATTGTTAACACAAATTCGGAAAATTCCGAGTATACGAATTTTTCAACATTCAATAATAGATGCTATCTCGTCTCAGGAACGCATTACAGCGAGGATGTTTTTTATTCCCAATATTGTGCCAGAGATTCTTCATGCGTGGATTGTTTCGATGTGGATCAAAGCGAACTTTGCCGCGAGCTTATCGGCGCGGAAAAATGTTACGGATGTGCATTCGGTGCTTATTTCGTCGGCTGTGTTGACTGTGAGTATTGCTATGATATTACAAATTGCCAGCACTGTTTTTTGTGTACATGCGTCCAAAACGCAGAATATCAAATTTTGAATCAAAAAACCACAAAAGAAGAATACGAAAAAAAACGCCAATTCTATCTCAAAAATCACTCGACAGACGAGCTTTATCAAATGCTCGATGACTTAAGAAAAAAAGTCCCGCAGAGAAGCGTTTATCAAAAAAATTGTGAAAATTGTGTAGGCGCGGATTTGAGAAATTCAAAAGACCTTTATCATTGTTTCAACGCAAAAAACGGAGAAGATTTGGTGTACGCCGGGACAAACGTCAATCAAGTGAAAGACTCTGTGGACATAGACAATGCCGCGGCGACAATGAGCCAGGAAATGTACAATTCAATAGGAGTGACCGGCAACTACAATACTCATTGCTGCAACATGACTTGGTTCTCAACGGACTGTTATCACTGCGATTCTGTTTTCAATTCGCACGATTGTTTTGGCTGCATCGCCCGCAACCACGCTTCGTACGAAATTTTAAATAAAAAATACTCAAAAGAAGAATATTTCAAAAAAATCGCAGAGATAAAAAAAGAGTTATTGGCCGAAGGCCTTTGGGCGGAAATTTTGATCCCTTCAACTTATAAATACGAGGATTCGGTTGCGGCAACTTATTATCCAGAAGAATGAAAAAGGAAATAATTTTCAACGGAAAAAAACTTTCAGTTTTAATTTCCTCCGACGCCGACGAGTCTGTTTTTCATGAAATTTTTACAGAACGCGATTATCAAAAAATTGAGCCGCAAATAAAAAACGCACAAACATTAATCGTCGACATTGGCGCTCACATCGGCCTTTTTTCATTGTACGCAAGCGCATTAAACCCAAATGTGAAAATTTTGAGCTGCGAGCCGGAAGAAGAAAATTTTAAAAATTTAAAAGAAAATTTAAAACAAAATCATATCCAAAATGTAACGCCAAAAAATCTCGCAGTGGCCGGGAAAGAGGGGACAGCCACGTTATATATAAGCGAAGATTCCCACAACCACTCGCTCGATAAAAACGCAAAAGGGATCCAGTCAGTCCCTGACGACAACCACCATCTCAGTCAAAAAGTTCAAACAACAACTTTAGAAAAAATCCTCCGCGACTACACGACTTGCGATCTTGTCAAAATGGATTGCGAAGGCGCTGAATTTGAAATTGTCGCCTCCACCTCGCCCGAAACTTTAAAAAAAATAAAAAGATTTTTTATCGAATATCACGAGTACACAGAAGGGAATTCAGCGCAAACCATCAAGCAAACTCTTGAAAAAAATAATTTCAAAGCCCAAATAATCCCATCAAGACACGATAAGAGAATGGGGATGATCGACGCCGCTACTCACACCTCATCCGCGCCGTGAACCGCCGCACATCCCATGAATTACTGTGTGCGACCGTCACATACAATCATGTTACGATTTTTCTAATCTCATGGAATTTGATATCCATGCTGTGCGACCGTCACACGCAATCACATCGCACCTTCTCTTATCTCGTGGAGTTTCACATCAATACTGTGTGCGATTAAGTGGTGTTCGTGGCATAGCGGAGCCAAAAACCGAGGGTCATGGGAATGTGCCAGGCCGAACTTTTGAGTATGATGAAGAACTTCTGCTTGTTTCTGACAATTTGGAATTGAGCACTTTGTGCCGTACTCTTCTTTGATTATTTTTTTGACTTTGGCGGGGATGTAACGAGAGGGTTCCCGCGCATCGTTTCTTTCTTTTGTATCTTCAAGTTCTCGCGCAATCTCCTCTTTTCTCTCTTCAATCTCTTCTTTTCTTTGTTTTAAAGCTTTTCTTAAAAACTCATTTACATCAATCCCTTTTGAATTCAATTCTTCGAGTTCTTTTTTTACATCTTCGGCAAGTTGAAAGCTAAGACCATCAGTTTTAGCACAGCCATCAGAGCCAAAATTTAAGGAACGTTTTGCAATTTCCAAAGTTTGATCGCCCAGCTTTTTATCAATGTTTTTATCGTCCTCCAAAGTCTGTACGTACAGACTTTTACCGTCAAAAAGTGGCTTAGATAAGCCATTTTGATTTTCGATTTCGCCAAACAAATTCGCTCCATTTTCACCCTCACTGTTCAGGGGATTTCCCCTCGCAAATTTCTCATCTTTCACCAAAGTATTAAGAGCTGAAACTGGCAAAATCTTCACCTTTTCAGCCAACTCTTCTTGATTTTCAACAGTTGCAATCGAAGCAACACGAGTCAGTTTGTTGATACTGACCTCTCCATCTTCCAGCATTTTTTTCAAAGTAGGCATTTTTTCAAACCTTTTTTCCAGATTGAGAGCCAAATGAACCTGATCCTGAGAAAGTCCGCATAATCTTGCAGCAAACTCAAAAATAGAAGAAAAACCTTTTCGCTCATACAATCTTCTTCTGTTCACCTCGGGCAGAAGCCCTGTGAACTTCTGTCTCCAGAGCAAAGCTGAAGTTCCATACCTTTTGCACAATTCGTACAATTTTTCGTCTGTTACCGAACAGATACCTGCCGCAGCTTGCGGATTGCTTGGAGTTGAACATTCTTTCATGTTTGTTTTGGTTAAAAATTTGAAGTTGAGATATTAATGAGACATCAAATCGCAAGCCATGTGCTTGCGATCAATAGTAAGTATATACTCACCCATATTCTACTTCCCCAACCTTAAAAATCAACAAATCCGACTTGAAAAAAGCTGTCAATAATTGCGCAATCACAGCCTGGAAACGGCTTGTGTAAGCCAAAAACGCAAACACAGCCCACGAAAGATAACAAGCAATGTGTTGAAATATATTTTCGCCTAATTCGTGCCGTAAACAAGGTATATCATTGAAGGATGTCATCTCGGTAACCACTAAATCCATCCGAGACTTGACAAAAAACAGCCTTAATGCTAGAACTAGCTCTGCTAACAATAATATTTATGGAACGAGAAACACAAGAAGAACCAGCACAACCACAACCATTCCACCACGACACAAAGCGTGGATGGGATAACGGAAGATACAAAGGCCCAATACATAAGGTTACATTTCCCCCCCCATATTTAGCATTTAATGAAATACATGGTTGGTGGGAACTCGGTTATCATGCAGTTGTAAGAAATGCAGACGTTCATTCAGATAGAACAATAACGGTATATAATTATATTGATCCAGCCTTTAAGGAGAGGCTAGAGGCAAATGGCGCAAAATTTGAAACAGAAGAAAATGGCGAGTTCATACCATTTTAAACAGAAAAAAGTGGCGAGTTCATACCAGGAGAGCTGACAACGTAGAGTGAATAAGCTATACTCCCCACATGCCACAATTCAAACCACTCCACGAAGACGACCATATCCTCGCGATAAGCAAGCCGCGCGGGATACTCACGGTCGGCAACAAGCCAGGCCAAAAAAACCTTCTCGATGAGGTTAAAAAAGAATATATAAAGAAGAATATTCGCCTTCGGCCATTAAACCGTCTTGACCGCGACACAAGCGGGATTGTGCTCTTTGCAAAGACAAAAGAATGCTATGAAGAAGCAGTTGAAAAAAAGAAATTCGGATCAACAACAAAGACATATATAGCTTTAATTAAAGGCATCCCACAGCGAAAATCAGGCGCTATCACATTTCCTCTTCCATCACGCCAGGATCAGCGCAAAATGCTGCCCGCAACGACAAAATATAGAATAATAGAAACGTATTCATTCAGAGGCGGAGCGGCTTCGATAGCCGAAATAGAGATTTCTTCCGGAAGATTCCACCAAATCCGCCGCCATTTCTCCATGATCCACCATCCGCTCCTCATGGATCGCGAATACATGACCAAACAAGACTACAAATATTTCAGCAAAATCCTCCCGTTCTGGCACTATTTCCTCCACGCGGAAAAAATAAGAATGGATCACTTCGTTACAGGTCAGCCGCTGACGATCACTTCCCCTCTCACCAGAGAGTTTAAGAGAGCAGTCGCGGCATTTACTTAACAGTCGCAGACAGCAAATTCCACCAGTACTGAACAATAAGCACTGCGCAGGTCGCTCCCAGTTACAGTTGACAAACCCCCTATCTTTATTGCAAATACTCCCTATAACTATTGATTTTTGAAAAAAAATCGCTATTCTTTTCAAGTTTTAAAAATTCTATAACCATATAAAACATGGACAAGAATCTCTACGTAGCTATCGCAATCGCAATCGGCGCATCTATGCCAGCTTTAGCTATTGGTATGCTCGCATCAAAAGCAATGGAAGCAATCGGCCGCAATCCAGAAGCAGCTGGTGTTATCCAAACAGCTATGATCCTTGCTATCGCATTCTGCGAAGCTATCGCTATCTACGCATTGGTAGTAGCTTTGATTATCAAATTTGTGTAGCGAAAACCTGGACCTGTCCAAGTTTTCGCGCTTAAGCCTACGAGCCCTTAGCCCGTAGCCCAGAGCCCAATATAACAACTATCCAATGGAACTCATCGACAAGTTAGGCATCGACCTAAAACTCTTGATCGCACAAGTGATAAATTTTGGAATCCTGCTTTTTATCCTTACAAAGCTCTTATACAAGCCAATTTTGAACCTTTTGGACAAAAGAAAAAAGATGATTGAGAAAACAGTTGAAGACTCGCAAAAAATCGAAGAGCGTCTTCAAAAATTGGAGGAAGAAAAAGCGAAAGTTCTCTCGGAAGCTTCAGAAAAAGCGATGAAAGAACTGGAAAAAGCGAAAAAAGAAGCTGGAGAAGAGCGCGAAAAGATTTTGGCCAACGCAAAAAAAGAAATTTCAAGTTTGGCTGAAAGATACAGAGGACAATTGCAGGCAGAAAAATCAAAAATGATGGAAGAAATAAAAGAAGAAATAGCGGGGCTTATTGTAAAAAGCAGTGAAAAAATTATCAAAAAAGAGTTTGGGAAAGATGACCAAAAAAGGCTTGAAGAAGCCGTCAAAAAGGAACTTTCGTCAGTATGAAAATCTCGATAGGAAAATATTCGGAAGCTTTAGCGAAATCTTTGAAGCACGAAACGGACAAAAAAGAGATAGTTCAACGAATGCAAAACTTGTTAAAAATTTTGGTTAAAAGAAAACAGGGCAAAGCGATCAAACATTTATACGAAGAGTTTAAAAAAGTTTGGATGAGAGAGCACAAACAGATTGAATTAACAGTAACTCTCCCGCACGAAGCGACCAAAGAAGAACTAAAAGAACTAGCAGACTCATTGAGCCACGCAGTGAAAAAAGAAGTCGTATTAAAGCAAAAGGTAGATAAAAAAGTGATAGGCGGAATGAAATTGGAGTTCGACGATTATGTGATAGACGGAACAGTGCTAAAGAGACTCGAAATGTTAAAAACAGCAATTACTAACCAATCATAGTCATGGAAATAAAAGATCAAATTTTAGACTCTCTAAAAGAGCAGATTGAAAAATTTCAAACCACTGCCAAAGTGGAAAAAATCGGCCACGTGCTGGAAGTGGGGGATGGAATAGCCCGCGTTTCCGGGCTTGGCGATGTCGCTTCACAAGAAATGGTGGAGTTTGCTAACGGCCAAATGGGCGTTGCGTTAAACCTCGAAGGAACCAACGTCGGTATCATCATTTTGGGCAGCGACAAAGGAATCAAAGAGGGAGACGAGGTAAAAACAACCGGGAAAATCCTGTCCGTGCCTGTTGGTGATTCTTTGATAGGCCGTGTAGTCGATCCACTTGGAAATCCAAAAGACGGCAAAGGCGCTATCAAATCAAACAAATTCTACCCAATCGAAAAAATTGCTCCTCGTGTTATCAAAAGAAAAAAGGTAGACAGCCCGGTACAAACCGGTCTAAAAGCTATCGACTCCATGATCCCAATCGGACGTGGGCAGCGCGAGCTTATCATCGGCGACAGACAAACCGGTAAAACGGCGATCGCGATCGATACAATCATCAATCAAAAAGAAGAAGACATGATTTGTATCTACGTTGCTGTCGGCCAAAAGGAATCAAAAACAGCAAAAATAGTTGCAGAGTTGGAAAAGCACGGCGCGATGGATTACACGATAATAGTGAAAACATCCGCTTGCGACCCAGCTCCTCTTACATACTTGTCTCCATTTGCAGGATGCGCAATGGGTGAATACTTCTTGGATCAAGGGAAGGACGTTTTGGTAATTTACGATGATCTCTCAAAACACGCTTGGTCATACCGTGAAATCTCGCTCTTGCTGCGACGCCCGCCAGGCCGTGAAGCTTACCCAGGAGACGTCTTCTATCTCCACTCAAGACTTCTCGAACGTGCTTGCAAAATGGATGAAAAGTACGGCAGCGGTTCATTGACAGCTCTTCCAATCATCGAAACACAGGCTGGTGACGTTTCTGCATACATTCCTACAAACGTTATCTCAATCACGGACGGACAGATTTTCTTGGAATCAGATCTCTTCTACAAAGGTATCCGCCCGGCTCTAAACATTGGTATCTCAGTTTCACGTGTAGGATCAGCAGCTCAAACAAAAGCGATGAAAAAAGTGGCCGGAAAATTAAAGCTCGAACTCGCTCAATACCGTGAATTGGCTGTCTTTGCGCAATTCGGTTCTGACCTAGACGAAGCCACAAAACGCACATTGAGCAAAGGCGACCGCTTAACCGAAATTTTGAAACAAGTTCAATACGCGGCCGTTCCGGTCGAAAAACAAGTCGTGATTTTGTACGCAGGAATCAATGAATATTTGGAAAAAGTCCCAGTTGAAAAAGTCAAAGAGTACGAAGAAAAAATTTACACTTATTTCGACGCGAAGCACAAAGACATTTTGAAAGAAATTAAACAAACAAAAGACCTTTCAAAAGAACTCGAAGAAAAATTAAAACACGCTTTGGTGGAATTCAACAAAGAAATTAAATTTGCATAATTATGGCAGGAAAAGGAGTAAAAGACATAAAAAGGAAAATTAAATCAATCAAGTCCACAAGCCAAATAACAAAGGCTATGGAACTGGTTGCGACTTCGAAAATGAAAAAAGCGGTGGACGGGGCGGTCAACCTCCGCTCATACGGATATTTGTCTTTGAACATCCTCGCAAAACTCTCAAAAAAGAATCAAAACTTGCACGCATATTTCCAACAAAGAGAAGTTAAAAATCTATTAGTCGTATTATTCACGACCGACAAAGGTCTCTGCGGAGGATTAAATACAAACCTTTTCAAAAAAACGGTTAAAGTAATTGAAAAATTAGGAGAAGAAAACAAGGGCGCAAAAATTCACTACGTTACTTCAGGCAAAAAAGGCGCTGAATTTTTACGAAGACTAGGCAAAGAAATTTCATATGCATTCCAAGCATTCTCAACAAGACCAAAATTCTCAGACATTCTTCCGATGAGCAAAGTAATATTCAAAGGATTTGAAAAAGGAGAATATGACAAAGTTGTGATTGTTTATCCGGATTTTGTCTCTACACTTTTGCAAAAACCAGTTTCAAAAACATTGCTTCCGTTCTCTACAGAAGTTTTCCAGGAAATGGTTGAAGAATTGGGCTCAAAATTTACTCGCGTCGCGAAACCATCGGAAAAAGATTTGGAATACAAACTAGAGCCGTCGCCAAAATATATTATTGAAAATATCGTCCCACAGTTAGTTGAAGTTCAGTTGTTTCAAGCGGTTCTAGAAGCCGCTGCATCAGAGCACTCAGCACGCATGGTCGCGATGCAAAACGCAACAAAAGCGGCGGGAGATCTTTTGTATGACTTATTATTAACATATAACCAAGCGCGCCAAGCGGCGATAACAGCGGAAATCGCTGAAATATCGTCAAGCAGCGCGGTATTAACATAACCAAAATTACATATGGCTGGAAAAATTACGCAAATTATCGGAGCTGTCGTGGATTGTTCATTTGAGGGAGAAGATCTCCCGAAAATATACGACGCCCTAGAAGTAATGATAGAAAAAGAAAAATTAGTTCTTGAAACCCAACAGCACTTGGGCGGCAACGAAGTCCGCACAGTTGCGATGGGCTCAACAGACGGACTAAGAAGAAATCAAGAAGTGGCAAACACTGGCGCTCCAATCACAGTCGACGTCGGTCCGGAAACATTGGGACGCATGTGCGACATGTTGGGGAATCCACTAGATGACAAACCGTCTCCAAAAGCAAAAAAACACTACCCAATTCACAGACCTGCCCCAGCATTCGAAGACCAATCTACGAAAACGGAAGTTTTGGAAACCGGTATCAAAGTCATCGACCTCATCTGTCCTATAGTAAAAGGAGGTAAAGTTGGTCTGTTCGGAGGTGCAGGAGTGGGAAAAACTGTCGTTATCCAAGAGCTTATCCGCAACATCGCGCAGGAGCACGGGGGTTACTCAGTTTTCGCGGGAGTTGGAGAAAGAAGTCGTGAAGGAAACGACCTTTATTACGAAATGAAAAATTCAGGTGTTTTGGAAAAAACATCATTGGTGTTCGGACAAATGAATGAGCCGCCTGGTGTCCGCCAAAGAGTTGGACTAACAGGGGTTACAATGGCGGAATATTTCCGCGATGAAGAAGGCAAAGACGTTCTTCTTTTCATAGATAATATTTTCCGTTTCACACAGGCGGGTTCAGAAGTTTCAGCGCTTCTAGGCCGTATCCCATCAGCTGTAGGTTATCAGCCAACATTGGCTACAGAAATGGGTGCGCTGCAAGAAAGAATCACATCAACAAAAAAAGGTTCAATTACATCAATCCAAGCCGTTTACGTCCCTGCGGACGACCTCACCGACCCGGCTCCGGCTACAACATTCGGACACTTGGATTCAACAGTCGTTCTTTCCAGAGCTTTGACAGAGCTTGGTATCTATCCGGCTGTTGATCCTCTCGACTCAACATCAACAATTCTAGACCCAAATATCGTTGGAGAAGAGCACTATGTAGTTGCCCGCGGCGTTCAAAGAATCCTCCAAAGATACAAAGATTTACAAGATATCATTGCGATCTTGGGCATGGAAGAACTTTCTGAAGAAGACAAATTAACAGTAAAAAGAGCAAGAAAAATCCAAAAATTCCTATCTCAGCCATTCTTCGTTGCAGAGACATTCACAGGCCGCTCAGGAAAATACGTTCCACTCAAAGAAACAATCCGCGGCTTCAAAGAAATTCTCGACGGAAAACATGACACGGCTGACGAAGGATCGTTTTATATGAAAGGGACAATTGATGAAATAAAATCATAAAGACCATGGACAAACAAATGGAGTTAAAAATCATCACCCCGGAAAAAATTCTCTACCAAGAAATGGTAGATAGTGTGTCATTCCAAACAATGGAGGGAGAAATCACAATTTTACCAAATCACATCCCATTAATTTCAGCGATAAAACCGGGTGAATTAAGAATTAAAATCGGAAAGAATACAGAACATTTCTCGATCACAAGAGGGGTCGCAGAGATAGACGGAAAAAATATAATGGTTCTCACGGACGCGGCCGAAAGAGCGGAAGAAATAGACGCCAAACGCGCTGAAGAGGCACGTCAACGAGCTAAAGAAATAATGAGTCAGAAAGCTGTCGACGAAGAATCCTACGCAGACGCAGTAGCCCATTTAGAAAGAGCAATCTCAAGAATAAAAATTGCAAGGAAAAAACGAAGCGGAGGAGGAAGTCACATGCCAAACATCAATCAATAATGAAAGACGACAAAAAAGTTTGGTCAGCTTATGAACTCGCCCTGAATCTTGGATTCATGATAGTAACACCGGTAGTAATATTTGGGGTCGGAGGCGTCCTAATGGATAAATGGTTAAATAGTTTCCCGATATTCGTCTTTATAGGATTTATACTTGCAATGACATCAGGCCTTCTCGTGGTCTACATAAAGACAAAAGACATAATAATGACAGGTAAACCAAAATAACATGGCAGAATTTGTACCACCAACATTAGCGTCAGAAACAATATTCCACATAGGGAGTTTTGAAGTAAGAAATACTTTAATAGCTTCCGTGATGACATTGGTAGTGCTCGCGATCGTTGGACTTCTTGTAAAACGCAAAAAATACGCGTTAGTGCCATCAGGGATCCAAAACTTAATGGAAGCATTGGTCGGAGGCATATTTAATTTTTTCAACGACATAGTCGGCGATGAAAAAAAGACAAAAAAATTCTTTCCTTTGGTAGTCACAATATTTTTATACGTCATTATTTCAAACTGGATGGGGTTGCTCCCAGGTTTCGGCAGTGTAGGGCTTTGGGAAACACACGAAGGCCACGAAATATTTGTACCAATTTTTCGCTCAACGTACGCAGATGTAAACATGACATTTGCATTGGCTCTAATTTCAGTCACAATGTGCCAAGTTTTCGGATTTTCAATGCTTGGATTAAAAGGCTACGGTGGAAAATTCTTCATAAACCCCCTAAAAAATCCAGTCGGCAGCTTTGTGGGAATCCTTGAATTAATGTCAGAATTCTCAAAAATGATCTCGTTTACATTCCGTCTATTTGGAAATATTTTCGCGGGCGAAGTTTTACTATTAGTTATTGCATTTCTCGTCCCGTTTATCGCCCCATTACCATTCTACGGCCTCGAAATCTTCGTAGGATTCATTCAGGCTCTGGTGTTCTCATTCCTGACTCTAGTATTCCTTAAAATCGCAACGACCAGCCATCATTGACGCAAATGCGCCAAGCATTTGCGCTTTGAGCCGACCCCGCCTTGGCGGAGCTTTGAGCCCCCCGAGCCCCTTGAGCCCATCTTTTTTACTATTGACCAAAAGATAAAAACATGACAGAATCTCCCCTTATGGGAAAAATAGAAAACATGCAGCCAGAACAACCAAAAGAAGTCGAAAAAAGCGATCTTCTTGACAGTATACTAGAAAAACTGGAAAGGGAATTTAGAAAGTGGGGGATCTTAAAAAGAATGCTCTATTCAACAACAGAGGCGGCAAGAATGGGCTTAGAAGTGTCTCCAATGCCTTATAAACAAGCGAAAGGCTCATACAAAGAGCTTGTAAAATTTGTCGAAAGAAGAGGCTTTACATATGAATTCAACCCGGAAGAACTGCTTCTTGAAATGCTAATTTCACTGTACGACAGCGGAAAATTAACAGAGGAAGAAAGACGGTTTTTAAGAGAAAATGAGCCAGTAATCAGGAATATAATATTGAGAAAATTAAAACAAAAACATGAAAAAAGACAGGAAGAAGATTTAAGCGGTTTGCTTTGTTCAAGGATAACCAGATGGGTACTTGAAAAAGTTGAGAGTTTAATAATGACGGAAAAAGACAGCCATGAAATTATCCCGGAAATAGACAAAATAAATTGGAGAAACATGCATGAATTTAGAATGCTAATGACAGACGTTTTTGCCTTGGCGGAATTAGCAAAGACATCCCCAAAAACATTTTTATCACAATTTGATGCTGAGGCTGTAACAGAGCCAAGGACTGATCGAGAAGTAATGGAGTATCACAGAAGGACAAACAATATCCCAAGAAGAGCAAGATTCACGGGCCCAGCAATTCAAAGAGATATTTTGGATGGCGAAAAAAAACTTTTAGATAAAGTTAATGAAATGTGGCTCAAAAATCTAAGATCATATTTTAAAAAAGAAAGAAACGTGGTAGCTTGCGATTTTCCAGAAAGCGTAAAGATGGTAGGAGACATGACGAAATTATTCCCGATTTTAGAAAGATTAAGACAAGATCCATATTCATTAACTCAAGAAGATCTCCATGAAATAAACTGCGCAAAGACTAAACTGATGATCCATTTGTCAGCAACGAAAATAAACGAGATGGCACAATATAGTAGAAGAGAATCGGTAAAAGCCTATCTTGATGAATACATACTAAATGACATATTCAGCGATGCGGAAGAAGTTGTAGTAGGCCTTGATAAAAAGAAAGGAGCATTAATACGGGCAAATTTGACAGACCCGGACACCGAAGAAACAGTAGAAGTTTACTTATACAGAGGAGGAGACTCTGACGATCCGGAAAAAGGAAATAGTGGAGTAGTAAATATAAAAGCAATGAATGACCTAGTCATGAAAAGATTCGCTAATTTCTTGGAAGGAGAAAAAGATCCAAACCCAAAAGACATATTCAGAATGACCGTGACGGTACTAGAAAGATCCCAAGCAAACCTAGACAAGGTTCGAAGAATTTTGAAAAAAACATTGGCACACGAACAAAGTTTATCGGCATCATCAGTCCGCAAAGAAGGGAACAACGCGAGCTCTGGATATGGAGATATGGATATAGAGAAAATAAATGTAATAATATCACCACATGAAGTCTCACGAGACGGAAGATTACTAAGAGGATATGTTAGAGATATAAAAAGTCCAAACAGAAGAACTTTAATCAAAATAGGACCAATAGATCTTGAAATCAGAACGGGATTTTTAGGCGACATAATCGGAGAAAGAAATGAATATGACCCAATAAGTCACATCGCATACAAGCAAGCAAGAATGTTAGAAGCATTTAATAGGATGATTCAACCACAACAATATCCAGCAAACTGGATAGGGAGAGCATATGAAAGACTGGGAGTGACGAGAGATTCTCTAGACGACGGCAGAATATTGCCGGGACTGGTAACACTGTTTGCCAGAAGAACTAGAAACGCTTTGCGAAGAACGAGATTAGGCAGAGTGATTTAACATTTTACTAATAGGTTTTTTAGCTGAAGTAATGATTTTTTTATCAAGCTTCATCTTATGCCTCATATGCTTAAGCGACTCATACACACTCTCAAGAGTTGTCATTTTCATGTTCGGGCAAACGCAAAGATCGCTTGCCGGAACAAATTTCTTACCGGGATTTTCTTTTTGCATTCGATGAATAATCCCGACCTCAGTGCCAATAATAAAAGTTTTCGCACTGTCTTTTTTTACAAACCTTAGCATCTGCGAAGTCGACAAGACCGCATCAGAAAGCCGGTTAACGTCCGGAGTGCATTCTGGATGAGTAACAACTTTCGCATTAGGATATTTCAATTTTAATTTTTTCAAATAGCCAGGAATTATCTTCAAATGAGTTGGGCAAAAACCCTGCCACGGAATTATTTTCTTTGAAGTTTTTATATTCGCTGCTAAATATTTATCCGGCACAAAAATAATTTCATCAGCGTCAATTTTATTAACAATTTCAGCAGCATTTGCGGACGTACAGCAAACATCGCATTCAGCTTTTACTTCAGCAGTTGTATTCACATAACAAACAACTTTTGCTTTTGGATGTTTTGCCTTCAAAGCTCTTAATTCTTCCGCGTTTATCATCGCGGCCATAGGGCACTTGGCGTCTTTTTCAGGGATCAGAACGGTCTTTTCCGGTGACAGAATCTTTGCGGTCTCAGCCATGAAATTCACGCCACAAAACACAATTACATCAGCACCAGTCTTTGCGGCCTCGCGTGATAATTCCAATGAATCTCCAACAAAATCAGCCACGTCCTGCACCTCAGGCCTTTGATAATTATGCGCCAAAATAACAGCATTCCGCTTTTTCTTGAGTTCTTTAATTTTTTTTACCAAATCATCCATAAGTTATTTAATTACTCCTCCGCCTAGGCATTTTTTGCCGCGGTAGAATGCCGCGATTTGCCCTTTTGTAACAGCTCTTTGAGGTTTTTTAAATTTCAAAATATTCCCATTCAAAACAGCCTTCGAAAGTTTTTGTTGATACCGTATTTTCGCATTAACTTCAATCTTCCCGCGAGGCTTTGCAGAAAGAAAATTAACTTTTTTCAATTTAACAATTTTACTAAAAAGTTTTGGATCATTTTCATCATTGCTCACAACTACATTATTGCCTTTAAATCCAATCACAAACCACGGTCCACCAGAGAGATTTAGCCCTTTTCTCTGACCGATAGTATAGTTGTGCATACCCTCATGCTTTCCCAAAACACCACTATTAACATCAACAATCTTCCCTTTTTTTTCTTTTATCAAACGTGAAACAAAAAGTCCTTTCAGTTTCGGGTCAACAAAACACAAATCCTGACTCTGCCTTTTCTCTACCAAAAATTTCAAACCTTCTTTTTTTGCGATTTTATAAACTTCATCCTTTGTATATTTCCCAAGAGGAAAAAGAATTTTTTTGAGCCAATTTTTCTTCAAAAAACACAAATAGTACGATTGATCTTTTACTTTATCTTTAGCCATAAAAAGCTCGCCATTTTTAATCAAAGCATAATGCCCAGTGGCTACGAAATCAGCCTTCAGCTTTTTCGCGATTTTAAAAAGCTCTTCGAATTTCAAAAATCTATTGCACATGACGCATGGGTTCGGTGTTCTCCCAGCGTGCAATTCTTTAATAAAATAATCAATCACACTTTTTTTAAAATTTTTCGAAACATCAAAAACATAATGCGGAACATTATATTTTTTACACACAGCCTTAGCATGAGCGACAGATTCGATATCGCAGCATCTAGAGCCGTCAACAAGCTTTAATGTAACGCCGACAGGCAAATACCCCTGCTTTTTGAGCAGAATCATGGTTATCGAAGAATCAACGCCGCCTGACATTGCAACTAATACTTTTTTCATGCGCTAAGTCTAGCAAATCTAAAAATTGATTTCCACGGTTTCTCCCGGAGAGGGGATATAAGTGTCATCAAACCCATTTTCTATTAGAGCTTCTTTAAATTTATTTTCAGGCTCTTCTTCTCCATGAACAAGGAAAAGTTTTTTAATACCTTGTACGCGATGGATATAATCAATGAGATCCGTCCTGTCAGCATGCGCGGAAAAAGCATCAATAGTGTGAACAGTCGCCTTAACTTGATAAAACTCACCGAAAATTTTAACCGGGCTCATACCATCCTGAATTTTTCGTCCCAAAGTGTCTTGCCCCTGATAACCGACAAGCAAAATTGTGTTTCTTGAATCTTCAATTTCATTTTTCAAATGATGCAAAATCCTTCCATGCTCGCACATGCCGGAAGCGGAGATAATAATCATCGGCCCGCTTTGGCCATTCAAAGCTTTTGATTCGTCAACGTCGCGCGTGTAAATCAATTTCCCAAAACCAAACGGGTCATCGCCATTCTCCAAAAATTCCTTGTAAACTTTTTGGTCAAAACATTCCGGGTGAGTTCTAAAAACTTCCGTAACATTACCGGACAAAGGGCTATCCACATACACGGGAATTTCGGGAACTTTTTTTGCCTTTGTTAAATTATTTAAATAATAAACAATCTCCTGCGTGCGTTCCAAAGAGAACGCAGGGATAATCAATTTCCCGCCTTTTTTGCACACGTCGTTAATAACGCCGGCAAACTCATTTTCAATTGTCTGCAAAGAGTCGTGGAGCCTGTCGCCATAAGTGCATTCGGTAATTAAAATATCAGTTTTTTCTATCAATTGCGGGTCGCGCAAAATCGGAAGACCCTTTCTCCCAAGATCGCCGGTAAAACCAACAGAAATTCTTTTTTTAGTTTTTTTATCGTAAAAAATAAGATGCACAAGCGCAGATCCCAATATATGCCCAGCATCATAAAAACACGCGACAATTCCATCGCTGACAACAAAACTTTGCTCATAGCCGACACCATGGAATAAAGTCATAGACTTCTCAGCATCTTCAATTGTATATAAGTGATCAACTACTTCTTTTTTATTTTTAGCCAAATATTCAGCCTCTTTCTCTTGTATGTAAGCGCTGTCCATCAGCATGTAATTGCATAGATCACGTGTCGCGAAAGTTGAATAAACAGGACCTGAAAACCCTTGCTTTACAAGCATAGGAAGGCTCCCACAGTGATCAATGTGAGCATGTGAAAGTATAACAAAATCAATTTCCTTAGGGTCAAACGGGAAGACAGCGTTCTTTTCTGCCGAGACCTTACGTTTTCCCTGGAACATTCCGCAGTCCAAAAGAATTTTTTTGCCGTTAAATTCGATCAAATGTTTTGACCCGGTCACTTCTTTCGCGGCTCCACAAAATTTAATCTTTAACATAGGTATATTATACCATATTTACCTGGAAATCTCAATCAGGCTATTCCTGATTTGGGAGGCTATTTCGGGAGGGTAATCCCACCAACTCAAAAACCTGTCATAGAATTTTTGTCGTTCTTCATAGTCCATCAAATAAGGCTGACTTTTTCGGCTGAGCATAGGGAACAAATAGAGTTTAATTTTTTCATCCCCAAGTACAACGCCAATCCCCAATTCTTCCTGTGTGTCATACGACCAATATTGATCAAAAATAAAATTCCCAAGCGAATAAATGATCGGAACGCCGTTATAAATCTCGAAAGGCTGAACAACGTGCGGATGATGCCCAATAACCAAATCCGCTCCAGCATCAACAAATTTGTGAGCGGGAATAATTTGTTTTTGCTCGCTTGGAGTGTGTTGATATTCAATGCCCCAATGAATAGAAACGATCACGTAATCAACAGTAGAATCCAGAGTCTCAATAAGCCCAATAACAGAGTTCGGATCAAAACGAACTTCAATGTCATTGAAACAAACAAACGCAGCTTTTTTATTGCCAAAATTTTTATAAACAATATGATCGGAAGAATTAACAGGGCTTCCACAGGCATCAACGCTGCTTCCAGACAAATTTAAATAAGTAGACTCAAGTCCATCAGCACCCTGATTCATTGTATGATTGTTCGCGACTGACATGACATCAAATCCAAAATTATTTAACAATGGCGCAGTATCTTCGCCAAACCCAAATATCAGCGACGTGCCGCTCTTATAACCCTCGCCTTGTATTGGCCCTTCTAAATTGCCAAAAATGACATCGGAGCCGCTAAAAAACCTATTCTCAGTTCCTTTTATCAATTCAAAAGGATAATTATTATTTCCAGCCGAATCCATCAAGGTACGGACATATCGTCCAAGCATCACATCGCCCAAAGATAGAATTGTAAAATCGCGAGAATTTTCATTTTCACCGCCGTCAAACGAAACATAAAAATGACTGGTTGTTTCAGCTACAAATTCACGGCCATTCGTTTTTTCAGCGCTATTTGTGTGATGCAAAATATTCGCGCGTGTAAGCCCACAAACTTCAGCATATTTCAATACAGTATAGAGGGTCGGCTTTGAATCAATTTCCAGCTGATCAATGCCATCAAGGTCAAAATTTTCAATTACAGTTTGAGTTGCCTCGTCATGAAAATCCGCGACGTTTTGAACCATGTAATGTGAAAAATCTATGCTGGCCAAAACAAAATCATCAGCGCCCAAAATCCCATTCAGTCCATCAACGAATTTATCCAGTTTTTTCTCGCTCAATTGATTTTTTAAAACAACTGCAGCAATCTTTGCATCCGGAAAGCTTTTCTTAATAAACGAAGTTAAAGAATTTATAGAATGCTCATCAGCGAAACATTTTTCATCCCAATCGGCATAACCGCCGGCAGTCAAAGCGTCTACAATTTCAAAATCAGGCTCCAAATTTCCATAAGGTGTCGCAAACCCATATTCGGAAACACAAATTGAATTTCCTCCAAACCCAAAATGATTTGGCCCAACAACCACAAAAGTTTTTACATCCTGTGTTTTTGAAAGTCTCCCAAAATATTCAGCAATATATTCAGGAAAAATTAAATGATGGGGGAGAATCCCAGCAAAAGCTCTCCTTTCAAAAGGCTCGACATCTGCCAAATCTTTATAAGCTTTTTCATAAAACTTTTCTTGAGAATTGTATGGCTTAAAATAGCCCTCTGCAATCCGTTCGATAGCCACTTTTTCAGTATTCTCGCCACCGATAGACAGCGAAGCTGTCCTTTCCTCTTTTTCAAACCCCGCGTTTTCAACCGAAACAGTCATCGATCCACTCGGACTAAGATAAACCAGCAGCACGGCAGCCGCAGCCAATCCTGAAACAATCAAAAATTTGCCTACAAATTTCATCATAATTATCTATGCAAAGCGCCGCCCCATTCCACGACAGTAAATCCTTTTCTCTCAGGCGTTTTCAACACAGGCTCAGTAACTTTTACAGGTTTCAACAGCGGCGCATAATCCATATAAACTCTAATAACACTGTCAGGCGCCGGTGTTACTGTCAAAGGAGCCAATTTATCAAACTCAGCCTTCTCCATGAACGTAATGTAGTAGTATGGTGCGCTATTAAATTTTGGATACCAAAATTCCATAAAGTCAGCAGTCTCAACCTCATTTAACCCAAGCACAGCTAATTTCTCTTTCAAAAATCCTTCAACATTTCTAGCAGCAACAACGAACCCTTTCACAGGCATTCTATAATCCAAATTCAAACCCTCCCAGAACAAATACGGATAAACTCCACCATCAGAATTAACAAGAGTGCCACCAACCTTAGCCAAAACGTTCCACCCATCACGTCCATATTGAGGCTCACTTACAGACATCCCATTCTTTGGCTCAACACGAACATTAACATTCATATCTTTCTCCGGATATAAATAAATCACGGGTTTACCAATCTCTGCCACAGGCTTGAATTCACTTCTGCCAAATTCAATTAACCGTCCATAAGCATCCTTCCAATAAAACAACGGATGTTTAGCCAAAAAATCCTCATAAGAAAGCTTATCTGTCTCCATATAACTTGGGAAAGCCATCTCGTAAAAGTCTTTGAGAGCCTGATGGTCAGTATATGCAAAACTATAAACAGAATCACCATTGCCGGTCTTTCCAACCTCTGTAAAAGTCTCCATTGGGTATTCAGAATTTCTCACGTAGAAACATGGGCCAAAAAAACCATAAGCACCTTTATAAGAATATAATCCAGTTTCTTTTGTCCCGTCGTTCCAAGTGATACTGAAAACTTCTCCACTCTCCGGTCCTTGTTCAACGGAAGGATCTTTTGCCCCCAAAGAAAAATTTATAAGCATGTTATATTGCTGAACGGTTCCATCGGGCTTTGCCACAAAAGTGCATTCAGTTTCACGATCTACATAAGTAGTCCCGGCAGTTTTATCTTCAAAAATTTTATATTTTGAAATGTCATTAACAAACGAATTAGGATTATTTTCAGCACGTTTGAAAGTAGTCCTGGTTTCAGAATCCGTAATTGTATCAGGGAAATCCAATTGATCAATGACCGTTTCATCCGCATTATCAAACAAATTCCCAGCATAATCGACAAGCCAATCTTCCCACTCATCAGAATATTTTTTAAGCAAAGTCCATGTCCCATCCTTGTTCACAGTAAATCTGTAAAAAGGCCCTTGCATGCACATTTCTGCACATCCGAGTTTTACCAAATAAAGTTTCTGGGTTGCATATTTTCCCTCATTAAAAGTCCCAGTTAAATATACGCGTGGAGTACTGTATTCATCGAAAGCAAAATATTTGCTATCCTCCGACCATCCATAATATTTTTTCAAAACAGTCATCTTGTCCCCAACGAAAATCGTCTTATAATCAACATCCTCAGGCTCACTCAAAAAAGTAACAAGTTGTTGCTCCTTTACAGGTTCATTTGCAGGCTCTTCAGTAGTTTTTTCAGCAGCCTTTTTGCACCCAACAAAGAGTGTGGCAAAAAGCGTCGCAAGAACGAGAACAGTTAGAATTTTTTTCATATTTTTAAGTTAAAATTTAAAACTTAGTAATGATACTCCTTCCCGTTCAAGATACAAAACCCGCGATAAATTTGCTCAAGCAAAAACAGTCTTATCATTTGATGAGTGAAAGTCATCCTAGACATTGATAATAATAAATTGCAGTTCTTTTTTAAATTTTCAGAAAGCCCAAATGCTCCTCCTATAACAAAAACAAGCCGATACCCGTGATCTTTCGCATTCTCCAAAACCTTAGAAAACTCAATCGATCCCATCTCCTTCCCTTTTTCATCCAAAACAACAATAAACGAATTTTTAGGAATAATTTTTTGAATCTTTAAACTCTCTTCCATCAAGTTTTTCCCTTTATCAAGCGTAGAAATCTCAACATGCGCAAAAATCGAAAGCCTTTTTTTTAGCTCATCAACTCCATCGCGGATATACGCATCCTTCGATTTGCCTATCTGTATGATTTGGATTTTCAACTGCTCTATGATATATCAAAACCATGAACGAAATCAAAGTTTATACAGACGGAAGCTGCTTGGGTAATCCGGGCCCTGGCGGCTGGGCCGCAATTATCATCGCAGAAAAGGAAGAAGAAATTTCAGGCAGCGAAAAAGCCACAACAAACAATCGGATGGAAATGACCGCGATCATCGAAGCTTTAAAATTCATAAAGAAAAAATACTCAAAAGAAGCTCTCCAAAAATTAAATATAAATTTTTTCATAGACTCAAATCTCGTCGTGCAAACTTTGACCTCCGGCTGGAAAAAGAAAAAAAACAAAGACCTCTGGGCCGAAATCGAAAAGCTTTCTGCTTGGCTGAACATCAAATGGGAATGGGTAAAAGCCCACCACGAAGACAAATACAACCTGAAGGTGGATAAAATTGCGTTGAAAGCGGCGGAGTCAGCAGCAAAACTTACCCTTCAATCATAGCCTTAATAGCCTCCTTGCTCTGAAACCCAATCAAACGATTTACCTCCTCTCCTTTGCTGAACAAAATCACAGTCGGAATACTTTGAATCCCGTATTTTGCAGCGGTTTCGTGAGCTTCATCAACATTAACTTTTCCGACAATATGAGTATCTTTTAATTCCTCTGCCAATTCATCAATACTTGGTGCCATCATCTTGCACGGGCCGCACCATTCAGCGTAGAAATCAACAATTACCGGCTTTTCAGCCCTTAAGACGTCTTCTGCAAAATTTGTGTCATCAAAGTGTAGAGACATTTTTTAAATTGTTAAATGATTGATTTTTCCATTATTTCTTTTGCTTGCTTCTGCCATTCTTTAACATCCGGCGCAGATGCCTTTCCGGAAAACGACTTTCTCAAAATCCTTAAAAAAGGAAGCTTGCGAATAGCGTATTTAAAAGGAGAATTTTTTAATTCCCTTTTATCTTTATAACAAGGATCTTTTGCGAAATTTAAATTAACCAAAGCCTGCTCTATTTCCAAAATTTTATCCTCAACTTTTTCAGACGGAACCCCTTTCTCAATAATTATTTTGAAGAAGTACATCTCATTATTTCCACCATTCGCAACAGGATTCGCGTCCACCCATCTCGGCAAAACAGAAAATGCGACAGTATTTTTGGAAGGAACCGAGTACATTATCCACCTTATAAATCCATTCGGATTAATGGGGTCTCTCGCGACTCCAAAAAACCTACTGTATTCATCTGTCATTTCATTAAACATCTCACACTTCTCAGCAAAAACCTTGTCATCAAAAAAGAACTCCAAAACTTTCTCGGCCAAAGTCTTATCAATTTTGTTAATCTCTTTCAACGATATAGATTTTCCACCCTTAACTTTATAAGCAAATTTCAAAAGTGTAGCGGAATCAAATTCGCAAAACACATTTTTCAAATCTTCATTAACAATTTTTTCATACATCCCGCCAAGCAAATTTTGAACACTCTCCATAAAAACTTCAAAATCATTGCCAAGCTGTGAAATAAACACAGACACGCCATCATCCATCATTATCTTAAAAGTATATTCGTCCTCATTGAATTCATGATAATTCACAAAATTAAAATTCAAACTGAAAACATCTTGATTTTCAGGCACAATCACAAGACTTCTTTCATAAAGCTTAATCTTACATTTGCCCTTATTAATGAGCTTGCTGAACTTGCTGACCCTTTCAAAATTCCCTTCAAACTCATATTTCAATTTCCCGTGTCTCATAAACAAAGCATCAATCAAAAATTCATTTCGCGCTTTGTAAATTGTTAATAAGAACTCATCAAAAAGCGTTCCGAGATTGCTTAGAGTATATTTTTCTTTGTTAAAAGTTATAAAAAACAGCCGGTCATTTTTGTAAAAAAACTCTTTTAAATCAGAGAAACTAATAAGCTCGCCCTTATCCCCAGCACCCTTGCCTTTGAGCCTAAAACCCTTGTCATAAACAACGATCTCGCCCTCTTTCTCAATCAGGACTTTATTAAGAAAATTCGATTTTTGATACTTCAGGTTATAAGAGACCTGCATAAAACGGTTTGTTACCCCCGAATAAAGAACCCTAAAAAGAAAAGCTTTTTCTAAAAGCGGGCGGACTATAACATAGACTCAAAAAAAAATAAAGGTATAATGCCAAACATGAGGATAAAAAAAGCGATATCGGCGCTTATAGTTTCATTATTGGTTTTGCCAAACTTCCATTTCCAAAAAGCAGAAGCTGCAAGTTATTTTCAAGACGAATCAGACATAATTACCCGTGCAGAATGGGGAGCCACAGACGTGTATTTATATCAAGAAACAAATGACACCGCGCCGGACTTGGTCGACGAAGATAGAAGTTCCTCATCAACCAACACAAACGAAAGAAAAATTGTAAAAGTCACTAGCTATGATTCAAATGGGAAAGAGTTAAAATGGCCGCTCCAATACCCGGACAAAGTCGACAAATTCATAATCCACCACACGGCGACAGAAAGCGATTTGGACGATCCAAAACAAGCGATTAGAAATATTTATTATTACCACGCGGTCACACGCGGATGGGGGGATATAGGCTATAACTACATAATTGACCAGCAGGGAAGAGTCTACGAAGGCCGCCAAGGCGGGGAAGGAGTTGTCGGAGGGCATGCAGGGCCGGGGAATATCGGTTCAATAGGCATCGCGATTCTTGGCAACTACGACGATACAGATGTGCCCGAAGCGGCAGTAGAATCTTTGGCACATTTAATAGCAATAAAATCAAAAATTCATAACATCACTCCATCATCAGAAACAATGCTCGGCCATTACCAAGTAATGGACACAAGATGTCCGGGAACTTATTTGAAAAGCAAAACACCTCTTATAACCTCAATGGCGAAAAGCATGATGACAGAAGACAAAGAAAAATTTGTCACAGATTATGACTTCATCGACAAGTCCAGCACCTTCTATTTGGAAATGGATCCGAACGAAACAGAAACAGTAACTCTAAAGCTTCAAAACACCGGAAAATTAACCTGGGACAACACAACATATCTCACGGTAAACAAAAACGAAACGAATGATGCAGTTGTAGAATATCCGGAAAAAGTTGGTCTGAAATTAGCAAAAATGAATGAGTCATCCGTGAAACCCGGCAATACCGCGACCTTTAAATTCAAAATAAAAGCAAAGCAAAAAAGCGGACTTGTATACCTAAATTTGACACCAGTTATAAACAGCCAAAAAAAGCCAAACGACTACAAAGTCCTCCCGGTAAAAGTCAATTATCCGCAGATGACATACACGATTGTGGAATCGAACCTTCCGCCAAGCACGATAAAAAAAGGAGAAATTTTTAAAGGTTCAATAAAATTAAAAAACACGGGAAACATTGAGTGGACACAATTAGGCGAAAACAAAGTGTATATCACGCTCGATGGAGTAATGGTCGGAAGATTAAAAGAAAAAATTGTAAAGAAAAATGGAGTCGGGACATTCAGTTTAACAATCCCTGCAAAAAAATCCGGATATTTTGAAAACGAACTTTTTGTAACATCAAAAAACGGATTTGATCTGGTCGGGAAATCAATTTTGTATAAAACTCTAATATTTGAGGAAGGCACGCACGCAGAAATTTTAAGCAAAAGCGAAAGTATGAATTTTGAGAAAGGGCGATCGTATATTGTTTGGATAAAATTAAGAAATATAGGCTCGCAAGAGTGGAAAAAAGAGGACTTGAAAGTCAATTTTTCAGCGGAAGAAGGGGTCGAATTAACAAATCAAAACGTATTAAGGACAACTACGAAACCAGGGGAAACAGTGGAAATAGATTTGTCAGTAAAAATCAAAGACACAGCACAAATCGGAGGGAACAAAATAATGACAATTTCTATGTTAAATTTGGATCCAATCAAAGTCTCTTACGTCGTAACTGAGGGCAAAAGTGCCCGCGAAGAAATCAAGGCAGCCTACGAAGAAGTCTACGCGCACAGCATGGACATTGTTGTCGCCCCAGAGGATTTAGCGGCGAAAAATGGCGGGAAAGTCCGCGTAAGAATTAGTTTTTTCAGCAAGCCGGAAATCACAAGTGACAGAGATTTTTATTTATACAAAGGCAGCGAAAAATTAAAAGACTTAAAGGCCGGCACAGTCGTGACATTAACCAAACAGGGGACTACATATAAAGCAAAAATCTCTTCAACAGACGAAACAATCTCCAGTACAACACCACTCCAAGTAGTCGCGAAAGACGGCTACGCATTGGAAATCAAAAATTTCTCGCGGACATCAAATTGGGATTCGTCATACAATGATAATAAATTCCGTGGGGCGTTAGAAGCGCGATACATCGACGGAAAATACGCAGTAATCAACGAACTTTATTTGGAAGACTATTTAAAAGGGCTCGCAGAAGAGCCAAACGGCGAAGAATTTGAAAAAATAAAAGCAATAATGGTCGCCGCGCGATCTTACGCAAAATTCTACATGCACTACGCGGAAAAATTCCCGGGCATGCCATACGACATGGATGACGATCCAGCAAAATGCCAAAAATATCTTGGCTACGGCTATGAACAAAGAGCCCCAAATGTCGCAAAAGCAGTAGATGAAACGAAAGGCGAAGTTGTAACATACATGGGGGAATTAATAAAAACCCCATACTTCAGTTCTGACGCCGGCAAAACAAAAAGCGCAAAAGAAGTTTGGGACTGGGACGCGCCATATTTAATTTCCGTGGACGATCCCTATTGCAAAGGAAATACATTGAGCGGACACGGAGTCGGAATGAGCGGCTGCGGCTCAAAAGGAATGGCAGAGGCTGGAAAAACTTACAAAGAAATTTTAAAATACTACTACACCGAAACAGAAATAACCAAACTTTGGGAATGAAAATTTTGGCGATAAATACAGCGATAAAAGAAACATCAATCGCTTTGACAGACGGCAAAAAAATCATCCACGAAAGAAGCTGGGGATCTTTTTCAAACGAAGCGGAAAAACTAATGCCGGAAATCGCAAAAGCTTTCAAAAAAGCAAAAATCGATTTTAAAGAAATTAAAAAAATAATCGTTCTAAAGGGGCCAGGCACATTCACGGGACTAAGAGTCGGCGTAGCCGCGGCAAACACAATTTCCTATCTGTTAAATGTCCCGATTTATTCGCTCACGACATTCGATTATTTATACGAAAAATATAAAAAATATCCAATAGTTCTCTACGCGGGAAGAAAAGAAATTTACATAAAAAAATCCGCAAAAGAAGAGTTAATAATTTGCAAAGCAGAGGATACAGAAAAATTTTTAAAAACCGCATATGGCGAAATCCTCCCCGAGCAAAAAAAGTTTTTCAAAAAAATAAAATTAACAAAATCGAAAAAAACTTTCGGCCAAGTAATCGCAAACTTAAATCCAAAAATTTTAAAAAAAGAAAAAATAGTCGAACCGCTTTATATCAAAAAACCATATTAAAATGCTTTACATCGTCTCAACCCCAATCGGCAACCTCGAAGACATTACTCTCCGCGCGCTACGCACACTAAAAGAAGTCGACATGATCGCTGCCGAAGACACACGCCACACACAAATTCTCATGAATAAATATGAGATAAAAACCCCTGTCACTAGCTTCCACTCGTACACGAGCGATGAAAAACTCGAGTATATTGTAAGAATGTTAAAAGAAGGAAAAAACATCGCGCTGGTATCAGACGCGGGAACTCCGGGCATCTCCGACCCCGCCTACTCATTAATAAGACGAGCGCTAGACGAAGGAATAAAAGTCTCTCCAATTCCAGGCGCATCAAGTCTACTCGCGGCAATAGTTGCAAGCGGCTTGCCAATGGATAAATTCCTGTATCTCGGCTTCCTGCCATTAAAAAAAGGTCGCCAAACATTATTAAAAAGTCTCGCGGAAGAACCAAGAACGATGGTTCTGTTCGAATCTCCACACAGAATAACAAGAACACTCAGCGATTTAAAAACTTACTTAGGCGACAGAGAAATCGCGGTCTGCAGAGAATTAACAAAAATGTTCGAAGAAATAATAAGAGGGACAATCACTCAAGCAATCGAACATTTTGAAAAAAAGAATCCAAAAGGCGAATTCGTTCTTGTTGTAAAAGGCAACAGGTAATATAATTTAACTATGCCAAAAAGGAACCCTCATTCCAAAGGTGGTTACACATTGTTTGAGTTAATTATTGTAATAACAATAATCGGGATTTTGGCCGTAGCTGGCCTTACAGGCATTATAAAAACACAAGCAACTTTAAAATTTCGCGGAGCGGTAAAAGACACAGCAAACATTATCCGCGAAGTCAGAACGGCAGCCCTCTCAAACAAATTGATTGATGGTAAAGTTCCTTATCAATACGGCGCGTATATAAATTCGACAGACAAAACGGTTAAAATTTTTGCAGACATGCTGACAGGAAACAAAGGCCAATTCGATCAAGTCGCTGACAAAGTTTTTAATACATACACTCTTCCATCAAGCTATAAATACGAATTTATAAACTTGGATCCTCCCGCGGCCACAGCAATGACACTATTTTACGAACCAACCACCGCAAAATTTTCAATAAAAGAAATCGCTGGAGACACAATGTACGCGGCAATAAAAATTTCCGAAAATACGGATAGGAAAAGCTACATAGTTTTATTTAAAAACGCCGGTAACCCAGAAAATTTCACCTCATTAAATGAAATACCAGGCCAAGGCCAATAAAAAAGGGGAGACTTTAATCGAAGTAATCGCGGCGCTGACATCGCTAGTACTTGCGGGCATTGCTGTAATGACATTGATTATTTCTGTAATGAACTCAACCGCAATTTCAAAAGAATATTTAATCGCGCAAAATCTAGCTCGCGAAGGTATGGAAGGAGTCACAAACATTAGAGACACAAACTGGCTGCTTTATCCTTCAAAAAAAACAGACTGTTGGATGATAATAGATTCTTCAGCATGTCTGGGGACACAACCTGTGATAAATGAGGATTATAGACTCGCAAAAACAGCTAGTGGAAACTTTAAACTAGAAAAGTCAGTACTCTGGGACGACACATTAAAAAGCAACGATTATTTCAAAATTCAATCACAGCCAGCTTTTTACAGAAAAATAGAATTCACTCAAATAGACAGTGACACGGCACAAGTAACGGTCACGGTGGCATGGATGAATAAATCAACAGTAACAAAATACGAATTAAGCTCAGTTTTAGTAAATTATGAAAAATAAAGGTTTTACATTAATAGAAGTTTTGATAGCAGCGAGCATATTCGCGATGGTTTCAATGATCGGAGCTACAATTTTTATGAATATTTCACAAACAGAAAGAAAAACTTCCCTCTCAAACGCGATTTACGAAGACGCAAGAGTAATAATGGAAATGCTCGCGCGTGAAATTCGCAACGGAACGATAGATTACGAAGAATATTACAGCGTGAATGTTCTAGAGGCTGAATATTATGGAGTAAATAGAGGAGTTTATGGCAGTAGATTTTATGATCCGGGGTATAAATATAACGGCGGGGATCCAGTGCACGGAAACAACCCAGAAGATTTAGGGACGACATGTTTTGACCAAGCCGGGAATCCAGGCTCATGTGACTCTAAGTACACAATCCTTTTCCCGCTTTCCGTAGACAAAAACATGGGCAAGAATTTTTGGAACAAAGCAACTCCATCAGAAAACGCGTTTTGCGACAACGGAAAAGGTATTTGTGATGGCTCAATGCCAGACGAATTGTATTTAATTTCCGCAGACGGCCGCGAAAAAACAATTCTTATAAAACAGCAAACGGCCACAAATGACTATGCTCTTTCAATGATAAGACTGGAAGGTATAGATAAAGACACAAATGGCGTAGTCGATATTTTCACATGCGAATCTAGTTATAACTGCAGCAGTGTGGATGCAACAAAATTCAAGCACCCATCAAGCCCAAGTTACGCAGACATAAAACTTCCGTCGACGACAATAAACTTGTTTGATATCAATAACTCCTCTTTCATCCCAATCTCTCCGCTCCGCAGCTCAATTGAAAAATTAGAATTTTACATCTCCCCCAAAGAAGACCCGTACAAAGCCTTCTCGGAAGCAGGTGTGCAGTATCAACCGTACGTGACAATTGTTCTCACACTAGAACCTTCAGAAAAAGAAAAAGCAAACTACCCGGGTAATCCTCCAAAAATTACAGTCCAAACAACAGTTTCCGCCGGAGTTAAACAAAAAATAACAACCTATCCTCCAACAAAAGACCTCAACTGGATTCAAAACGTTCCAAATCTCCCCTAAGCCTTAACCACGAATCCAACTATCTTTCCGGGAACAAAGATTTCTTTAACGACCTCCCCTTCAGCCAAATACTTCGCGACGTTCGGAACCTCTTTCGCATTTTTCAAAACATCTTCTTTTGAAGCATCGGCTGGCATTTCGATAGTCCCGCGCAGCTTGCCATTAATTTGCACTGCATAAATAACAACAGAGCTCTTAATAAACACAGGATCAAATTCAGGCCACTTGCTATCAAAAATACTGTATTTGCCGCCAAGAACTTCCCAACACTCCTCAGCCAAATGCGGCGCCATCGGGGCAATTAATTGAATCAAAATTTTCGCGGATCCACTATCAATCCCAGTAATCGAAACTGTATTCAAAAACTCCATCAAAGCACTTATAGCCGTGTTAAATTGAAAATGCTCAATGTCCTCAGTAACTCGTTTTATGGTTTTATTTAAAGCCCTTTTTAATCCATCCGCATCCGAAACTTTCCCGCTTTTTTTCAAACTTGAAACGATCTCCCAAACCCTGTCCACAAATCTCGCGATGCCCTTTATGCCTTTATCGCTCCAATCTCCGCCTTGTGTGAAAGGACCCATAAACATCAAGTACATGCGAAAAACATCGCTTCCATATTGCTCAACAAAACCATCCGGGCTAACGACATTCCCCTTTGATTTGCTCATCTTCGCGCCATTTTTTGTAATCATTCCCTGATGAACAAGCCTCTTAAACGGCTCTTCAAAATCAATCCATCCCAAATCATGCAAAACCATGTTCACAAAACGCGCATACAAGAGGTGCATGCATGCGTGCTCCGGCCCGCCAATATACATGTCCACAGGCAGCCATTTTTTTGTAAGCTCTTTGTCAAAAGGTGCTTTCTTAAGCCCAGAAGACGGATATCTCAAATAATACCAACTTGAGCAAACAAAAGTGTCCATGGTCTCACTTTCACGCTTTGCCGCGCCTCCGCAAACCGGGCAAAGAACATTCATAAATTTCTTGCTGTGAAAAAGCGGAGACTTGCCATCGCCTTTTAATTTAAACTCAACATCAAGAGGCAATTCCACTGGCAAATCCTTCTCCGGCACCGGAACCGTCCCACATTTATTGCAATAAATTATCGGAATCGGCGCCCCCCAATATCTCTGCCGCGAAATGAGCCAATCTTTAAATTTATAATTTATAATTTTCTCTCCCCAGCCTTTTTTCACAATATAACTCATAATCTCTTTTGTAGCTTTATGAATATCCATACCATTCAAAAAATCACTGTTTATCATGGTCCCTTCTTTCTCTTGTACTTGCTCAGGTCTTGTAATCGGGGATTTATCGCCGTCAGATCCAATAACAACGCGGATAATTTCAATACCCTTTTCTAAAGCAAATTCAAAATCTCTAATATCATGTCCGGGAACGCCAACAACACACCCAGTCCCAACGCCAGCCAGCACAAAATCGCTGACATATATTGGCATTTTTTTACCAGTGAGATGATTGATTGCATATATCCCGGTAAAAACGCCTGTTTTTTTTCTGCCTTCCGATATTCTCTCTAATTCAGTTTTATTTTTTGCTTTTTTAACATATTCCTCAATTCCTTTTTTATCTAAAAATGAATCAAAATATTTTTCAACAAAACCACTTTCCGGAGCGACAACAATAAATGTTGCTCCGAAATTTGTATCCGGGCGAGTCGTAAACACGGTAATCTTTCCGCCGGCTATACCGTCTATATCATAAGTAATATTTATCCCCTCACTTTTCCCAATCCAATTCTCCTGCATCAACTTGGTTTTCTCAGGCCAATCAAGTCCGTCATGTTTCAAAAGTCTATCCGCGTAATCTCTAGTTTTCCAAAACCATTGCTCCAAATCTTTTTGTTCAACTTCGCTGTGGCATCTGTCGCACGTCCCGTCCTGCACTTGCTCGTTCGCAAGAACAGTCTGGCACGAAGGGCACCAATTCACAGCTTGTTTTTTCTTGTAAGCCAAGCCTTTTTTATACATCTGCAAGAAAATCCATTGGGTCCATTTGTAATACTCGGGATTGGAAGTGGATAAAGTTTTGTCCCAGTCATGCATCCCCCCGATAGCAGAAATTTGCTTAATCATGTAATCAACATTTTTTGCAATACTGTCTTTTGGATGAACGCCGGTTTTAATTGCGTAATTCTCCGCAGGCAAGCCGAAACTGTCAAAACCAATCGGCTCAAAAACATCATATCCATGCATTCGCATAAATCGTCCATGACTATCCGGCGGCGCGTAAGCGTACCAATGGCCAATATGAAGCTTGTCCCCCGACGGATACGGAAACATCACAAGATTGTAGTACTTCTTGTCCTTTGAAACTTTTTTAACATCAACTTTGTAAAGTTTCGTCTTCTTCCATTTTTCCTGCCATTTCTTTTCTACTTTCGAAGCCTTGTAAGACATGGCAAAATACTACTCAAAACTCAGGCGCATTACAAGAGATCAAGTTTATTCTTCAACTGATTCCTCAACCTTAACTTCAGTTGTAGCCTCAACCTTATTAAAACTCCCAACCTTCTCAGTAATATCTTTAATAGACCCAATTATCTCCAAAACTTTTCCCTCTTCATTTACAACCGGCAAGAATGAAACCATTACGACAGAAGTCCCCCCATCTTTTTTCAAAAGCCCATAAGGCCCAGTGCCATTTTCAGCCTTTCCGGACTGCAAAACTTTAGTGTATTCCGCCGCAAAATCAGGGAGATCAGAGGAAGAAATAAAAGAAAAGAAAATATCACCTTTAACTCCTTCCACTTCCTCAGCATCTTCAAGCTCATATCCATAATCCCCAGAAAATTTCTCATTCAAAAATTTAACTTTTCCTTCAGGCAAAAGAGCAAAAATCGGCCCATCAAACCCTTCCAAAGCATTTTTGTAAACTTCATCCAAATTCAACTCCTCACTAGCTTCTTCGGCCACCTCTCCATGAGAATTTTCACCTTCGCTAAAATAAACATGATGCCCTCCTTCAGACCCGCCTTCGCCCGCGCCAGCCTCAAGCACATTAGACTTTATATACTCAGGCGAAGCGATCTCCTTATCGATTGAAAACAACATTACGGAGAACGAAACAAGGAAAATCAAAACCGCTGCAATGGCTATCTTGTTATTTTGTGTGAGTGATACCATGGAAGAAATTTTTCTATCTTGTTTATCACATTATAAAACAAAATAGAGAAAAAGTCAACTAGCAAAAGGGGATTCATCCGCAGACGCGTCAGCGTCCTGCAGCCCTGCAGCTTCGTCCTGTGTCCCCAAAGTTTTTTGTATTGCAGGAGTTTCCGCCAGAAGCTCAGCCTCAACACCACCGCTCTGAGGCTCTGAAGTTTTTTGCACGACAGGAACTCCAGCAGGTGCCTCCACCGGAGCCCTCTCCACCTTAGGTAAAACTCTCGCGCTCTCCCTCGCCGAAACCTCTTTCTGGCTTGTCAATTCAAGAAAAGTAAAAGTCCAAACAGTGTATGAAAAAATTTCAACAACCCCACCAAGATACGCAGCAATAACCAAAGCTAGAATTCCAACAATCCCAGCAACAATCAAAAGCGCGGATTCCAATGCCAATGTCGCCAAAAAAGCGCCAGTCAAGATCACAATCGCTGGGATCAAAAACACCAAAATCGCCTGAATGATTATTCTAACGCCAATGATTATCATCAAAAAAGTAATAAGAAAAGTCTGCTGCCAGTTAAAAATAACCAGCTTCGCGCTTTTTTTCATCGCAGGAAGAATGCCTTCGTCATCAATAATTATAAAAAGATCCGAATACGTAAAAAGAAGAAAAAGAGCGATCGAGACAACAAATATCAACACAAAAGCCGGTATCATCATCTGGAAAATAGCAGGGCCAAGATTTCTTAAGACAAACCCCATTTCAATAATTATCGAGAAAGGCGCAAAAGTCTTTACCAATAGATGGAATTCAAAAAGCGGGAGAAAAACCATCATCCCATACTTCAACCCAACAGCTACCCCGGACTTCTGCCCATTTTTGGCACGGGCAATAGCCTGAATAGCAGAGGCTTTAAACAAAGTTGGAACCAAGAACCACAGAACGGCAATAACTATAGCGATAATAGCCAAAGGAACGCTTAGCGACGCATGAGTTTTTAAAAAATTCCAAATAAAATTAACGACATCGCTCAAAAAACTTTCATCAGTCTCATTAAAAAGATACGATTTTTTAAAAGCGAAAAACTGATAGGCTATATAGCCGATCCCAACGGTAGTAGTAAGGAACGAAGGAAGGAATCCAAACCAG
>Ga0233425_10001588_pt1 | contig 50098 bp, 44 predicted proteins | sample Watercolumn_Towu_2_FD_181712 | JGI IMG/M metagenome (GOLD analysis project Ga0233425, IMG submission 181712) | Freshwater microbial communities from Lake Towuti, South Sulawesi, Indonesia - Watercolumn_Towuti2014_140_MG | ecosystem: Environmental > Aquatic > Freshwater > Lake | place...
GATGTGCTGATCGGCATGGGCGCTATCGTGATGGATAATGCAGTGGTGCATAGTAATACTATCATCGCAGCCGGAGCTGTTGTTTTGGAAAATACCATCTGCGGACCGGGAAGCATCTATGCCGGTGTGCCTGCCAGGAAAATTAAAGACATTTCACAGGAGATGATACATGGTGAGATAGACCGGATAGCCAATAATTATGTACGGTATGCGGATTGGTTCAGGGGGAAGTCGTGAGTCAGGAGTCTTTAGTCGTTAGCCCGGAATTCGGGAGAAATGATTGAACTTAAATACATTGACTAATGACTATTGACTCAGGCTTCGTAACTTTCCTATGGTACAAACAATTAATTTGATCTAACTTCTTTAGGATATAAGCTGAAGAACAATGAAAAACCTTCGTTTTTTAACCATTGCGTTGAGCCTCATGCTCTTGTTTTCTTCCTGCAAGATGTTCAGCAATCTTTTTGGCGGGATTTTCCCTAAAAAAGAAAAATATGGTTGCCCCAGCAATGGCAAAAATGTAGGCGCTGAAAAAATCCTGAGCGGCTACCCGAAAGCTATGCAGGATGTCAAAAAAGCCAAAAAATTCAGAAATTAATGGCTGCCTGTGCAGCTAAACCCTATAATATCCGGTCTCTATAAATAAACCTAAGCACCTTAACTATGAGCCTCACCCTACGAACCACTTTAGGCTGTACCGAAGCCGTACTTTCTGATGATGGTGGATTAAAACAGTTCTACCATGTAGCGAATATCCTAAGCCAGGATTACGATATCAGCTTTTCCAACAAGGAAGATGATTTTGATACCATTGACTGGGAATTCCGGTTCAAAGGTCATAACATGACGCTGCGCTACAGCATTTACAATGGCATCTCCTTATTCCCTACCAAGACCCGTGATGCATTGAATAAAGACAACAAAGCGGTGGTGGAGCTGGCGAATGTGCTGGAGATGAAATTGCTTAATGACAACGGGCAGAGGAATATTGCCTAAGAAATTTATTGTCCATACTTCATTACTACTATCCTCGTCTGTTGCACCTGCCCCGACGAGGAGCGATAGCGGCGGAACTCGGGGTCGCACTCTTGTACGTTCTGTTTGCTACTCAACAAAATATTGCGCCCCTACGGGGCGCTAAATTTTTAGCCTCATTTATTCTACCAACATTTGATCCCTACTGGGTCTGTTTAGTTCATCATTCCTTATTCATTATTCAATAGCTTTTTTCTTCCATTGAGTTAAGTATGGTAACATAGCTCACATACCTGTCTTCATTTATTTCACCGTTCATCACAGCTTCTTTTACAGCGCAGCCCGGATCATTTATATGTAAACAATTATTGAACTGGCAATTGTTCAGCCTATCTCTCATTTCCGGGAAATAATGAGAAAGCTCCTGTCTTGTTATATCCACCAAACCAAATTCTCTCATGCCGGGTGTATCTATGATCCGTCCACCAGGAGGAAGGTCAAACATCTCCGCAAAAGTGGTAGTATGCACTCCCTTACCGCTCCAGCCGCTTACATCCTGTGTTTTTAATTTTAATCCGGGAACAATGATGTTAAGCAATGACGACTTTCCCACTCCGCTGTGTCCGCTGAGCAAAGAGGTCTTTCCTTTAAGTGTTTCTGTTAATTCACCTACTCCTTCCTGTGTTTCAGCGCTGACCAGTATCACTTTGTATCCAACTGCCACATACATTGCCTTCCATTGCTCAAACTTTTCCAGTTCCTTTTTTTTGTACAGATCAGATTTATTAAAAACAATAATAGCCGGAACATGGTACATTTCTGAGGCCACGAGGAAACGGTCAATAAAACCCTGAGAGGTTCTGGGTTCTTTTAATGTGGCTACCAGTACAGACTGGTCAAGATTGGCTGCCACAATATGGTGCTGGTGCTTTTGGCGGGGCGATTGGCGGTTAATATAATTATGCCGGTCATATATTTCGCTGATGATGGCAGTGCCTTCCGTTTCGCTTTCCAGGTCTATCTCCACTATATCTCCCACAGCTACCGGGTTAGTGGAAGTAATATCCTCGATCTTCAGCACTCCCTTAATACGGGCATTATGAAATTTACCGGCTTCATCATTCACGACATACCAGCTGCCGGTTGATTTATAAACGGTGGCTTTCATCGGGTGCAATTTAACTGAATAAATTTTCAGGAAAATTTTCTTAAGAATGTAAAACGTAATAATATCTCTGCAAACAAAAATCCCAATGCTGCCAGTACAAAAGGCAAATATTTTTCTTCATATCGTTTAAAAGAAGTGACCTCCACTTTTGATTTTTTCATCTTGTCTATCTGGCTGTAAATATTTTTCAACCCACTTTTATCCCTAGCCCTGAAATACTGGCCTCCTGTTTCTGTGGCTATTTTTTTCAAGTTTGGAAAGAATGTTTATTTTTGGGATAATCCATTCAAGTATGAAAAAAAAGATTCTTTTCTTACTAGCATGTCTTTTCCTGATTATTCTCTCTATACCTGCCTGTCAGAAAGATGATAACACACCTGCACCCATTACCAAAACACAATTACTTACTCAGAGCAGCTGGACATTTGAAAAAGCTACTGCCGGGGCCTTTGGCGATGTTTCAGCACAAATACCGGCTTGTTATAAAGACAATGTATTTACATTCGTAAGCAACGGAACAGGAAATGTAAATGAAGGGGCAAATGTTTGTGTTCCCAGTACGGCCAGGGCATTTACCTGGGCTTTTCAGAATAATGAAACTACGTTAAATATTTCCACTACACTGTTTCCAGGAGGTTCCAGCACTTTTACAATTGTGTCGCTGACAGAAACCAATCTTGTGATTTCGCAGCCAGTTACATTGCCTCCGCCAATTTCATCAACAGTTACGGTAGAGACCACATTAAAACATTAATATCAGGAAAGATATTTTCCTACAATAGGAACCCTGCGCCCTACGCCAAAAGCTTTAGGTGAAATACGAATGATGGGGCAGAACTGATTACGTTTATATTCACTCATATTTACCATCTTTAACACCCTGTCGACAAGTGCAGCATCAAAGCCCATTGCTTTGATTTCGTTAGGGCCTTGTCTTCTTTCAATATATTGGTATAACAGTTTATCAAGAATGGAATAGTCAGGCAAAGAATCTGTATCTTTCTGTCCGGGTCTTAATTCAGCTGAAGGTGGCTTGCTGATTATAGTCTGAGGAATGATCTCTTTATCCCTATTAATATATTTTGCCAATGCATATACCTGCATTTTGTAACAATCACCAAGAACTCCCAGGCCGCCTGCCATATCACCGTATAATGTTCCATACCCGGTTGCCAGTTCACTTTTATTGGATGTATTCAATAAAATATACCCGAACTTATTGGCTATGGCCATTAATAAATTACCCCTGACCCTTGCCTGAATGTTTTCTTCCGCCACACCAAAAGGAGAATCTTTATAAATCGGTTTTAATTCCTCAAGAAAGCTGTCGTAAATGTTTTTGATGGGAATTATACCATATGGATTACCCAGGCTTTTGCTTAACATTTCAGCATCGGTCACACTATGCGCTGTGGAATATTGAGAAGGCATGAGCACAGCCCTTACATTCTCATTTCCCAATGCTTCACAGGCCAGCACCAATGTTACAGCGCTGTCAATACCGCCGCTGCTTCCGATGATAGCTTTGCTGAAATCCATTTTGGAAAAATAATCTCTGATACCTATTATAATGGCATCGTGTATCTCTGCAGTACAAAGGTTATATTCCAGTTCTATTGGGTTAAATTCTGCATCGGGCAAATCTTTTGCATGAGTTTTAATGGGTAGAGAAAAAGTTCCGTCATCGTTTAATTCAAAAACTTCCATCGCTTCTTTAAACAAAGGCAACTGCTTAACCAAGTTTGCATTTTTATCAAATACCAGCGAACCGCCATCAAAAACAATCTCTGTCTGGCTGCCCACTACATTACAATAAAGCATTGGCAGCTTATATTTCTGTACATTCAGTTTGATTATAGCCTTCCTGTCTTCCACATGTGTATAGTCAAACGGCGACGCAGACAAATTCAGCATGATATCAGGCTGATGTTTCATTAATTCATCCATCGGGCAGTTGCGGTACAATGGATTGTCACCAAGATTCCAGATATCCTCACAAATGGTAACTGCCAATTTTTTCCCCTTGAAGTTTATTATGTTCCAATCATAAGCCGGCTCAAAATACCTGTATTCATCAAACACATCATAATTAGGCAGGCAGGTTTTATGAACAATTCCTAATATTTCCCTGTTATATAAATAGTAAACTGCATTGAATAAATCCTTCCCCTCCCTTACAGGATTTCTGTCCGGCGCTCCCACCAATACAGCAATTGTATCTGCATGCTGCTTTATAACATCAATTGCCTGGTAAGATTTTGAGATGAAGTCTTCAAATTCAAGAAAATCCCTTGGAGGATAGCCACAAACGCATAACTCAGAAAATACAACGATGTCTACTGCCTGTTCTTTCGCCCAATTGATCCCTTCAATTATTTTCCTGGTGTTCTGCTCAAAATTGCCTATATGATAATTTTGCTGCGCTAAGGCGATTTTCATAACACAAATTTAAGACCCCTGCCCCTAAAGGGGAATAAAACTTCAAAGCCACAGCAATAATTAAACGCCTCCCTTTTCCGTTATCTTAGCTGCTCAATTATCTGGTATCATGAAAAAAACAATCCTTTTCCTTCTTTTTTCTCCCTTTTTATTTATCTCCTGCAAAAATAAGAAGGGTCTACCCGACGTCTCCAATATAAAAGTTGATATTAGCCTGCAGCGCTTTGACAGGGATTTCTTTTCTATCGACAGTAATGATGTTTTACCCGGGTTAACAAAACTGCACCGGCAATACCCCCAGCTTACCAATATTTTTCTAAATAATATTCTTGGGCTCGACAGCGCCAGTACCTTGCCGGGAGTAAAAAGATTTCTGCATCTCAACCAATCAATTGACAGTGCAGCATCGGCAATATTTCAAAATACTGATGCTTTGAAAAAAGATTTTCAAAAAGCATTTCAATTTGTAAAGTATTATTTCCCGGAATACAAAATTCCTACCATTGTAGCAGTTGTTGGTCCTATTGATGCACTTGCTCAATTAAATAATGGCTACACTCCTGACTTTTTAGGTACCGACTTTCTGGGCATCAGCCTTCAGTTTTATCTCGGTAAAAACTCCGGCATTTATAATGAATCGTTTTTTGTTGAGAATGTTGCCCCTCAATACCGGAGCCGCCGCTTCAGCAAAGAATACATTATTGCTGATGCCATGATGCTGCTGGTAGATGATCTTTTTCCCGATAAAAGCAGCGGCATGCCACTGGTGGAACAAATGATTGAAAAAGGCAAGCAATGGTATTTGCTGGACAAGTTTCTGCCCACTACACCGGATTCCATTAAAACAGGATACACTCAACAGCAACTGGACTGGTGTAATGAAAACGAAGGATTGATCTGGAGTGAGCTGATAAAAAATGAAGACCTTAATTCACTAAACCCAACAGTAATTCAAAATTATATCGGTGAAGGCCCGTTCACGCAGGGATTTTCGCCTGAATACTCTCCCGGCAATATCGGCTCATGGATCGGCTGGCAGATCATAAAGAAATTTGTATCTAAAACCACTTCTATGAACCCCGAAGAAATAATGAAAACCAGTGCAAGAAAAATTTTGGAAGAAGCGAAGTATAAACCCAGATAAGATCAGTTTGATTTAAAAGGCACAAACATTTCAAAAGAAGGGATGCTTACTTCAAACATTTTTTTGCTGTGCAGGTTTTCCATCTGGTAAATGCCGTGCATGCTACCCATTTCAGAGCGAAGATTACAGCCGCTTACATATTGATAGTTTTCTCCCGGCTGTAGAACAGGTTGTACACCTATTACCCCTTCGCCTTCCACCTCACGGTGGCTGCCATTGCTGTCAAAAATATACCAGTGACGGCGGTGCAGTTTTACCGGAAAAGAATTATGATTTTCAAGAGTTATACGATAGGCAAACATATATTCTGATTGTAACGGATTACTGTAATCCGGCTGATAGAATGTTTCCACACTCACTTTTACTCCTGCTGAGATCATGCTTGTCATACAGTAAAAATAAACAAAATGCTGCATACAGATCTCTTTTTATTTAACGACCAAATAACTGTAAGGGCTTATTTTTGCCGCTCATCCTTCGTTAAACTCAGGGTGACAAAATATAAATGAAGATAGCCGTTGCAAAAGGTGATGGAATAGGTCCTGAAATAATGGATGCCGTTTTGAAGATTTTCGCTGCGAATAAGGTACCGCTGGAATATGAATATGTGGAAATGGGCAAATGGGTTTTCGATAAAGGTTTTAATAACGGAATGACGCCGGAGGCAAAACAAACCATTGAATCTTTGGGTCTGCTTTTCAAAGGGCCGATGGAAACACCGAAAGGTAACGGAGTGAAAAGTGTGAATGTAACAGCCCGGAAAACATGGAACACTTATGCCAACAAAAGGGTGTTTCAAACACTACATGGTGTAGATACTGTTTTTTCCAAAACCGGTATCATGATTGATATTACTGTTGTTCGTGAAAATATTGAAGACACATACGGCGGCATTGAGCATATGCTCACATATGATGTGGCGCTGAGCCGTCGCTTTATTACACGTCCGGGAAGTATGCAGGTGATCCGTTATGCATTTGAAATCGCAAGGCAGAAAAAAGCCAAAAGAATTACCTGCGGACATAAGGCCAACATCATGAAGCTGACGGATGGTTTGTTCCTGGAATGTTTTTATGAAGTGGCAAAAGAATATCCTGACCTGAAAGCCGATGATGTAATTGTGGATGACCTGTGCATGAAGCTGGTAACAAGGCCTGATACTTTTGATGTGGTGGTGCTGACCAATCTGCAAGGTGATATTGTAAGTGACCTGTGCGCAGGATTGGTTGGTGGATTAGGTTTTGCTCCCTCTGCCAATATCGGCGATCATATCTCCATCTTTGAAGCTGTACATGGCACCGCTCCTGATATTGCCGGAAAGAATATTGCAAATCCTACAGCTCTATTATTAAGCGGACTTGCTATGCTTCGTCATGTAGGGCTTACAGAAAATGCAGCATTGATTGAAAATGCTTTGCTTTATACTCTTGAAAGTGGTGTACATACCGGCGATTTTGGTGACAAAACAAAACCATGGGTAAATACAACGCAATTTGCAGATATTATCATCAGCAATTTTGGAAAGAAACCAGAAGTAGGAGCTAAAGAAATAATTCCGAACATGCCTGGTACACCAACACCATTGAAATTGGAAATGAACCCCATGATGGTTTCAAAAGAAGGGGAAGATGAGATCATTGTAGGTGTGGACCTGTTCATTGAAAGTGACCAGCAGCCTCTTGAGATAGCTGAAAAATGTAAAAGACATGCAGGAGTTAAATTTAACCTCATCAACATCAGCAACCGGGGCACACAAGTATGGCCAACAGGTTCTGTATATACTAACCTGGTAAATCAATACAATGTTCGTTTTGAAAGTATTAACGATGAACCACTGAATCAGCAGGATGTTATCGGGCTGTATGTAAGCATAAGTGGCAACTTTAAGATCTGTTCTTTTGAATTATTAAATAAATGGGGTGATAAGAAAGCTTATTCGTTAGCCCAAGGCCAGTAATATGTCAGTAGAAACAAAAAAATATACCAATGGCGAAGTAACTGTTTTCTGGAAACCGAAGATCTGCTAACATTCCACTATTTGCTGGAAAGGATTTATTGAAGTCTGTGATCCCCGTGAAAAGCCTTGGATAAAAATGAATGGGGCTTCTACGGAAAGAATAATTGAGCAAGTAATGAAATGTCCAAGCGGCGCTTTGAGTTATTTTATGAATGATGAAATAAACAAAGAAATAAACACTGATAAACTGGAGTGATCATTAACCAGAACGTTTAGAATTTTTATACCCATTTTTCAATAACCATTGCATCACCTTTTCCCGCTGATCTCCCTGTATAATAATTTCTCCATCTTTTGCAGAACCGCCGGTGCCGCAAAATGATTTTAATTTCCTGCTTAAATCTTCGAGATCTTCTGTTTTACCAATAAATTCTTCAATCAAAGTAACCGCTTTGCCCGCCCGGTGTTTTGTGTCTAATCGTACTTTCAGTTTTTGCTGTTTAGGTGGCAGTGTTTCAGCATTTGAATGTCCCTCTTCAAAAGAAAAATTGGGATTGGTGCTGTAAACAAACCCTCTTACATCTGGCTTATTCTTTCTGCTCATAAATTATTACTGATTGTTTGATGGTTCAATAGTTTGATTGTTATAGTCCCTTAAAACCATCAATCAATCAAACCATCTAACTATCGTCAAAAAATAACCGCCTTCAAACTCATATCCAAACTTCTTGCCTGGTGTATCAACGCACCCACACTTACATAATCCACTCCGGTTTTAGCATATTCCTCAATATTATCCAGATTGATGCCACCGCTGGCTTCTGTTTCAAAGTCATCTTTGACAAGCTTTAAGGCCTCTGTTATTTGCCTGGGGTTGAAATTGTCCAGCATAATACGAAACACCTGCCCGTCCGGCAGGCGGGCTTTCCCCTTACCTGCTGCAATCACTCTTTTTACATCATCAATACTGCGGGTTTCTATTTCAATTTTTAATCCTGGTTTTTTTGTCTGTACATATTCTGCAGCCCTCTCAATAGCCTTTTCAATACCTCCACAATAATCAATATGGTTATCCTTCAGCATGATCATATCATACAAACCAAATCGGTGATTGAGTCCGCCGCCAATACGAACAGCTTCTTTTTCCAGCAGCCGGAAGTTGGGAGTTGTTTTCCGGGTATCCAGTAGTTTTGTTTTATATCCTTTCAGTTTGTCTGTGTACTGTTTTGTCAGTGTTGCAATGCCACTCATCCGTTGCATACAGTTAAGCACTAATCGTTCGCATTTTAAAATAGTATGTATAGTAGCCTCCACCTCAAAAGCCTTTTCACCGGGTTTCATCTCATCCCCATCTTTTTTGAAAGCAATAAAAATCGCTGAAGGCTCCACATAGTGAAAAATTCGTTCGACTACATCCATACCGGCTAATATTCCATCCTGCTTTATGTTCAGCACTGCTTTTCCTTTTGTGCCGGCCGGAATGCAGGATAGTAAAGAGTGATCGCCATCTCCAATATCTTCCTTTAATGCTTCGGCTATTAAATGTGTAAGCTGTTCGTCAAAACTCATGGAGCAAAAATACTACTTCGCCTTTAGCTTCGTAGTACAAGTAAAAAGCCCCGGCTGCATAACCGGGGCCTTCTGATAATTATTTAAAAAAGTTATTCTATGGCCTGAAAGCGGATCTCCCTGATCACTTCTTTATTATTCTTCATTTTCATAAAAACATTTGTCCTGAAATTTCCCGAATTAGCCTGCAAGGTACCAATACAGAAATGCCCGTCAGGAGCATCGCCTTTATGCTTCAGTTCAAACCCTTTTATACCATTGTTTTTGAAAAAATCTTTAACGATCAACTGGGCCTGCGCTTTACTGTAACTGTCGCTTTTATCCGGCAGTGTCAATTCAATGTTTTCATCAAAATATTTTGAAAGATCGGTCGCATTACCTAAACGAAGCGCTATAATGACCTCATCAATACTTCCCTGCTGTATAAATGAAGAAAACAGTATAAAGGAACCGATGAACAGGGCGCTGAATATTGTTTTCATATAAAAAAGATTTCAAGGGTAAATAATCTAAAAACATGCCATCTTTTACTGCCGGTCTTATTGACACAAAATACTAAATACGAACTGTTTTCCCTCATCTTCGCTGGCTATTAGATGATTTGAGTGTAGATTTACACAGCATTCTTCCCTGAAAATGAATGTACTTATACTATTTATAAATTGTTATTAACAAATGCAAAAGAGAAAGGTAAAGGTCATTTTGCTGATCATGGACGGCTGGGGATTGGGGCAAGTTGCATCTGCTGATGCTATTCAAAATGCCAATGTTCCGTTTACCAATTCGCTGTATAAAAAATACCCTAACACTACATTAATTACCTGCGGAGAAGCTGTCGGGCTGCCTGATGGGCAAATGGGGAATTCCGAAGTGGGCCATTTGAACCTAGGCGCCGGCCGGGTAGTGTACCAGGAATTACAGCGTATCAACGTTGCGGTCCGTGATGGTTCGTTTGCAAAAAATGAAACCCTTCTTCTGTCTATTCGCCTTGCAAAAACGAAGAACAAACCGCTTCACTTGCTGGGACTGGTAAGTAATGGTGGCGTTCATTCCGATATCAATCATTTAAAGGCCATCATTGATGTGTGCAAATCGGAAGGCTCTACCGAAGTTTACATTCATGCTTTTACTGATGGCCGTGACTGTGACCCAAAAAGTGGTTTGGGTTTTATGAAAGAACTTCAGGAACATTTGAATAAATCTGTTGGGAAAATTGCATCCGTAAGCGGCCGGTTTTACGCAATGGACAGGGATAAAAGATGGGAAAGAATAAAACTTGCTTATGATGCATTGGTTAATGGAACAGGTGAAAAAGCGACAGACGCCATTCAGGCAATTGAAAATTCATACGCAAAAAATATTACTGATGAATTTATAAAACCAATAGTTATTATTAATGAAGGACAACAACCCCTGGGAGTTATTAAAAGCGGCGACATGGCCATCTGTTTTAATTTCCGTACCGATCGTTGCCGGGAAATAACACAGGTACTTACACAAACTCATATGCCTGATTTTCAAATGCAAAAACTGTCGTTACATTATACCACCATGACAGAATATGACCAGACCTATAAAGATGTGCATATTATTTTTAACAACGAAAACCTGAACAATACACTTGGAGAAATATTACAGCAACATGGATTAAAACAGATACGGATTGCTGAAACAGAAAAATATCCTCATGTAACTTTCTTTTTCAGCGGAGGCCGGGAAGTACCTTTTGAAGGTGAGAAAAGAATAATGATCCCTTCACCCAAAGTAGCAACCTATGATCTGAAACCTGAGATGAGTGCTTATGAAGTTACCGAAGCTTTACTGCCTGAAATAAAAAATAAAACTGCCGACTTCATTTGCCTCAATTATGCCAATGCTGATATGGTGGGGCATACCGGCGTGTGGACAGCAGCCATAAAAGCAGTGGAAACAGTTGATAAATGTGTTGCACAAATTGTAACTACCGGATTGGAAAACGGGTATACCATTTTCCTCACTGCTGATCATGGTAATTCGGATTATATGATCAATGAGGATGGCTCACCCAATACAGCTCATACAAGGAATCCGGTTCCATTTTTCATCATAAGCAATGACTGGAAAGGCGAAATAAAAAAAGGTACGCTTGGAGATATTGCCCCGACTATTTTGACATTAATGGAATTGCCTGTTCCCAAAGAAATGACAGGCGACATTTTAATTGATACTGCATAATTTTATTCAAATCTAAAAACATGATAAAAAAGATATTGCTTTTCCTGTTGGCCGGATTGATAGTTATACAGTTTTTCCATCCCAAACCCAATAAGTCAAAAAGAGATCAGCCAAACTTCATAGGCAAGACGTTTAATATCCCTGATGATGTAACGCATTTGTTTAAGGTGGCTTGTTTTGATTGTCATAGCAACAATACCCGTTACCCTTGGTATGCGAACATACAACCCATTGACTGGTGGCTGGCCAAACATATCAATGAGGGCAAAAAAGGATTGAATTTTGATGAATACAGCAATAAACGCCTCCGCTATCAGTATCATAAAATGGAAGAAGTGATCGAGCAGGTAAAAGAAGGTGAAATGCCGTTGAACTCTTACACCTGGACACATAAGGATGCAAAACTCACAAAGGAAGAAAGGGTCAAGTTGACCGGCTGGGCCCAATCAGTTATGGATACTTTAAAAGCAAGGTACCCTCTGGATAGCCTGGTAAGAAAAAAACAATAGTATTTTCGCACTGAAATGAGAAAAAAGGTTATCTCAGTTATTTTCCGCTTCCTGTTACTGTTGCTGCCTGTAATACCCCTTTGCTACGCAATTGTTGTTCAGGTAAAACAGGAAATGATACAGGCCAATATGAAGGAAAAAACAGAAAAAGCCCTGCTTCATAAAGTCTGTATGAATGAAACAGAAGTACGTTGGATAAAGTATGGCAAGGAAATCCTCATTAATGGCAGGATGTTTGACATAAAGTCCTTTCTTGTTAAAAACGGAATTGCTACTTTCTTTGGATTGTTCGATGATGAAGAAACGGCTCTGCTTAACCAGATCAAAAAGGATCATCAGAATAATACCGGCGGCAAACAAATAGTTCAATTGTTTAAACTTTTCCAGTTCATAAATAACAATGCAGGTGAAGCCGATAATTTTTCTGCTTCCCTGTCATCACTAAAATATCCTGCTTACCAATCCTCATCATTACTTGACCCACTTATTCCCCGGTTTTTTCCACCACCTCAGGTTTGATCTGTTTCAGTATTTCCTGACAAACATTTCTGTATTCAAAATAATTTTTTATGAGAAAGATTGTATTTCTTTTAGTATTACTTTATACAGGCAATACCGCATGGTCTCAGACCGACAGCACTGCTGAAAAAACTCTTGAAGAAGCAGTGGTATATTCCAATAAATTCGTTGAAAAGAAAAAAAACCTGGCGCAAAAAATAGATGTAATAACTTCTAAAGCCATTGCCCGCTACAATGGTCAGAACACTGGTGATCTGTTGATCAATACCGGTAATGTATTTGTTCAAAAAAGTCAACAGGGTGGCAGCAGCCCTGTTCTGCGTGGCTTTGAAGCCAGCAGGGTGCTGCTGGTCGTTGACGGGATACGAATGAATAACGCAATTTACCGTGCGGGTCATTTACAAAATATAATTACCGTAGATCAGAATATGCTGGAAAGAGTTGAAGTGATGTATGGGCCTGCGTCCACCCTTTATGGCAGTGATGCATTAGGCGGCATTATGCATCTCCGGTCAAAATCTCCTGTCCTTTCTTCTGGTGGTAAACTGTTAATCACAGGTTCCGGCTTTGTAAGATACAGCACCGCCAATGAAGAAAAAACAGGCCATGCTGATGTGAGTCTGGGTAGCCAGAAATTTGCATGGTTATCATCATTTACTTATAGTGACTTTGGCGATATGAAAATGGGAGAGAACTATCCTAAAAAATACCCCAATTTCGGCAGACGTTCCAGGTACATTGATAATATAGGAGGCATTGATTATGTAATTACCAATGATGATGATAGGATCCAGCTTTTTTCAGGATATAAACAATGGGATGTTACGCAAAAACTTCTTTTCCAGCAAAGTGACAATGTAAGTCATCGAATAAACGTACAATATTCAAACACCAATGATGTTCCGAGGTATGATCGCCTGCAGGATAATAAGAATTTCGGCGGGAGCATTGGCACTACATTACGTTATGCAAAATGGTATTATGGACCGCAAACGAGACTGCTGGGCTCTTATGAATTAAATGTAAGTCATGCAGAATTTTTTGATGAATTGAGATTTAATGTAAACTACCAGGATATGAAAGAAAGCCGTCAGACAAGAGAATACAGACGGTATGACCGTCTTGACAGCCGGAGAGAACATGTAAAAGTGATCGGCTTCAATATTGATGCCCGTAAAACCTGGAAGCATAAAAATTCGAATGAAATAAATTTTGGAATTGATGGACAGTTGAATGATGTAAAATCAGTAGCTGACCGTACCAATATCAATACCGGCGCCATTTCAAAATTAGATACCCGCTATCCTAACGGAACGAATAAAATGAATTTCTTTGGTGCCTATGCCCAGCACCTTGTAAAACTCAAAGGAGGCAAGGTGATAATTAATGATGGATTACGACTCCAGATGGTTAGCCTTCATTCAACCATTGTTGATAATTCCTTCTTTAAGTTCCCTTTTACTGACATAAAGCAAACTCCCTTTGCTGTAACAGGTAATCTTGGTTTAGCATATATGCCCGGTGATAATTTCAGAGTTACGGGGAATCTGTCATCAGGTTTCAGGGCACCCAATGTTGATGATGCCACCAAGATATTTGAATCCAGTACTGCAACAAAAAGATTGGTAGTTCCTAATCCTGATCTGGGGCCTGAATACACTTATAATTTTGATTTGGGTATATCACAAACTATAGAGGATAAAGCACAGTTCGAAATCACTGCTTTTTACACCTTATTCAGGGATGCCATTGCAACTGCTCCTTATAAACTTAACGGACAGGACTCCGTTCTTTACAATGGCACTATGTGTGCAGTATATGCAAGTCGCAATATGAGTAAAGCTTATGTCCGGGGGATAAACGGACGATTGAAGATCAATTTCAGTAAAAAAGTGAGTTGGGACAATACGATCACCAAAACGTATGGAAGGTATAACTTGTCAAACGGAACCAAGCCGCTTGACCATGTACCTCCCGTTTTTGGCAAAACAGGTTTCACTTACACAAATAAAAAATTCAATACTGAAATTTACCTGCTGTTTAATGGATGGAAAAAAATCAAAGATTATAATCTGGACGGAGAAGATAATCAGCAATATGCTACCTCTGATGGTATGCCGGGTTGGCTTACTGTTAATTGGAGAGGCAGTTATACGTTCACAAAATTTCTGTCCTTACAGGCAGGGGTTGAAAATATTGCCGACCGTAATTACCGCTATTTTGCCTCCGGATTTTCAGCACCGGGTCGAAATTTCATCGTAGCCCTTCGGGCAAACTGGTGATTTTCCCTGATCTCGCAGGAAAAGGATAAAAGCGCTGACTTTTATCCTTTTATTTTTTAGCCAGTGACCGAATTTTTACAAATTATGCAGCATCCATACAGGAAAATTGTCTAATTTAGTGGCAACCAAAGGCAGTTATGACCGAGGAAGCCATATTAAAGGGTTGTTCACAGAACGATCCAACCGCCCAGCGGGAATTGTACAACCGGTACAGTCCGAAGATGCTAGCTGTATGTTATCGTTTTGCGCATAACCGGGAAGATGCGGAAGATATGTTGCAGGAGGGATTTATGAAGGTCTTTACACAGATACACACTTTTGAGAACAGGGGAGCATTTGAGGGATGGATCAGGAGGATCGTTGTTCATACCTGTATCAATATCCTCAAAAAGAACAAAAAGTTCAACGAAAGTGTGGATATCATTCATGCCACTAGTATTCAGTTTAGGGAGGACAGTGTGCCTGCAATTATCCAGGCAAAGCAGGTGGTGGAATGTATCAGGCTGTTGCCTATCGGATATCGGACTGTGCTGAACCTATTTGCTGTAGAAGGATATAGTCACCGGGAGATATCTGATATATTGGACATTGAGGAAAGTACGAGCCGCAGTCAATATACCAGGGCCCGGGCAATGCTGGAAGATATTTTGATCCGTAAAAGAATATTACAGAAACCAAAACAACAAACCGATTGGCTGGCTGCCATTGGCAGGTAACAATCAATCATTAAACGTACCCAAATTGATGGCTGGTTATGGAAAATAGATTTGAAAACAGAGATTTTGAGCAGTTTGTAAAACAGAATGCCGATCAATACCGGATGTTCCCCTCCGAAAGGGTGTGGAAGAATATCCATTTTTCTCTTCATACCCGCCGAAGATGGTATGGTATCGGACTTGGATTATTACTGTTAACTGCGGGTACTGTTACCTGGGTAATGCTTTACCCGGATAAAAAGAATAATACAATTGCATCGAAACCGACTTCAACACTTATTACTACAACTGCTGACAAGGCTGAGATCAATAATACCAAGGTGCTTATTGCCAACAATCTGAAGATAAAAAACCACAATCGCTTTATCAGCAATGCCGAAAATCTCCAAAACAGAATTTTTCCGGATGCAATAATGAATGCTGCTGAAAATGAAACTGAGGATATGGCTTTTATGCCTGTTGAAAAGACCAGCAATGAAAATACTGTGCCGGGCATCACAATAAGGCCCATTACAAATACAAAAGCCAATAATATATTTGTGAGGCAGCCTGTACTTGCAAAAACAACAATTCCTGCAATACCTGAACTAGTGAAAAGCGATATGCTGACAATGCCTGAACCCAAAGAGGAAAAGCACAATACAGTTAATTCACCAATTGCTGAAAACAAAAAAGATATTTACCCCCTTACTATTGAAAGTGTAGTTAATTTCTATGTTCATAAAAAACCAAGAAAAAAATTATCATGGGAAATATTTTTTTCACCGACGATCAGTTACAGGAAATTGAATGAAAATAAAGATTTTATTAATTCTGCCCAGGCAACCAATAATTCCCTCAATTATTACACTGCTATTGCAGACATTAATAGTCTTGTAACCCATAAACCGGATGTTGGCTTAGAACTTGGTTTTAATGCAGGATACCCTCTTTCAAAAAGTTTGAAAGTTCTCGCCGGATTGCAATTCAACGTAAGCAAATACAATATCCTTGCTTATACTTATTCCAGTGAGGTGGCCACAATTGCTTTGAATACCGGCACCGGATTCAACTCTGTTTCCACTTTTACCAATTACAGAAATTTCAATGGTAATAACGCAGGCTGGTTATCGAATTTATATTTCTCAGCTTCTCTGCCTGTTGGCCTGGAATTAAAATTGAATCGTTCTACTAAGACGAAAATAGGAGTAGCTGCAACAATTCAGCCAACTTATCTTCTTGGCGACAGGGTATATCTGCTCTCTACCGATTATAAAAACTATCTTGAAGTGCCTTCGCTGACCCGTCGCTGGAATGTCAGTGGTGGTTTCGAAGCCTTTGCCCGATATAACACCGGAAAATTCCAGTGGCAGATAGGTCCCCATTTTCGTTATCAGATGCTTTCAAGCTTCAAAGATCCCTATCCTGTAAGGGAGCATCTGTATGATTTCGGTCTAAAACTGGGTATTATGCTTAAAAACCCATAAACATCTTATCGGTTTTTCGAATTGCAATAAAATAATTTTATCCCGTCTGAATGGCAGGATATTTATTTAAGGGCTGATTTCAAGTAATTTTGATGGCATGAAATATCTTTTGTTAGCTGTGTTATTTGTTAGTGTATTTACTTCCTGCAAGGAGACAAAGAAAACACCCGAAAAAAAATACGTTTCGGTGTTGTCCCTGATAAAAGAACAGGTGGCTCATGTGGATACATCGCTTTATGCGATTGTAAAAGTTGTTTCAACAGACAGTCTTCATAATGATACCTTTTATATCAGACGGGAAGACTTTGCCGCAGAGACAAAAGAATTCCTTGAAATACCAGATCTTTCTGATAAAAAAGTTGCAATACGTTTCAAAGAAGAAACATTATATGATAATTCACTAAACCGGGTGGTAATAACTTATACTCCGGAAAATCCCGAAAGGGAAATTATTCAAAAACAGGAATTATTGGTGATACCCGATGCGCTTACCGGTGACAAGGTTTCAAATATCATTATCAATAGCTCAATAATCAACCGGGACAGTTCAGTTCAAAAAAATATGCTTTGGCAAATGAATAAAAGTTTTCAGATTACCACTACACGCCGGCTTCCCGGCCAGCCGGAAACAACTACTATCACCAGGGTTACCTGGAAAGAAGGATACAGCCAATGACAGGAAAAGAGTTTTTACACATTGCCCCAACTATTCCTGTCCAGCCGGGGATATATAAATATTTTGATAGCTCCAACGAATTATTATATGTAGGCAAAGCAAAGAATATCCGTAAAAGGGTCAGTTCTTACTTCAGCAAAACTTTTACCAGTTACAAAACACATGAACTGGTGCAACGGATTGCCCGCATTGAATTCACCATCCTAAACTCAGAGCAGGATGCTTTCCTGCTTGAAAACACATTGATCAAAGAATTTCAGCCACGGTTTAATATCAATTTGAAAGATGACAAATCCTATCCTTATATCGTAATTAAAAAGGAACCTTTCCCAAGGGTATTTCTTACCAGAAGAAAAACAAATGACGGATCTGAATATCTAGGACCCTATACCTCAGTAAAAAAAGTGAGAGAACTGCTGGAGTTCATTAAGCAGACTATTCAGTTACGCAACTGCACGTTGAATCTTACTGAAGGTAATATCAAAAAAAGGAAATTCAAAGTTTGTCTTGAATATCATTTAGGGAATTGCAAAGGCCCATGCGAAGGGTTGCAAACGGAAGCTGATTATGATGAAGATCTTGCACAGCTTAAAAACCTGCTGAGAGGAAATCTGTCTCCTGTTATCAGGCATTTCAGAAATGAAATGAAGGAGTATATCGCAGCTCTTGCTTTTGAAAAGGCTGAAACGATAAAAAAGAAAATTGAATTTCTTGAAAGTTATCAGTCACGATCAGTAGTGGCCAATACAAAAACAGGTAATGTTGATGTTTTCTCAATATTGAAGGAAGAAGACACCGCTTATGTCAACTACCTGATGGTTCGCAATGGAACAATCATTCAGACCCAGACAAATAAAGTTGAAACCCATCTTGATGAACCTACGGAAGAGATCCTAAGCTTTACAATTGCCCGCTTAAGAAACAGCTTCAATAGCGATGCTGCTGAAATAATAGTCCCCTTTCAGATACAATATCCTCAGGAGAAAATTGATGTAATGGTACCAAAAGGAGGTGACAAAAAAAAATTACTTGCTCTTTCACTTAAAAATGCAGCCTATTTTATTGAAGAGCTGAAAACAAAAGAGCGATTGAAACTGGGCTCAGAAAAACCTGAGGCAAAAAAATTGCTTTTACAATTACAGCAGGATCTCCAGCTACCTTCTTTGCCGGTTCATATTGAGTGTTTTGATAACTCCAATTTCCAGGGCAGCTATCCGGTCTCAGCCATGGTTTGTTTTAAAAATGGCGAGCCCAGCAAACCGGATTATCGCCACTTTAACGTAAAAACAGTAAAGGGGATCAACGATTTCGCTACCATGAAGGAAGCTGTTTGCAGAAGATATAAGAGACTGAAAGAAGAAGGTGATTCATTACCTCAATTGGTGATCATTGATGGCGGTAAGGGTCAACTAAGTGCCTCTTTAGAAGCAATAAAAGAGCTTAAGCTGGAAGGGAAAATGACACTGGTTGGCCTTGCCAAAAATGAAGAAGAGCTTTTTTTTCCCGGTGATTCTGCTTCTCTTAAATTATCATACCAGAGCAATAGTCTGAAATTTATCCGGTGCATACGGGATGAGGTACACCGCTTTGGCATTACATTTCATCGCCGGAAAAGAAGCAAGGGCACTTTTAAGAACGAATTGGAAGAAATTCCGGGTATTGGAAAAACAACAGCTTATGCTTTACTGAAAGAGTTCAGATCAGTAAAAAGTATTCAGGAGATGATAAGAAAAGGAAAGGGAGAAATTGAGATCGGTAAAATAGCCGGGATAACAAAAGCAAGAATCTTGATAAAACATTTCAGTGGAGACAGATAAAGCCAACCCTCCATTACCCTCCAACTTCGCTAAAGCTTCGTTGGACAATGGGCTTCGGAGTGTGATAAAAAAAATAGGGCCAGGATAGAAATCCAGCCCCGTTTTTAAAATCCAATATCCTATGAAAAACCGAAACGAAAATACAACAATTATACAATTTTCTTATAGGAGTTTTACGATTTTGAAAAGTTTTTTTATTCTCTAAAGATTAATGATTCAGCCATAAAAAAAGCCCCGGCTGCGGGGCTTGAAATATCTGGTTTGAACCTAAGTGTTTCGTATTAATACGACCATAAATCCTGCTCGTAATTAAAGATTTTATCTTTAATATTTTCGCCTTCAAGCAGAGCAAGAATTGGAGCATTAGGGTATAAACTTTTTATTAGTTTGCCTTGGGGATTGTCCAAGGTTGATTTAACTATATAACTTGAAAACATCCGACTCTCAAAAAGCTCTTCCCAAGTCATTCTACTCTGACCCATGTTTTTTGGGTTATATACTTCAGCTTTGGCCAACATTGGACGCAGATCCGGATAGTAAACCCAAAACATTACTGAGGTTCCTCTTTCCTGGCCGTTGGGCAAATATTCTGTCTTAAGTGCAGCTATTCCAAGTATGCGAACAAACATACGGCTTGCTTCCCTATCAAATACCCACTCTTCTTTTAAACGAAGTTTAGTTACAGTCTTAGGATCAAAGGCTTCTCGGGTTACCTTTCTTCCTATAGGTTTACTTATATCTTTTATATCATAAATAATTGCCGTATCAATTTTTCCGGCAGTAAGCTGTTCCAAATCTGCTTTTGCAAGAGGTGTCGTAAACCGGTCATCAGCAAAGGCAGTAATCCTACCTGAATTAACTTCACGCAAAAGCATATTAACAAACATCTGGCTGCCATTATCATCTAATGCCTCATAACGGAATGTCTGGTTCATTTTTTCTCTCAGATCCAGTTCTCTCCAGACTTTTTCAGCAAATAAGGCATCATCCCAACGCAGGTTTTCATACGGTAAAGGGACTCTTGTAGTCAGGTTGCTTTTATCAGATGCATTATCATTTCTTAATGATTTTCTGACAACTGTATCAGACAAACTGGTGGAATCAAATGAAATTGGCAAATTGGCAAACGGATCATAACCGGGTGTAGTTGTTATATTGGTATTTACCTGCGGCTGACCCGTTGTATCTACCGGCTGAGTAGTTGCCGGATTATTGTTATTGTTTTTTTTCTTACCAGTCCTTTGTGCATCAACATTTGTAGTAATTAAAGAAACAATTACAAAAAAGAGTCCGAATTTTAAAAATGTCATTTTCATATCTCACTTATTTAATGTAATAAATTAGCGAAGGTGCTGGATTAGTCCTGCCATCCGGTCCTTTTACCCTGATATTGTCAATGGTTACCAGTTTACCGGGCTTGACATGTGTGTTGATAGCTGTGCGAACAGCCCCTGCAAATGCAGGTCCGCTTACCGGAACAGACACAATATCACCTTCATCAGTATCACAAGTAAATGTAAAGCTTACCACACCGTAAGACAGTTCAAAAGGAAAATCCTTGATACCTGCTCCTACACCACCCTGCGCTTTAAAAGCACCGGCAGCGATATTAGCACCACTGGGCTGACCTCCAACATAAGCTTGTGCATTAGGAATGGTACGAACTCTGAACGAGGCCTGACCTGCCGCTTTACCTTCAACCATTACATTGATCTTGCAGTCGTCTGTAACATTGTTTACCCGGGCAATATATCTACCACTTCCAACTCTGGTAAGTGTACCGCATGTTACGGAAGCATTTATTTTATCATCACCAGCTCCACTTGCTGCAATAGTTACCGGATTATCCACCCCTATATAAAGAACATTCATTTTATCCAATGCAATAGAAGCATTGGACTGGCCAACCACATATTCAACCGGGAAGGTTTTCTGCTGAGGCTGACCATCCTGATCTGTAAACGAAACAGTCACATTAATAGTATGTGGGCCTATCCCCCCTGCTGGACCGGAATAGAAAGAAATCCCGTTTTCAACTTTTGATGGACCAGAGCCTCCAAATGAAACCTGGGGAATCTTAACAGAGCTAAATGCGCCAAGACCTGCAGTGATTTCAATCTCCTGACCGGGCATTAAATATTTCGAATTTTGACCAACGATAGCCTCGAATTTGTCATAACGAAGCTCAACCTTACCCACCTGCTCATGACAGAAAGTAACTACCTTGTTTTCAGAGGTCTTTATATCATTCTGAAATTTGCTTAAAATAGTTAACGCTGCTACGGTAGGCACCATATGAAAATATGTTTCTTCCCAGTTTTTGTTGCTGCCGGTTTTTGACGGTGGTTTATCAAGGTTAACCTGAAGTGATTTTTCAAACTGTGTTTTTATTGTATCGTTTACCCCTAACACATTTCTTTTGAACTCATCTAAAATTTTATACAATTCCTTCCCTTTCTTCTGCGTGATTAGTAAACGAGTGGCAATATCAAGATTATCTTCTTTATAGCTTTTACTCAGGTCTTTGGGGTCTCCGTCAGCCGCTGTAATAATCTCTTCCTTCAATCCCTGAATGAAATTGTAAGCTGTGTTCGCAAAATCCATTACCTGTTTTGCACGGGGGTGCCATATTTGAGCTTTTGCTCTTGTGGCATCTTCATTCATTTTATCTGTAAGGGACTTAAAGACATCTGCAGTTGAGTTATTTACAGCGCTATTTGTTTTTTCGAGGCTATTATTCACCGTTTTAAAGGCATTGAGGATCTCCGATGATACGTTAAGCGCCAGAAGGGCTGTAAGCACCAGGTACATGATATTGATCATCTTTTGCCGTGGCTCCTTTGGTAAAGACATGAAATATTTCGGTTTTTAGAATTAGTAATAGTGACTTTTATCTGATCATGGATACGGATCATTCACAGTTTTTATTTTAGTTGCGACCCTGCATGGCTGTCAGCATATTGCCGTAAATATTATTCAGGCGGTTCAGGTTGGTAGCCAGGTGCCCAATCTGGTCCTGCACCTTCTTGGCATCTTCGACACTGTTGAGCATGGAGACTGATGTTTCAGAAAGTTTACCATAGAAAGCATTCAGGGTCTTCAGGTGATTATTGCTTTCCTGCAGTTCCAGTTCATAGATAGTGTTTAAAGAAGACAGGTTTTTAGTCAATACCTGTATTTGCTCATGAAAATTCATTGCTCCTTCTGTAGCCATATTAAATGCGCCTACAGAGCCGGCAGCGCTCATATAAGTATCTTTTACCTTATCCAGCGTTCCTGTTACTTCCCTTGTCTTGGCAGCAAAATCGCTTGTGGCTTCTATTGAATCATTAATATTATTCATACCGCCAACGGTGGTATTCAGTTGTTTGAACCCATCGCCCAGGCGCTTCATGGTGTCAGGTGTGATATCAGCTTCCATGAGCATTTTATCCATGGCAGCAAATCCTTTTCTTGCCTTCTCCCCTGCAACGACAAACTGCTCTTCGTCATGAGAAGTATCTTTTACCGGAGGATAAATAGTATATAATACACCGTAAGTGGCAAAGATGATTGTTTCGGTAGTTAACCCGGCATAAAGCCAAAAATCTGCATCTGCCTGGTGAGTGATCTTTCTGAGTGCTCCCCAGATAACTAATGCGGCGCCAAAAGACACGCCAACGTCTACCCATTTTGCTATTTTGGAAGGAACTGCTGCTGCCATAAAACTGGATTTTTAGATTGTTTTGTTAGTAATGAATGTTAAATAAAAAGGTGAGAAAAAATGAGAGGACAAGTTTGTATGATTGCCCTCTCTTTGTTGATTATAATAAGTTCAAATTATTTGCTCTTTTTGTCTTTGCTTGTACTGCCTTTCCCTTTCAGGGGTGCGGCAGGTAAATCAATAACGCAACGGAAACCTATATAAGATTTGGTCGAGTCCTGGTACTCATAAGTGCTGGTGCCACATTGGAGATAATAGCCCACATCTTTCCAGCTTCCGCCACGGATTATTTTACGCTTCATAAGGGGGGGATCGTCATCTTTTGCATTCCAGCGAACATCGGGGTTCATATCATGCTGAAAATTGTTACGGCCTTCATAATAAATAGAAGAGGTCCATTCTGCCACATTACCGCTCATGCAATACAAGCCATAATCATTCGGCCAGTATGAATCAGCACGGACAGTATAAAAACCACCATCTTCAGGATAATTTCCGCGACCAGGTTTGAAATTGGCCATCAAACATCCCTTTTTGTTACGGAGATAATAGTTACCCCACGGAAACATGGATTGAGAACGGCCACCGCGGGCTGCATATTCCCATTGTGCTTCTGTTGGCAATCTGAAGTCAGATTCCTGTGCTCTTTTCTTTGAATCAAGATAGGCATTCAGTAAGTGTGTTCTCCAGTCGCAGAATGCAGAGGCTTGTTTCCAGCTTACACCTACAACCGGATAATTTCCAAATGCCGGATGAGAGAAATACCTTTTGGTCATTGGCTCATTGTATGAATAAGCAAAGTCTCTTATCCAGCAAAGTGTATCAGGAGCAATAGAGAATGGAAAAGCGTTTTTAGTAATGAATTTTGAACGGGCACTGCCAGCATTTTCTCTTTTTGCAGCTTCTTTCAGATCAAATACATCAGAATAATAAATAAGCTTGGAGGGGTCAATTTCTTTTTTCCCATTAAGCCTGTCATCGGGAGGAACTATAAAATCAGTCCCTGCTAATTGCTCAACAATTTTAGGATCGCTGAGTTTTGTAGTTTTCATTTTTGCCCAGTCAACATGCTCCTCGCCATCAGGACCTGCTTTTACATACGATAGCCTGCGAGCTGCGATAGAATCACGAACCCAATTCACGAATTGATGATATTCATTATTGGTGATCTCAGTAGCATCCATCCAAAAACCACTGATAGAAATTGAACGATTACGGGCACTGAAAGCATATGCCGGATCCTCATCACTGGGGCCCATGTGAAATGTACCTTGCGGAATATACACCATGCCCGGGGGCCTGGGCAAAGTATACTTACTGGCAGGTGCCACTCCGTGCAACTGACCATCATTAGGCAAAGTACCACCTTTGCCTTTATTTTTCTTCCCCAATATGCCGCAACTAGAGAGCACAGACACGCAGAGTACTGCGATGAGGGTGTAGTAAAGCTTTTTCATTCTCATACACTTAAAGGGTATTGGGCAAATATAATATTTTGAACTATTCTTTGCCACAACGTTAATATATATTTTTTCCAATCAAAGCACATTTTACGGGGTAAAAGTTCTAACGAGTATAAAGCCCGGTTTATTGCATATGAGTAGAATTTATTCATCTCCTGAAGGCTTGTTTATCAGCGCCATAAGGTCGTTTACGGAAAATACGGGCTGCTGGCAGGTATAATTGCGGCAAAGATAGATGGCGGGTGTTTTCGCAACCAGCTTATTAGCCAGCATGGGAAACTCGTCCACAGTATCTGACGAAGCCATTAATACCCTGTGAGGAATAAAGCATTTAAGCAGCTCTTTGTGAATAGCTGAATAATCAGCGCCAAGTATTACCATTTCATTGATACCTTCCACAATTTCAAACAAAAGGTTCGACCAGTTTCCGAATGAAGTAGGATACCTAGTGATAGCTTTACCTAAGGAGCTAACCATTTCGATGCTTCTTTTTTTCCAGCCGGGCCTGTCAAAAAAAATTGAAAGCTGCAAAAGATTATATGCCATTACAGAATTCCCTGAGGGAACGGCTCCGTCATACACTTCTTTTTTTCTGATAATTACATCTTCCTGAAATGATGGGGTATAAAAAAAGAAACCAGTATCAGTTTCGCTGAAATTATCAATAACAAATTCCAAAATTGATTTTGCCCTCAACAAATATTCATTATCAGCAGTTATTTCCTGCAAATGAATTAAAGCCTGAATGAGAAAAGCGTAGTCATCCAGAAATGCCGGAAACTTTGCTTTACCGTTTTTCCATGTATGATGAAAGCCGTTTTGATTCTCCTTCGAAAAATTGGATAACAAAAATTGCATATTACGGATAGCCCGCTCTCGGTATTGTTCTCTGCCTGTTGCACCAAAAGCCTTACTGCAGGCCGTGTTCATCAAGGCATTCCAGCCGAGAATAACCTTATCATCCAATTGCGGAGGGGTACGTTTACTTCTTTGCTCAAGCAATTTTTGCCTGCCATTCAGAAGTATTGATTTAAGCTTTCCGGGTTCAATTTTATTTTGAACAGCAAAGCTTTCAAAAGTTTTTTTAGTCCTTGGAATATTCTTGTGCTCCCAGTTGCCCTTCTTAGTAATATCGTAATAATCACAAAAAACAGGACCATCTGCTCCTAAAATCCTTTCCACTTCTATTTTATCCCATACATAAAATTTCCCTTCCACACCTTCGCTGTCGGCATCAAGGGCAGCATAAAACCCGCCGTCAGGATGTTGTAATTCTCTTTTAATGAACTCCATTGTTTCATCAATCACTTCCCAGTATCTTTCTTTTTTTGTTAGCTGATATGCTTCACTCAAAATTGAAATAAGCAATGCATTATCATAAAGCATTTTTTCAAAATGCGGAGCCAGCCATTCTGTGTCAGTTGAATAGCGGGCAAACCCGCCGCCTATCTGGTCATAAATCCCTCCCTCAATCATTTTATCAAGACTCAGCATCGCCTGTTTCAAAGCTTCCTCCTCTTTTGCAACATCGTAATACCTGAGCAAAAACTGAATAGAAAATGTTTGCGGAAACTTGGGAGCCTTACCAAATCCGCCCCACTCCTTATCTGCAGATTTCATGACCTGTTGAAAAATCGCATAACTGTTCTCCTTTAAAAAAATATCTTCCTCTTTACTTTTTTGCAGACCAAAAGAATTTGCCTGGATCAAATGTTTGGTCAGGTTTTCAGCCTGCGCATCTATTTCATGCCGCCGTTCACGGAAAGCCTGTGCTATATTCAGAAGCGTTTCCTGCCAGGAAGACCGGTTGTATGCCCGTTGCAGGGGAAAATAAGTACCTCCATAAAAAGGTCTTGCATCGGGTGTAAGAAAAACATTGAGTGGCCAGCCACCGCTGCCTGTCATGACCTGCACAGCATCCATATAGATATGGTCAAGGTCGGGTCTCTCTTCTCTGTCAATTTTTATATTGATGAAATTCTCATTCATGATTTTGGCCGTTGCTTCATCCTCAAAACTTTCTCTTTCCATAATATGACACCAATGGCATGCAGAATAACCTATGCTTACAAGGATCGGCTTGTTTTCTTTTTTTGCTTTTGATAATGCTTCTTCTCCCCACGGAAACCAGTCCACCGGGTTGTGAGCATGCTGCAGCAGGTAAGGACTGCTTTCGTTTATTAATTTATTTGTATGCCGACTCATTGCCAATAAAGAGAGCGAAGTTCGTTGAAAAAGGAAAAGGGCACCTATTGATGCCCTTTACGATTAAAATAATTTTATTACTTCTTTTTTGAGGCTGCAAGAAATTGCTCTAACGCTGCCACCATACTAGGAGCCTGCGGTTGCGGGGCTTTGATCTCAAGTTTTAACCCGGCATCTTCAACGGCCTTGAAAGTATTATTTCCAAAAGCGCCGACGATGGTACCGTTTTGCTTGAATTTAGGAAGATTGTCAAAAAGGCTTTTTACCCCACTGGGTGTAAAAAAACAAATCACAGCATAATCATTTTTAAGCAATAATTTCTTTACATCACAGCTTACACTTCTATACATAAAGGCCAATACAAACTCACAATTATTTGCCTTCAGCCAATTCACTATTTCATTATCCTGCTGATTTTCGGAACATACATACAGGAATTTTTCATTGCCTTTATGCTTGTTGATGACATCAAACATGCTTTTGTTGGTACCATCAGCGCCATAAAATACTTTCCTTTTCCTATAGCGGATGAATTTCTGAAGATATAGTGCAACTGCTTCAGTAATGCAGAAATACTTGGTATCCTGAGATACACTGACTTTCATTTCCTCACATATGCGGAAAAAATGGTCAATAGCATTCCGGCTTGTGAATACAACCCCTGTGTAATTCTGAATTTCAATTTTTTGTCTGCGGAAATCCCTGGCGGGTATGGGCTCCAACCTGATAAAAGGATGGAAATCCAATGCTACATTGTATTTCCTCGAAAGTTCAAAATACGGAGACTTATCACTTTCGGGTTTCGGTTGGGTAATCAGGATTTTCTGAATTGCTTTGGCATGCTCACCGGCCTTGTTAACCTCTGTCTTAATCATGTTTAGGTTCGGCTAAAGTTGGCAGTAAAGTTAAGTAATTATCTTAAAAATAACAATCCCAAGCCCTTGTAAATAAGAAAAAGCGGGGCTATTTCAAAAGCACAGACATATAAAAAGAAATGAAAAGGATTGACTTTGACCTGATTAAGGACATCTGCAAAAGTCAAAATAATCCTGTAAAGAAAAAGGCCCGCTATCAGGCACCACGAAAGAGCAAGGCTGACTGTATAAATATTTCCATCACTAAAAGCCAGGATAATGAGAAATGGAAGGATCAATATCCCTATCATTTTATTTATTATAAATACAATGAAGATGTAAGAATTACTGGCTTCCTGCATGTTAAAAAGCCAGCCGGACATTTTTAGACCGAGAAACTTAATAAAATAAACTGCCGATAGCCCAAGACAACAATAGAAATAAAGCAACCAGAAATTCTCGAATGGGTTTAGTTTGAAATGCTCCAGTAAAAAACTGGCATACAGCCCGGCGCTTATTACAAAGAAACCATTCAGCAAAAGTGATGGCAATGGTGTCTGCATCAGCTGTTCTTTTATCTGACGTTGCTTCATGTTGGTTCGGAAAAAAAGCCTGAATAAATCATTGAAATATTTTGGAAAGCTTTTTTTTATAAAAGCACAAATGATCAATAAACTTACCAGCAAATAAAAAAGGGCGTCTTTGCCAGTAAATCTTTTTACAGAAGAATAAATAACGGATGGGCGAGCAAAAAAACCAAAATAGGGGTTATGCTTAACAAGTTCCCATTCGGGTTGCTGAGAAGACATAATAATTTTCAGGTCAATAACTGATTTATCATTTTTTAGGGGCATTCTCGAAACCGAATCTATCTGTGTGGACTGGCGCAATGAATCCCTGGAAAAAGTTGTGTCTTTTAAACCCTGTGAGTCTTTTGGGGGAACAATCACCATATCTGCTCCTGTTTGCCCTAAAGAAAAAAAGCTTATTGTCAGGTTAAAAAATAAAAAAACGAAATAACGGCTCAAATGAAATAGTTATACCACAAAAATATCAAACCGGTTCAGTGCTTTGAGTATATTCTAAAAATAATTTACGAACCCGATATGGATCTTTGATTGACCGAGGTTCAACGGGGTATCGTTTCTTTTACCAACAGCCTAGGCAAGATTAAAAACACCGGCCCCGAAGAAGCTTATACCCTCCTATTTGAGAAAGTTCGTTCCGAAAAACATTGCCGCTTTGAAAAATTCCGGCCCACTGATATTGTTCGCCGAGAAAAAGAACCATTTTAGCAGAATATGAATCAAACCGCAGGCTGTCAATAGAAGCGGTAACAAACCCTTTTGATTTAAGCAGGTCTGGCAGTTTGTTGATATACTCTGTTCAGGCGATATATGAAGGAAATGAAACCTGTAAACCTACTTTTGAAATGATAGCAGCCGAATCTTTATCGACTCCATGCAAATTAAGGTTGTATTTTCCCTGGCCTGATGTATTAATAACGCAGAACAAAAAAGTAAGCACTGATATTTGCAGTCTGAATATTCTCATTTGGCTTTTCGCCGGGATATTTGACAGCTAGATTATTCATTAAATCGCAAACAGTTTGGCAGGTGTTTATATACATATCCCTTTTTGCAGACAAGCCTGCCACTACTGCAACTTTCATTTCACCACATCGCTGCGATATAAAGATGATCTGATAACAGCTCTGATAAAGGAAATAGAAATGCAAAAAAACTATCTGGCTGGTGAAACAATTGAAACGATCTACTTCGGGGGTGGCACTCCATCTTTATTGGAAATCGAAGATATAATATTAATCGTTGAAAAAATTAAAAATACTTTCCCTGTCTCCCCTGATACAGAAATCACTTTTGAAGCCAATCCGGATGACATTACAGAAGAAAAAATAGTTCATTGGAAACAAGCTGGTATTAATAGGCTAAGCATCGGTATTCAAAGTTTTTTTGATGAAGACCTGCAATGGATGAACCGGGTACATACTGCGCAACAGGCAATAGACAATTTGCAATTGGCAAAAAAATATTTCGACAACTTTACAATTGACTTAATCTATGGAATACCTGGACTAACAGATGAAAAGTGGAAACAAAATGTTGAAATTGCAATCGCATTAAATGTTCCTCATCTTTCCTGTTATGCTTTGACGGTTGAACAAAAAACCCCACTGATTAAAATGATCCGGGAACAAAAAAAAGAAAATGTGGACCCTGATAAACAATCAAAACAGTTTCTCTTGCTGATGCAATGGATGGAAGATGCCGGTTATGAACATTACGAGATTTCCAGTTTTGCCCTAACCGGTTGGAGAAGCCGTCATAATTCTTCTTATTGGCAGGGGAAAAAATATTTAGGCATCGGTCCCTCAGCTCATTCTTTCGATTGCAATAGCAGACAATGGAATATTTCAAATAATCAGCAATACATTGAATCAATTAATAAAGGAATAATCCCTTTTCAAAAAGAAGTTTTGACCGAAGCACAAAAGCTGAATGAATATATTATGACCTCACTCCGCACAATAGAAGGTCTTGACCTGAGAAAAACCGGAAACGTTTCTGAAAGACTGATTGCTTTTGCCAACAAGTATATTGAAAGCGGACTGATGAAACTGGCTGATCATCACCTGATACTTACAAAAGAAGGTAAATTGCTTGCAGATGGTATTGCTGCAGCGTTATTTATATGAAATTTACCCGATCCATGTAAACAGGATACTGAGTACGCAACCAAGTGCAACCAAAGAAGTAAGAATAAAATTGAACCACTTGATCGGGTGAGGTTTGGTGCTGTCTTCTTTCCGACCTTCCTGCCATTTATTGAACTCAATTACATTTAATACGATAAGAATTACTCCTGCTGTAAAAAACAGGACCTGGAAAAATTTTATCATGCCTTATATATTTAACTCTGTGAAGTTAAAGTTTTACCCCCATCCCCTAAAGAGGTGTAAAGTTTTTTTTATGATTTGGGATGATGTTGCCTCCAGTAGGAATAAGCCTGTTTGGAAACAAGACATAAGACCATTATCAGAATGGCGGCGGGAACAAAACCGTGGTACGATAGCGGCATAGGGTATGTTTTTAGTTTCAGGTACTCAGCCTATGTTTACCGTTAGCAGAAAGCCGCTAACATATAAACGCAGAAGCAGAGAACTTATTTTTTCAGACCAGCACCTGTTCGATCCGTTTAAACCCTTGAGAAGGATTAACAGCCTCCCAGAGTATTTTATAGACCGTTTCTGCTATGGGTATGGCTGCGGCGACTGATTGATTGATTGTGTAAATGCACCTGGCGGCATTATATCCTTCTGCTACCATGTTCATTTCTAACTGGGCGGCTTTTACAGTATAACCCTTACCGATCATGCTACCAAATGTTCTGTTCCGGCTGTATAAAGAATAACAGGTAACCAGCAGGTCGCCAAGGTAAACAGAAGCGGCATAGTTGGGTGTTTTCCGATGGGTGATCGGGTCTTCTCCTTCATGCTCTCCAACAGTAATGTGCTCAACTCCGAATTTTTTAAGAAACCCGGCCATTTCATCTGCGGCGTTAGCAATGTAAACGCTTAAAAAGTTGTCACCGTAATCTAGACCATGTGCAATGCCGGCTCCTAATGCATAAATGTTTTTTAATACAGCAGCATATTGAACTCCGAGTATATCATGGTTTACAATGGTGTTTATGTAATCAGTAGTGAAATGGGAAGCTATCTCCGATGCAGTAGTTATATCAATGCCTGAAAAAGTGAGATAAGAAAGCTTTTCTGCTGCTACTTCTTCGGCATGACAGGGCCCCAATACTGCAAAATAATTTTCCAGTGATACATTGAATTGTTGCTGTAAATAATAATTCAATAAAATATTTTTTTCAGGCAATAACCCTTTAATCGCGGAAACAATTTTTTTATCTTCCCAGTCTTCTGGTTTCAATGAAGAAAGACTTTGTTCTGCATAGGCTGAAGGAACTGTAATTATCAAAACATCGGAATTGTTAATTACCGCCCTTATATCTGCCGACATGGTCAATAGTGAAATATCAAAACCGATTGAATTTAAATAATGCGGGTTATGGTGACGTTGCTGAATATATTTAATGGTATCGGCATTGCGGATCCACCAATTGATGGAATGTTTTTTATCAGTCAGGATCTTTGCCAGGGCTGTGGCCCAGCTTCCTCCACCGATAATACCAAAACGAACCATTGATTTTTTTGATTAAATGATAATAATGATAAAGGTAGTATAAGGAATAAACTATTTACACAAAGAAAGCCCCGAATATTTTTTGTCCGAGGCCTTCATTAAAATCATTTAATCCGGTAATCAAAGGTTTATTTCTCAAACAATTTATCCTTCGGCACCACTTTCACTTGCATGCCATCTTTTAAAGTCTTACTGATTGCGGTGTAAGGATCAGTTACCACTTCATCCCCTTCTTTTAAACCGCTGAGTATTTCAATATAGTTGAGGTCCTGTATCCCTGATTTTACCACTGCCTTTTTTATCGTACCATCCTGTTGCAACACAAACACTACTTCTTCCAACTCATCACCTGAAGATCTCGTATCGTCTGCAAGGTCATTTTGATCTTTGTTCTTTTCTTCATTCTTCTTCTTATCGGCCATACTCATATCGCTGCCTCTTACCCTTGCATTCACGGCGCCGATGGGAACAGCCAGTACGTCATCCACCCGCCTTGTTTTTATGTCTGCGCTGGCATTCATGCCGGGACGAAAAGGAAAAGTTCTTTCAGCCAGGTCTTTATATGATTCCTTATCCAGTCTTATCCTCACTTCATAATTGGTTACATCATTCGATGTGGTAAGTCCGGAAGAAGATTTTGTGCTGCTGCCGATCTTGGTTACTATTCCTTTAAACTTACGATTGTTATAAGCATCTACTTCCACATCGGCTGAATCTCCTATTTTTATTTTTACAATATCATTTTCTCCTACATCTACCCTTACCTCAAGTACCGACATATTCGCCACCGTCATCATTTCTGTGCCGAGAGTAAAACTGTTGCCGGAAACTCTTTCTCCTTTTTTTACCTTCATTGAAGAAATAATGCCGTCCATTGGGGCAGTTAAAGTGGTCCGGCTGAGATCCTTATTGGCTTTGCTCAAACCAACCTGTGAGCCCTGAACATTGGCTTGCAGGCTTTTAATATTTTGTTGCGCCGCATTATAATTGGCCGTTGCGGAACGAAGGGTGGTCTCATATTGTTCCAGTTCGGATTTGGAGATTACTTTGTCATCATACAGTTTTTTATTCCTGTTATAGGTTTGCTGTGCCTGATCCATACTTGCCTTTAATGCTTCCAGCGTTGCCTTGCCATTATCAACGGTAGCAACTGTTTGGTTCAGCCTTGATGCAGCCTCATCTCTTTGCAAAGAATAAATATCCGCATAGATGCGGGCCAGCACCTGCCCTTGTTTTACACTTGTTCCCTCCTCCACGTTTAATTCAGTAATCTCACCTGAAATATCCGGGCTGATCTTTACTTCCACTTCAGGATAGATCTTGCCACTGGCATTCACTGTTTCAATGATGGTTCGCTTTGCCGCTTTTGCAGTTGCAACTTTCTCGGTTTTCTTTCCACCAGTCAGCATCTTGCTGACCCCAAAAAGTACGATCAACCCGCCTCCTATTATCAAAGTCCATTTTAAAGCCCCCCTGCCCCCCGAAGGGGGGTTCTGAGAACTTCCTTTTCGAAAACTCATTTATTTAAATTTAAGATTCATAATAGTTTTTTCAAACATTGGGTTCTAAAGCCCCTCTTTGGGAGGGGTTTGGGGAGGCCGTTTAGAGTTTTAATCCCTGCCCCCTGTAAAATTCCAGTAATTTCATCTTAAATACATAATCATATTGTGAATATAATAACTGGCTTTTAGCTCTTACCAAAGCTGTTTGTGAGGTCACCAGGTCATAGGTTGACAACAAACCCAGGTCATATCTTTTCCCCGCAAAGTCATATGCCTTTTGTGATGCTTCCACTGTTTTTTTGTTTGCATTGAACTTTTGCATTGCAGCCACCGCATCGTTATAGGCTTTATAAATATCCTGTTTTAATGTAAAACTGTTTTGCTCTTTTATTAATTCTCTTTGTTTTACCACAAGTTTTGAACGTTGCCAAGCCGTTTTCAAACTGCCTCCGCCCAGAATAGGAACACTGATGCCTATCCCGATTGATTGACGAAAGTTCTGGTTCAGTTGATCGAAGTACCCGATTTCGCCCAATGTATATGAATTAAATGGCGACAAAGGAAATACCTGGTAAGTACTTGCACCAACTGTTACAGAACCAATAGGAGCAGTAAACTGTCTGATTGACTTTACCTCTTGTGCTTTATTATTAAATGTGCTGCCCAGGCTGCCAAATAAAGAAACTGTCGGGTACATATTGCCTCTTGCAACCTCTACCAACTTTAATGCAGATTTGACATTCAGTTCATCTACCTTTTGCTGTGGCATGTTTGCCATTGCCAATGCATATACCGCATCTGGCTGAAGGTCCGCTATGCTTTCAACAGGTATCAGGTCAACCGGCGGGGTTTCCACATCAAAAGCAGTGGCAGCATCCATATTCAACAGGGCTTTCATTTGCAATAAAGCCTGTTGTGCAGAAACTTCCGCTGTGATCATTGTTGAGCTGTCACTTGCTAAAATCGATTCCAGATTAGCGGCGCTTAATTCAGGAAGTTTGCCTGCATCCACCTGCTTCCGGGTACTTTCCAGTTGCGACCGGGTATCCGCTATCTGTGCTTTTGCCAGTGCAACCTGCTCCCTTGCCAGCAATATTTGCAGGTAGGCCACTGCCACATTCAGAGCAATATCATTTTTAGCTTTTTCAAATCCGAGTTCCGTTGCTTTCAGGTCAAGCTCTTTGGCGGCAATAGTATTTTTTTTGGTGAACCAGCTGAACAGGTCAATACTTGCCTGCAATGAGTAACTGTTAAATAAATACCCGGTGGTAGTAAGGCCGAATGAAGTGGGGTCCTGGTTGCGGCCGGCGCTGTAACCAATGTTGCTGCTCAGGTTGGCGGCAGGGTATTGAGAGAATTTGCTTTGATCAACATCCAGCCTGGCAAAACGTATCTGCAAGTCGGCCTGTCTGACAGTGATATTATTGGCCCATGCATATTCAACACATTTTCTCAGGTCCCATTTTTCTCCGGGTCTTGAAGTAACAGGTTGTCCGATTGAAATTGAATAAATAAATAGTCCGATGAACAGAGCTTTCCAGCGAATCATAGTTCGGCAAAAATAAATGAAATGGGCTGGAGGGGATATGATTTTTTACAAATGGAGCTGTTTGATTAATCGATCTTACTAAACGTCTGTTCCAAATCAGCGATCAGGTATTCCGGTTCTTCTAGTCCGACATACATGCGGATATAACGATGCTCTTTGTTAGTAGGATCAAATTCCGAAAATTTCAGCCCCGCACATTTGGGAATAACGAGACTTTCATGCCCGCCCCAACTTACGGCCGTCATGATATGCTGCAGCGATTCACAGAATTTTACAATTTGTTCCATCCTGCCGGTCTTTAAAATAAAAGTGAACAATCCACAGGCGCCTTTCATTTGTAGCTTGGCCAGTTCATACTGGGGAAAGCTTTCATCAAAAGGAAAAAGAATGGACTCCACTTTCGGATGCTGCTTCATGTACGCTACCACTTTTGCGGTTGAACTGGTGATCCTTTCTATCCTTGCAGGCAATGTTCTTAAACCCCGGATAAGCAGCCATGCATTGAAGGGCTGAATGCCACTGCCGATATTCAGGTATTCGCTGTCAAATATTTTTTTCATCATGACATGGGTGCCGCAAAGCACTCCGCCCAATGTATCGCTGTGACCGCCGATGTATTTTGTGGCCGTTTGTGCTGCCATATCTATTCCCATTTCAATAGGTTTCTGATACAGTGGCGAACAATAACTGTTATCAATTAAAGTGGTAATACCTTTTGATCTTGCCAATGCCGCCACTTCTTTAATTGGTTGCAACGCAAAATTCCAGCTGTTGGGCGATTCGAGATAATAGAAACTGGTGTTTTCCTGTGTTGCATTTTTCCAGTTATCAATACTTGCTCCGTCAATGTAAGTAGTAGTAACATTAAATCTCGGCAGTATCACATCAAACATCCTTTGCACCCATGTGTACGGCGCTTTTACTGAAACAATATGGTCCCCTGATTTGATGTTGGCAAATATACCCGCAAAGATGGCTGCAGCGCCGTTATTAAACACCAAACAATCCTCTGCTCCATCAAGCGCTGCTAATTTTTTTCTGAGAATATCAACAGTCGGGTTCAATCCGCGGCTGTAGAGATAACCGCCCATCTCATCCTGGAATGCCTGGTGCAGGTCAGCCACTCTCCTGAAAACAAAATTGCTGGTCTGCATGATGGGTGGGGCCACTGCATTGAAATAATCATTCCTGTCTTCACCCAATTCATTTATGATCTGAGAAAGATCCATGCTATGATTTTTTTACTGATGACTGAAATGCCTTTACGATAAAATAAATAATGATAAATCCGGCCAGCACCGCCAGCCCTATCAGCGACAGTTTTGTTTCATTTACCAGCAGGCTGATAGCGACGAAAGAATAAGCGGCCATAAATATCAAGGGCAGGACCGGGAATAATTTCATACTGTAAATACCTGTGCCATTCAGGTGTGCTGTCCTTTTACGGATAATGAAAATACTTCCGGCAGAAAGCACCATACCAAAACAGTCAAGAAATATCGTGAAGCTGAGCAGCGTATCAAATTGTTTTGCCCAGAAAACAACAACGGCAGCAAGACCGGCAAAAAGTGTCAGTGCCAGTGTTAGTGCTCCTTTGTTGTTCCTTGTCTGGAACGCCGAAGGCAGTATTTTATCCTCACTCATGGCCACCATCACCCTGGGATTACTGAGCAGCAAAGCATTGATATAAGCCAGGACACTGAGAAATAAAAGCACAGACAGTATTCTTTCAGCATTTACTCCAAAAATCTTTGAAGCCATGATGGCTGCGATATTCTTGCTCTCTTTTAATTCTTCAAACCCGATTACTTTTACATAAGCATAGTTGATGGTCAGGTATAAGGCAATAATGATGAATATGCCCATGAAAATCCCTCTTGGAATATTTTTATTTGGTTTCTCCACTTCTGAGCCAAAATTGATGGTTTGCTGATAACCTCCATAGGTAAAACTCACTGCCACCAGGCCGATGCCAAATGCTTTGATATATTCTTTAAATCCGGGGGAAATATCTGATGGTAATAATGATGTTGCTGCTGAATGATTAGTGGCAAAGAACAATGGGGTTATTAATAAAAGGATAAGTGATATTTTAATAACGGTCAGTACGGTCTGTGTTTTTGCACTTAGATGCAGGCCAAGCATATTAATACCATAAAAGATAATGATCGCTGCCAGTGCAATGACGATATGAATGGTTTGAATAAATTGGGCATCGGTATTATGAGGAAAGATAACCCCTGTGATGTACTCACCTCCTACCAATGCTACTGCTGCTCCCGAAGCTGCATTACTTACCAGGATGATGCAATTGATGGCAAAAGCAATGGAAGGATGATAGGCATAAGAAAAAACTTTGTAATAACCGCCCATCACCGGCAAACGGGATCCTATCTCTGCATAAGTTAATGCTCCGCATAAAGCAACCAGGCCACCGGCAAGCCATGCAATAAAAAAGATAAATGGCGTGGGTGACGCAGCAGCTACGTTGGCGGGGGTGCGGAAAATCCCCATGCCGATAACGAGACTTACCACGATCATCGTGAAATCAAACAATCCGAGTTTACTCTTATTTGTCATGGTTTGAAGATACAAAGAAAAGGTTCTAACTTTATGACCGTCCATTTCCTGATTCTATGAAAAAAACCATCTTCATATTAACCTTTTCTTTTTTTATTACTCCTTGTTTTTCACAAGAAGATACTGCAAAGACATTGGATGAAGTAACCGTCAGGTCATTTGAACAAAACAGGCATTTAAAAGAAATTACTGCTGCCGTCAATTATATCGGTCAGCAACAACTGGCACGTTTCAACAACACTTCTATTTTACCTGCATTGAATAATACATCGGGTGTCAGGATGGAAGAACGTTCACCCGGTAGCTATCGCATGAATATCCGTGGCAGTACACTCCGCTCACCTTTCGGTGTAAGAAATGTAAAGATTTACTGGAACGATCTTCCACTTACCGATCCCGGTGGCAATACCTATCTCAACCAGTTGGGCTATTACAATTTCAATTCTATTGAGATCATCAAAGGCCCGGGTAGTAGTTTATATGGCACCGGTTCGGGTGGTGTGCTGCTTATCAATGGGTTTCCCGATAAATGGAATCAGGGAGCAGAAATATCCTATATCACAGGAAGCTATGGGTTACAGAACATCAATGCTCAGGTAAAACTGGGCAATGAAGAACATCCAAATATTTTCAGCTATACAAAACAATTCAGTGACGGATATCGTGACCATACCCATATGCGACGTGATGTAGTAACCTGGCAAACAAATATCAAAGCAAATGAAAAACAGGAACTGAAAGTCTCTGTTTTATACGGCGATCTTTATTACCAGACACCCGGAGCATTAACGAAGGCGGAGTACGATTCCAATCCCCGTATGGCAAGACCCAAGGCTGGCACATTACCCAGCGCTGACCAGGCACAGGCAGCGATCTATCAAAAGACATTTTTAGCAGGTTTGAGTAATACATTTCACATCAGCGAAGCATTGCAAAACACAACGGTATTGTATGGTGCCTTTACTTATTTTAAAAATCCAACATTCAGGGCTTATGAAAAAAGAACAGAACCTCATTTCGGCGGAAGAACATTTTTTAAATGGAACAAGAATACGGGTATTGGTCAGTTGCATTTCATAACAGGCATTGAAGCACAAAAAGGATTTTTTAATACAAAAACATTCGTCAACGCAAATGGAAGACCGGGTGCTGTTCAAACAAATGATGATCTGAACAACTGGACTTATTTTGTATTTGCACAGGCCGACCTGCAATTGAAAAAGAACTGGAACATCAGCACTGGCGCAAGCATCAACCGTTCTTCTGTTACCATCACGAGATTGTCGGTTGCCAGTTTTACTCCTGTAAAAGTTTCTTTCAGTAATCAGTGGGCGCCAAGGATTGCGGTATCAAAAAAGATCATCAGTAATACCTGGCTCTATGCCAGTATAGCAAAAGGTTTTTCTCCACCTACAGTCGCAGAATTATTTCCTGGCACCGTTGCCATCAATACTACGCTGCAACCTGAGGAAGGTACCAGTTATGAAACCGGGATAAAAAGCAGCTGGTTAAAAAATAAATTGTATGCAGAAGTAAATATTTTCTCTTACCGGCTGAAAAATGCAATTGTGGTAAGAAAAGATGCCAGCAATGCCAATTATTATGTGAATGCCGGGGGCACCCGTCAAAAAGGAATGGAGGCGCAGACGGCTTATGATTTTATTGACGCTCCGGGTCATTTTATTACTGCTGCCCGCCTCACATTAAGTTTTACTCATAATAATTTTCATTACGGGGACTTCAAACAGGGCACCACGGATTTTTCCGGTAAGCGTTTGCCCGGCGCATCGCCCAATTCATTTGCTGCTGTTCTTGATATCCGTTCAAAACCCGGTTTGTATGCAGCTGTCACATATTTCTACAGCGATCATATAGCCCTGAATGATGCAAATACTTTTTATGCCGCACCATATCAATTATTGGGAATGAAAATCGGATGGAAGAAACCAATAAAGCAACTACTGTTTAACCTGTTCGCGGGAGCTGATAATTTATATGATGAAAAATACAGTTTGGGTAATGATATAAATGCCGCCGGCGATCGTTATTTTAATGCAGCAGCCGGACGCAATTACTATGTAGGATTGAATTTACAATGGAATAATCAACCAAAAAAATAGTCCCTCGTTGTTGAAAACTCTTTCTATAAAAAAATTTTCCCCACTTACATTTGCATCGTTTTGGTTTCTCGACGCTAATGGTCGGGATTAAAAGGGAAATCCGGTGTGAATCCGGTGCTATCCCCGTAGCTGTAAGACCGGCGAGTAGGGAATCGCAAGTAGATGATGGGGCTTCCCCATTCCTCACTAGCTATACCCTACTGGCAAAAGTTGAAACTACATACCACTGTTGATCAAGTCAACGGGAAGGTGTTCAACAACAGGTTAAGCCAGAAGACCTGCCAGATCACTCAACATTTATTTTGCTTTCGGGTGAAAGGCGGAGAATGTATCGTCGTTCAGACTTTACTATCTCATCTTTTTTATTTCCTGGAAGCAGTCACACAAAAATTCATGAAAATGAAAAAGATCTTTTTTGTGCTGGCTGCTGTTATCGTCGGCAACCAGTTACATGCCCAGCAAGACACTGCTTTGCTGGATGAAGCAGTAGTTACCGCCAGTAAGTTTGAAAAAAAACAAAGCGAGACCGGCAAGGTTTTAATCGTCATTAACCGCCAGCAACTGGAGAAAAATCAGGGAAAAATGCTTGGCGAAATTTTAAATACGATGGCCGGGGTCATCATTATCGGTAACAGTAATGTTTTATGCACTAACCAAACCATCAGTATCCGAGGCGCTTCGGCGGGAAATGTGTTAATGCTGGTGGATGGTATCCCTGTCAATGATCCATCAGTTATTACCAACTATTTTGATCTTAACCTTTTCAGCGTTGAGCAGGTAGAAAGGATTGAAATCCTTAAAGGTGGTCAATCGACCCTGTATGGGTCAGATGCAGTGGCCGGCGTTGTAAATATTATTCTGAAAAAAGGAGGGAGCAATAAAACCAGCGTCTTTGGAAATTTTACAGGCGGAAGTTTTAATACATTGAAAGAGTCGGTTGGTTTTGGCAAGCAGCAGGGTACAACCAACTACTCTGTAAATTATACCCATGTAAACTCTGATGGCTTTTCAGCCGCCTACGACAAAAACAAAACCGGCTCATTTGATAAAGATGGTTGTGATGAACATGTTGTGAGCGGAAGGTTTGGCTTTAATATCGGGAAAAAATTAAAAACAAATTTTTCCGGCTCCTATAGTTATTACAAAACAGATCTGGATGCTTCCGCTTTTACAGATGAAAAAGACTACACAGTAAAAAACAATAATAAACAACTAGGAGCAGGATTCATCTATTTATTTAATAAAGGAACTGCTCATCTGAATTACAATTACAATCGGGTCGAAAGGAACTACCTGGATGATTCCATTCACAAAAGCAGTCCTTATGTCAGCTATTCAAAGAGTAACTATACCGGGCGGACACATTTTGCTGAACTCTATGGCAACTGGAAGTCCAACCAATGGGAATTACTGACTGGTATTGATTATCGTTTCAATAATACGGACCAGGATTATTTCTCCACCGGACCATTTGGGCCTTATGCACCACCTAACCTGCATGCTGAAATGAATCAACTCAGTCCTTATGCTTCGGTTATGTATAAAAATGAAACAGGATTTAATATTGAATTGGGTGGCAGGTGGAACAAACATTCTGAGTATGGGGGCAATTTCACTTTTACATTTAACCCGTTTTATTTAAAAAAGAATAAAGTAAAGATCTTTGGTAACGTATATTCAGCTTTTAAAATACCAACTCTTTACCAGCTCTTTGACCCTTTAGCAGGAAATAATAAACTAAACCCTGAAAAAGGGATCATCGCAGAGGCAGGTATGGAAATTTTTTCTATTAAAAATTGCTGGGGAAGGATCACTGCTTTTTACCGTAACACAAAAAATGCGATCATTTACACTTTCGATCCTTCCAACTTTTCAAGTTTATACCTGAATGCAGCAAAGCAGATTAACTATGGCGCAGAGCTGGAAATAAAATATTCGTATGGCAAAGTGAGTGCAATGGGTAATTATACATATACTGATGGTAAAACAACAGCGTCCTTTGACGGCACGGGTAATCCAATAGGCAAGGACAGCTCTTACTATAACCTGTATCGCATACCCAGGCATGCCTTCAATATTAATATAGGAGTGCATACAACAAGAACAATTTATTACAGTGTTGCCATTCGCTCCGTCAGTAAAAGGGAAGAGTTCATTTTTGGCTCTTCCCCGGAAATATTGAAACCATATTTCACTATTGATCTATATGGCGAGTACCGGTTCGATAAAAAAATTAAGTTGTTTCTTGATCTGAAAAACATAACCGGTAAGCAGTATTTTGACATACTCGGATACAATTCGAAGAGGTTTAATTTTACAACAGGAGTAAGTTTTGAGTTGTGATCAAAGGAGTAATTTTGCAAAAAACGTTTATGAATTTTGATTTTCAGGAATTTTTGACCTTGACTTTCACTCTGTTTGCAGTAATTGATGTGGTAGGTTCCGTGCCCATGCTTATTTCCATCAAGCAAAAGACAGGTAACATCAGCTCATGGAAAGTAACGCTTATTTCCGGCGCATTAATGGTGTTATTCTTCTTTATCGGAAAACCCTTTTTGAATTTACTCGGAGTTGATATCCGTTCATTTGCTGTAGCCGGCTCTATTGTCATTTTCATTCTGGGCCTGGAAATGGTATTGGGAATCGAGTTTTTTAAACCGGAAAAAGGCGCTGCTTCGGGAACAATTGTTCCTATTGCATTTCCTTTAATAGCCGGCAGTGGAACACTTACCACCATCATGTCTTTAAAGGCGACTTTTGAAAGGGCTGATAAGAACGAATACATGATATTGGGAGCCATAATCATCAATCTTATTGTCATCTATCTTGTACTTCGTTCATTGAACCTGATCGAAAGAGTGCTTGGGAAAGCCGGTTTACTAGCAGTAAGAAAATTTTTTGGCGTAGTTTTGCTGGCTATTGCTGTAAAGGTTTTTGCAACCAATGCAAGTGGATTGATAAAGTAGTCTAGAGTCGTTAGTCAGGAGTCGGGAGTCAAACTCTGGACTATCGACTATTGACTCCCGACTCAAAAGGCCTCGTAGTACAATGGATAGTATAAGAGTTTCCGAAGCTCCAGATACAGGTTCGATTCCTGTCGAGGCTACAAAAAGGCATACCAAATGCTTTTTCTATTTTATCCCTGATATTTTCTACCTTCCTGTCATAATCAAAATTTACTGTTATGACACTTACATCCGGTAAACCATCCACTTTTCTTTTATTCCCCTGGGGATTAGCATCCATTCTCTTACTGATAATATTAAACCTGACACTTAATGATGCCTGGTTCAATAAAAACTGGAGCTGGATCGCTATGATATTAATCATCCCGGCAGCAATTCTTGAGAATTTTAAAGTGGGCTACTCTACCATGCGGATCATGTTCCTGAAAGTTGTGTTTTCCCTGCTTTCTTTTTTGTTTGCGGGAATGGCTTTCGGTTCTGCGCTTACCAATTATTACAATATTAAATGGGGAACCGGTGGCGCCATCAAAGCCATCACACTTCCCTGGTATGTTTTACTGGCGTTGGTTGTACTCCTGCTGATACAGGTAGCGCAGCTTTTCAGTATGCTGAAAGCAGTGAAAAGGGAATTTATGCAAATGGATCCTGACAATTAACAGCTATAACTGCCTTAGCCCTGCTTTTAAAAAAGGCATGGTTGGCAACGAAGAAATAATTCTCAGTTCATCAATAAAAGAACTTTCATTATCCAGGAACCACAGCAATCGCTGAGGTTTATTTTTTCTAAACAGATCGGAAAATATTCTCTCTCCTGAAAGTTTTTTATGCTTCAATATATTCAGCAGTATGCTATCATAAAAATGAAATCTTCGGGAAAAGGTTCTTATTACCGGGTGTTTATCATTAAGCAGTTTGTCCACTATTGCCGCAGAATGTTTCTGTATAAAACGGAATGTATAACCACTGGAAGCTTTTGTCTGCCCGCCAGCTGTTCCGATATTAATAATATTATTATCGGAGGCGGAAAACTGATGATTTGTCATTGGAATAATGCCAAATTCTGTTTCAGTTACTTTGTATGAACTGACCTGCAGTACTTCTTCAATATAATTTTTCAACCCTTCATCATATTTTGAAGCTGGTAACACTTCTTCACTAAAGACAGTATGTTCAATCAACGCCTTTGTTTCTGAAAAAGGCATTACATAAACAAATGTTGTTTCGTTATCCTGGTTTGTCCTGAAATCCATCAGGGTTGCTTCCCGGGGATTAAAAAAAGACCTGTCGGTTTCAATCACCCAGCCTTTGAAATGCTGAAGCAGGTAGTATTCTTTCTTTTTCAGGACAGGCCTATCAAAAATAATGCTGTTGAAGATGTATCTGCCGTTGATCCTTTCCTCCCCGATCAATAAAGAAGCAGTATCCCCCTTACTTTCAATTCCTTTGACCTCTCCCAACCTGATGTGAATGTTTGAATGTTGTCTTATAAGATTAAAACAATACTTATAAAAGTCAATTCCCCGTATAAGTTTGTATTGATACGGTGTCAGATTAAGCAGCCTTGAAAATTTATTTGCATGAAACCATGCCTGTTTCCAGTGTTGGGCTACAATTGGCTCAAATAATCCCGGTTCATTTTCCCAAAAACACCAGGTACGGTCATTCTTTACTTTCTCTTCCTTATCTACGATCAGTATTTTCTTATCTGCAAACTTTCCGGAACGGATCATATGAACGGCAAGACTGAGACCAGCGCAACCTGTGCCGGCGATGATATAATCATATGATAACTGTAAAGGCAGAAATATAATTGAAGGCTAAAGATAAAGGTTGAAAGAATAATCAATCTGCTTCCGGAGCATATTCCACTTTTTTGTTACCCGCCATTATCCTCTTATCCTGGCGAACCTTAGCCCGGTATTTTTTTGCCACATATAAAAAACCAAAGCTTTCTCCTTCATGTTTGTCCAAATGTTTATGATGCATCTTATGCGCCCAGCGAATGGCCCGTACATATGTATTATTGCTTCGGGTGAACCATTTGAGCCGTTGATGGATAATAACATCATGCACCAAAAAATAGGCAAATCCATAAGCCATGATGCCAAAACCAATTGATTGCATCCACCAGACATGATTAAAAGTGCCAAAATATATAAGCAGTAAACTTGGAATCGCAAAAATAAAAGCAAACAGATCGTTTTTCTCAAACACATTTGGCTTTACCTGGTGATGATCTTTATGTAGATACCAGAGAAAACCATGCATCACAAATTTGTGAGTACACCAGGTTATTCCTTCCATTACAATAAACGTTAGCAGTAATATCAATATGTAAAAAACAGTGTTCATTGCTTTGAAAAAATTTTTTATGCGGCTTCGGTATTGTATCGTTTACTCCACCATTCTTCTATTTTTGGAAAAGCAAGGTGAAACCAGGCTGTATATTGCTCAGGTGTTTGTTCAAGCGATTGGCGTATCTGACGCATTTCCATATACCGGTAACCTATTACTTCATCAGCAGATTCCTTTATCGCCCCTTCGTAAACACCTGCAAACACATGGTCAAACTCATGCTCGGTCAATCCGTTCCCAAATTCTGTCTTATAAATAAAGCTAAAGAGTTTTTGAAGCTCTGTTTCAATTCCCATTTCTTCACGCAGCCTGCGGGCGGCAGCATTACTTGTTTCTTCACCGGGTTTCGGATGGCTGCAGCAGGCATTAGACCAGAGGCCCCCGCTATGATATTTTTCCATTGCCCGCTGCTGTAGCAGCATTTCTCCTTTTTGATTAAAAATGAAAATACTAAATGCCCTGTGAAGCAGGCCTTCCTGATGAGCTTTCATTTTTTCTGACTCACCGGTTATATTATCCTCTTCATCCACCAATATTACTTTTAATTCTTTCATATTTTAAATCATCCGGAGGCTGTTTTTAAGTCCCGCCCTTACAATAATCAATGCTTTATAATAATTAGGAATTCTGATGCGTCGCCCCATTACCTTTGCTGCTTTTGTTTTCCTGATCTTTTTAAACAGGGAAAAATAATACTTGTAAGCAACATATACGCCAAATCTTGCCTTTACCGGCAACTGCAATATCCCCCGGTATGATTCTTTGAAGTCAGCATAAATATCAGCTTCGATTTTCTCTTTATCAGATGTGGTAAAATTCTGCAGATCACACCCGGGGAAATAAATCCTTGAAAGTCCGCTATAATCTGCTTTCATATCTCTTAAAAAATTTACTTTTTGAAATGCAGCCCCCAATGATCTTGCTGCTGCTTTTAAATTGTTCCAGACATCCCTTTTACCCTCGCAAAAAACATACAGGCACATCAGCCCCACAACTTCTGCTGAACCATATATATACTCCTCATATTCCTTTTCGCTATAGTTCTTTTTACGCAGGTCAAGCTCCATGCTGTGAAAAAAAGCATCCACAAGTTTCAGATCAATATTGTATTCATTAACGGTTGCCTGGAAACTGTTCAGTACGGGGTTCAGGCTTATTCCCCGTTCAATAGCATCGTATGTATCTTTCTTAAACCGCTCCAATAAAAACACTTTATCGTGCTGATGAAATGTATCAACGATCTCATCGGCAAACCTCACAAAACCATAAATATTCCGTATGGGTGCCCGCAGGTCCTTATGCAGCAGCCGGATGGCTGTGGAAAAAGAAGTGCTGTATCTTTCTGTGACAGCCCTGCTGCATTGTTCGCTTACCTCGTTAAAAACATGAATCATACAAAATATATTTAAGAAATCAATGAAAATATTTTACCACCTGTTTAGCCGTTACTTCTCCGCTGATCAGGCTGGGCGGAACACCGGGGCCCGGAACCGTCAGTTGCCCGGCATAAAAAAGATTTTTCACTTTTCTGCTCCTGCAGGAAGGGCGGAATAGTGCAGTTTGCCTCAGTGTATTGGCAAGCCCATAGGCGTTACCCCTGAAAGAATTGTATGCACTTACGAAATCACTGACCGAAAAGGTTTTTTTATATACCACTGAGTCCAGTATACTTTCACCAATCCGATCTTCCATACGCTTTGCGATCATAGTAAAGTATTTCTCCCGAAGTTCGTCACTGTCGTCTTCAAGACCTGCAGCCACAGGTATTAAGAAAACTATGCTTTCACATCCGTCCGGTGAAGCTTCTTTATCCGTAATTGAAGGAATACTGACATAAAAAAGCGGTTTTGATGGCCATTGCGGAGTTTTGTAAATTTCATTACCATGTTTTTCAAAAGGCACATCAAAGAAAAGAGAATGATGTACCGGGTTCTTTAGTTTCTTGTTCAGTCCAACATAATACAACAAGCAGGAAGGGGCCATCACTTTTTTATTCCAATATGCAGGTGAATAACTCCGACACTCTTCCGGTAAAAGACGAGTTTCCGTAAATTGATAATCTGCCCCGCTTATCACCACATCAACGCTGTAAATATTTTTATCCGTCAAAACCGTTTTAATAGCGGAGCCGTTTACCTTTATGGCTGTTACCTCTTCCTCAAATTGAAATTTTATTCCCAGTTCTTCTGCAAGTTTGTGCATACCCAGCACTACTGAATAGATACCGCCTTCAGGATACCAGGTACCACCTTTAATATCTGCATAATTCATCAGGCTGTATAAGGCCGGCGTGTCCTGCGGCAATGCCCCGAGAAACAATACAGGGAACTCCATGAGTTGCCTGAGCTTTGGGTGTGTAAAATATTTTGCAATATGTTTTTTTATTGATGAAAAAACCTGTAGCTTAAAAACACCGCTTACGGTTTTCCAGTCCATGAACTCTGTAATGGAACGGCCGGGTTTATATACCAGGCGTTTCATTCCTGCTTCATACTTATAAGCTGCGCCTGTCAGATACTGTTCAAGTTTTTCACTGCTGCCGGGTTCAAAAGATTCAAATACATTTTTGAGTTGTTCAAAATCCGCCGGTATGTCGGTATAACCTTTTTCCCAATAAACTCGATAAGAGGGGTCAAGCCTCTGCAAAATGTAGTAATCTGAAGTTTTTTTTTCAAATTGCTGAAAATAACGGTCAAATACATCCGGCATCCAGTAAAAGCTGGGCCCCATATCAAAAGTAAATCCACCTTCTTTAAGTTGTCTTGCCCGGCCACCCGGCGTTTTGTGCTTCTCAATAACGGTTACATCCCATCCTTCTTTCGCCATAAAGGAGGCTGCAGATAAACCAGCGAAACCGCTGCCGATAACTATTACTTTTTTGCCGGACAACTTATATCAGAGTTTTGTCAGTTTTGTTTTAAGGAGTTTACGGGCAAAGTGGATCCTGCTTTTAATAGTGCCAAGCGGTTCGTTCATCTTCCCGGCAATTTCATCATATCTATAACCTTCTAAGTACAGTAAAAAAGGTAAACGGAAAATTTCAGGAAGCCTGGCTATTTCTTTTTTAATCTCTTTAACGTTAATCCCGGATTCAGCATAGTTTGATACCAAGCGTTCACTGATACCGGCATAACTGTCAGCAGATGTATTGGCAAATATTTTCCTTGAAATTGACCTGCGCCGGTATTCATTAATAAAAGTATTCCGCATTATAATGGACAGCCATGCCCTGATATTTGTGCCAGACTGATACTTCTCCCTGTTAGACAGCGCCTTATATAAAGTTTCTTGTACCAGGTTATTAGCATTGTCGGTATCTCTTGTCAATGAGATGGCGATAGGCTTCAGAAAACCGTAATTCTGTACCAGCAAATAATCAAAATCCTGTATACTCATTTTGTTTAACTTTTAATATGTCAAAGCTAAACAGAATAAATTGGGATAAGTAATTCTTGTTTAAGAAAAAGGAAGATATTGCGCCAACCCGTTCAACAAACTTTAATCAGCTTAGTTCTGATATCAGTTCTATAATTTTAGTAAGGGATCTTTTCAATTCTATCCCGGGAGGAGGTGGCTTTTTATAATCAAGTACTAAAGCTCCTGAAATACAAACCCTTGATACAGGGAACAATGAATGTATTTTATTGAGTGAAACTGACAAAGAGGGTGTGCCCGCGGCATTTGTAAGATGCGTAAAAATTATATCCGGTTTTTTGAGATTTGCAACATATTCTGCGTCTTTAAAAGGTATGTTGGCCCCAAGATAGTAAAGCTGTATTCCGGATTTTTTTACCAGGTAATTAATAAATAAAATCCCAAGTTCATGGTGCTCACCTTCAGGGAGAAAAAGCATTGCAGTAGTTTTCTTCTTTACCGGCACATGGCAAGAGTCAATAGCCACAATTACTTTCTGACGGATGATATTCGTTACCAAATGCTCCTGGGCAGGGTTAATGTTACTGGTTTGCCATAGAATGCCGATCTTTTCAAGAAATGCAAATATTATTTGTGTAACTGTTTTCTCTAGACCTTTTGAAACAATATGATTCTCCAATAATTTTTCAAAACTTTTTGTATCAAGGTCAACCATTTGCTGAATCAGTTCATTTACGGCTTTCTCCTTCTGTGCCTCAGCATCGCCAAGGGATGATATTTTTTCCCTGATCTGCTGGGGATTCATTTTATCAATATGAGAAATCTTAAATCCATACTTTGTAAGCAGTGAAACATTCAGGATCGTTTTCAATTCTTCGTTACTATAGTAACGGATATTGGTGGCCGTACGCTTTGGCTTCAGAAAGTTATATCGCTGCTCCCATATTCGGAGGGTATGGGCTTTAATGCCAGATAAATTTTCCAAGTCTTTTATGGTAAACTCATTCATAATTACCAGTAAGACAAACGGGATGAGAAAATGTTCGGTATTATGAGTTTTTAAATTTGTTCATTTATGATCTTTCCTGACTCCATCAACCTCAGTAACTGAGGGATAAGGGAGGGGTTATTTAATGCTTCCAGATGATGTTCATGATGAAGGTCTGTACCTACAAAATCGTAATATTCCTTCTTAATCAAATATTGTGACAACTCCTGTACTGCCTTGCCGTAATGCCCGCCAAGTGAAAGAATATTTAATTGGAAAAGACAGCCAATATCCCTTAGTTCTTCGTGAAAATCCTTGTTGCGTTCAAGGTAGATATACCTTTCCGGATGGGCTATGATGGGCTGATAACCCTGCATTTGCATATCAAATAAAATATCTTTAAGACTGTGTGAAGGATAGGCCAGGGAGAATTCAACTAAAACCATATTATCTTTTACTGTTAATAATGGATGGTTGTTCTTCACCAGTTCATGCACATAATCGTCCAGGAAATATTCGGCTGCAGCATTTATTTCCACATCAATGTTTTCTTCCTTCAGGCGGTTTCTCAGTAGCTCAAGTTTGTCATTAATTATCTCCGGGGTATTCTTATACATCTCCCACATGATGTGCGGTGTGGTGATGAATTTATTAAAGCCCAGTGCCATCATCCCTTTTATCAGCTTAATGGATGTTTCTAAATCGGGCGAGCCATCATCAATACCGGGAAGTAAGTGAGAGTGCATATCTGT
>Ga0233425_10001590_pt1 | contig 50075 bp, 25 predicted proteins | sample Watercolumn_Towu_2_FD_181712 | JGI IMG/M metagenome (GOLD analysis project Ga0233425, IMG submission 181712) | Freshwater microbial communities from Lake Towuti, South Sulawesi, Indonesia - Watercolumn_Towuti2014_140_MG | ecosystem: Environmental > Aquatic > Freshwater > Lake | place...
TTCGAGAGCGGCACGCTCCAGGGCTGGGACATCGCCTGCTCACACCCCGGATACTGCTGGCACCTGACCACCGTCGAGGCGTCGTCCGGGCAGGCCTCGCTGTACTATGGAAACCCCGCGGGCACCGACTACGGAGAGGACAACGAGGGGTCCATCATCTCCCCGCCCATCGAACTGCCCGCGGGATCCATCTTCCTCTCGTTCAAGACGTACTACGCCACCGAGGAGGACTTCGACACCGCATCCGTCAACGTCGTCGCCGGCGACGAGGACATCCTCGTGGCCGAGTACTCCGGGGCAACCTTCGAGTGGGTGGAGCAGCTTCTCGACATCAGCCAGTTCGCGGGCCAGCAGGTCCGTATCCGGTTCTCCTTCAGCTCCGACATCCTTTTCTCCGATACGGGTTTTTTCGTCGACGACCTGGCCGTGACTCGGCTGTGCTGTGACACCGACGCGGACTGCGACGACGACAACCCCTGCACCACCGACTCCTGTCCGGGACCGGGCAGCGAGTGCTTCTTCGCACCGGTGCCGGGATGCTGCAACCTCGCCGCAGACTGCGGGGACGCAGACCCCTGCACCTCGGATGCCTGCGTCGACTTGCAGTGCGTCCATACCAACCTCTGCTGCACCGAGGACGCGGACTGCGACGACGGCGATCCCGTCTGCACCAAGGAGGTCTGCGTCGAAGGGTTCTGCAAGGTCACTCCCACCGGTGAACCAGGGTGCTGCACGACCCCGCTGTTCTTCGACGACTTCTACACCGACAAGGGGTGGGACCTCGGCCCCGAGTGGGATGTCGGGCCGGCAAAGGCCTCCTCCTGTTCGTTCCTCGGGTACGAGGATCCCGCGAAGGACTACTCGGCTTCCGACGACAACTACATCGCAGGAGTCAACATTGGCGGCTGCGTCGATTCGTGGCAGCACCCCATGCGTTACCTGACGTCGCCGGAGATCCCCGTCCCGGCCGGCACGGACAGCCTGTTCCTGGATTACTGGCGCTGGCTCAACAGCGACTATGCCCCGTTCGAGAACAATGTCGTCGAAGTCTTCGACGGGACGTCCTGGAAGCTGATCTGGGAAAGCGGCCCGGACGTCGCGTACAGCGACAGCGAGTGGACCTACCAGAGCCACGACGTCTCGCAGTACGCGGGGCCAGGCTTCCGCGTGCGCTTCGGGTTCGAGATCGCGGACGACTGGGTCTTTGCCGAGAGCGGGTGGAACCTCGACGACGTGCGCGTGACTACCAAGCTGAGCGATGTGTGCTGCACCTCGGACCTGGACTGCGCGGGGTTCGGGCAGAGCTGCGTCCTGGGTGCGTGCGAATAGGAAACAGGAACAAGGAGGGAACACCATGAAGAAGCTGGTCGCAAGGTTGTTGGTCGTCGCCGGAGCGTTCACGCTCATCGCGGCCCCGGGCTGCAAGAAGAAGGAGGAGCCCGCTGCCGCGCCGGCCAAGAAGGAGGAACCGCAGGGGGGCAAGAAGGATCCCGCTCCAGCTCCCGCGGAAGCAGACAAGGCCGCGCCGGCCGCACCGGCCGAGGGCGCGGCTCCGGCCGAGGGTGCCGCGGCTCCGGCAGACGCTGCCGGGCCCGGTCAGGGCCCTGCCGCAGGCAGCGCCGCCCCTGCCGAGGGGACTGCGGCTCCGGCCGAGGCAACACCTCCGCCCGCGGAGGGCGCCGCCCCTGCCGAGGGGGCCGCGGCTCCGGCCGAGGCAACGCCTCCGCCCGCAGAGGGCGCGGCCGCACCGGCCGAGGGCACTCCCCCGCCTGCGGAAGGTGCTGCCCCTGCCGAGGGCGCCGCTCCCGCGGAAGGAACCGCTCCGCCTGCGGAGGGCGCCGCTCCCGCGGAAGGGGCCGCTGCTCCCGACGTCGTGGCCCAGGGCGGGGACGCGGCTGCAGCAACCCCCCACTTCGGCCCCGAGTTCAAGCTCGATGCCGTCATGATGTTCCCGGACGTCGTGGGGAACGCGAAGTACTACTCCGAGCTCGAGTCCGTGAAGCTGCGCGGGGAGGTGCTGGCCGTCCAGGGCAGCAAGCTCCTGCTCGGGTTCAAAGGCTCCGACGGGTTCTTCCTGTTTGCAGCAACCCTTGCCGAAGGGGAGTGGAAGGGCGCGGAGGTCGGCAAGATGATGATGCTGGAAGGCAAGATCACCGCGTCCGACTGGGACCTGCGCGGCTTCGGCACCTTCTCCCCGCCCGAAGGCATGGACCCCAAGGCAGACTACGGCTTCGTGCTCGCAGTCGCCTCGGGCGAGGTCAACTGAGCGGAGGAGAGAGGATTCGAACCTCCGGACCCGTTACCAGGTCAACGGTTTTCAAGACCGCTGCCATAGGCCGCTCGGCCACTCCTCCGGCAGGACCTCAGCCCAACTGAGACAGGCAGGGTCCGGCAAACGCCCCACTACTGTACCGACGCCGGCCCGCTTGTCAACGCACCTCGTTCACGCGACCTCAGTTGCCCACCATCACGTAGAAGGCAAGCCCGCCAGGCTCCCGGAACCCGTATGCGGACCCCAGGTAGACGCTGAACGGCGTGTGGTACGAGTGCATCCCGGTCAGGCGCAGCTCGGCCCCGGTCGACGGCAGGAGCAGGTCCGTTGAAAACTCGTTGAACGCAGTGGCCCCGGTGCCGAACACGTCCACGTACAGATCCTTGAAGAAGATCGGAAAGCTCTGGAACCCGCGCCGGATCCGCCAGACCGGGAAGTAGTAGTCTGCTGCCACGAAATGGTACTGCGACCCGCGAAGCGCGACCGGGGGATAGCCGCGAAGGTACGTGCCGGAAACGCCCCTGCCGTACATCAGGTCGTTGATGGGGTCGGTGTCCGGGTATCCGCCCACGGCAAACGACCTGAGGAACTGCTCCCGCCCATCCGCGTAGCCCCCGCGCACCTGCGTCATCAGAACGTGGTGCTCCACCCAGGGAAGCTGCATGTAGCTGGTGAGGCTCCATTTCACGTGGTACTCCGTCCAGTTGCTCCCGATGGGCGGCGTCGACCAGCGAAGCTCCGTGCTGGCCGCTATCCCCTTCTCCTTGGTGACCGAGTACCCGAACGATTCCGTGCTGTCGAAGCTCACGCCCGTGTACAGGGTCGCAAGGTTGCCGGCCGGAGGAATGTATGGCTCCGACCCGCCGGGGTCGTGCTCCCACTCGCCCACGATCCTCCCGGAGAAGCGGTCGAACGAGTAGCCCGAGTACACCGACAGCGAGTAGTCGGGGTCCGGGAAAGGAAACGAGATCGCGACGCTCCCGTACGTGTCGTCTTCCCGGTAGTCTTTGTACTCGTCCTCCACCCGGGCCAGTGCGGTCGAGCGATAGTAGCCTCCAAACAACTGAACCGACGGGTAGAAGAACCCGACGTTCATCGACGCGGTCGCAGCGCTGTCCCACGTCACCGTGTTCACGCTCCCCGAAAGCGCCCAGGAGATCTCCCCCACCGGGTCCCGGCCCGACGTGTCCGCCCCGAACACCGTGGTGCTGAAGGAGTCGGTCAGGAAGCTCGGGCTCCACGACCGCGGGGCCAGGTGCAGGAGCGGGCAGTACTCCTCCTCCTTCACCGTGTCCGGAAGCTCCGGGATCGGAGCCTGGGCCGCCAGCGGGGCTTCACCCCGTTCCAGCCAGTCGGCCTGACCGCACCCGTCCGTCACCAGCGCCACCCTCCTCAGGTCGAAGCCCGCGGCATTGTAGGATGCGAACACCACGGACTTCCCGTCCGGGGACACGGTCGGAGAGAATGCCCCCCCGAGCACGCGGGTCTGCGCCACCGCGCACCGGGCTTCCGGGTCCACCGCATACACGTCGAAGATGCCGCGGGCAGCGCTGGACAGGAGCAGCCAGCGACCGTCCGGGCTCCACTCGGGGTGGATGTGGACTCCGCTGCCCCGGGTCAGCCGCTCCACCGCGCCGCTGCCCGTCTCCACGAGCGCCACCTGTGCCCCGCTGGCGTCGTGCAGGCCGACTGCAAGCCGCGTACCGTCAGGGGACCAGGCCGGCCATGACAGCCCGCCGTCCACCTCCAGGAGCGTCTTCTCGGTCCCGGCAGGCAGGTCCAGCAAGACCAGGGCCGAGCGTCCCGACCGGGTCCTCACGAAGGCCACGGTCCGGCCGTCGGCGGACGAAGCGGGGTCCTTGGCCCGGGCGCCGTGGGTGAGCCGGCGCCTGCCCTCCGAATCCGAAAAAGAGAACATATCCTGAAAATAGTAGAAAGTGCGAAAATACGTCGAGCCGGAGAAGAGGATGCTGCCGTCCGCACCCTGCCGGGGACGGTCGCAACCCCCGCGACACGTGATCAGCTCCTCCACGGCTCCGCCCGCGTCCATCCGGACCAGCCGAGGCGTGTCCCTGCCCGTGCTCCGTGTCCAGATCAGGCTTCCGTCCGGCCCGAAGGAGGGCATGGGCTGCCCGATGCCTCCAAAGGCCAGCCTCTCCCCCTCTTGCAGCCCGCTGGCCCGCACCACCGCGGCTTCGTCCTGGAGCCGTCGAGTGGTCTCCGCCGCCCACTGCTCGTACAAGCCGGTCAGCTCCAGGCCGAAGATGCGGCGGCACGAGATGTTCACCGAGTAGGGGTTCACCTTGCCCGACTGCTCCTCGACGAAGCGGGACAGGCTGGCGCTCCCGTGGCGCGCCGCAAGCCAGTTCATGAAGTAGGCTCCGTACAGGTACGGGGCCGTCCCCCACGGCAGGTCGATGGGTGCGCCCGACGCCTCGTCCAGCGACAGCAGCCCGCGACCCAGTGCGTGCGTCCGCAAGTACATCTCGAACAGCGGGCTCCGGATCCGTCCCCCCGCCCCGATGACGCTCTCGACCGTCACCGCAATCCCCTCCGAGAACCAGCTCGGAAGCGTCGAGTTCGGGAGGAATGTCTTGCCCAGGAGAACGTTCCCGAGCCCGGGAAGACCGGTCGCCCGGTCGAGGTGGAACAGGTGCGTCATCTCGTGGTAGACGAGGATCCGTTTCCAGTCCAGCCAGTTGCCGAGGTCGCCCGCGGCGTCCGGTATGTAGGAGTAGAACACGATGTAGTTGTAGGGAAGCACCGAGGTCAGGCCGTTGGCCGTGTCCACGTCGTCCACCAGCACCAGCTGTCCCTTCTCCGACGGCTGGAACCCGAACCGCACGGCAAGTGCCGCATGTGCCTCTTCGCTCAATGCGAGGAAGTCCTGCGCCAGCGCCTCCTCTCCGACGTAGTAGTGCATGTAGAAGTGGTCGGACTCGAGGGTCTTCCAGTCCAGGGCCGGGTCGTTTCGCGGCCATGCGGGGCCGGGCCGTAGAAGGAGCAGCCCCAGCAGCAGCGCGGTCACGGCCCGACCCGGGGCAGACCCCGGCGCGCGTGGCGTCGCGCCGCCGCGTGGCGCCGGTCCCCGCCGGCCCGAGCGTTCCTGCCTCGCGGACACGCCTACAACCGGATCACTTCGTTTCTGGCCGCGGACGCGTACGCTGCCTCGCAGATGCGCAGCACGGTGAGCCCCTCCTCCGCACCGGGAACCGGGTCCCTTCCCTCGGTGATGGCCGCGCCGAACTCGGCCATCTGCGCGTCATACATGGGCTGCTCGCAGTGCTCCAGCCGCTGTGGGAACTTCGGCACCCACGGGGCCTTGCCCCCCTTGAACTTCGCCATCGTGGGGAACACCCGGGCGTAGCCCTGCGTGCCGAATACCTGCGTGGAAGCTTCCGGCCCGTCCATGTGCGGCTGCCACCATCCGCTCTCGACCAGCGACGTCACCCCGTCGCTCCAGGTCACCAGCAGTATCCCCGTGTCGTCCACGTCGTATGCACCGTAGCGCGTCTGCACCATCGCGTACACCGACGAGGGAACCGGGTCCCCGAGAAGGAACCTCACGGTGTCCAGCGCGTGCACGCCCATGTCCACCAGCGCACCGCCGCCCGCCAGCTCCTTGCTGCTGAACCACCCGGAGGGACCCCAGTTCTCGTGGATGCCGTACCCCTTCGTCTTCACCACCTCCCCGATCTCCCCGGACGCAACCAGATCGCGTACCGAGCGTACCTCCCGGTCGAAGCGCCACATGTGCCCGACCATCAGCCTGAGCCTCTTCTGACACGCAAGGTCCGCCATGGCCTCCGCTTCCGCGACGGTCATGGCCATGGGCTTCTCCACGAGCACGTGTTTGCCCGCTTCGAGGAACAGCTTCGCCTGGGGCCAGTGGAACGCATTCGGCGTGCCGATGGCCACCGCATCCACCGAGCGGTCCGCGGCCATCTCCTCCGGGCTGCCGTACAGCCGTCCGGACGGGAACAGCTTCCGGAAGCTCTCCGCAGTCTGGTCCGGAAGCGTCCAGACCCCGGCCAGCTCCATCCCGGGACAGGCAGCAACCGCCTTGCTGTGGATCGTTCCGATGAACCCGAAGCCGAGAACTCCGACGCGTAGGACCGACATGCTCGCCCTCCGTTCCGCACGAACGCGAACCAAACCACTATCGCAGTTCCGGCCCTGCCGTTCAAGTTGTTTCCAACCCCGGAATCGCTGAGTATTTTATTTGAACTCAGCGGTATCAAAAGGTAGTATTAAACTTGTTGTATTGTAGGACCGAACCCGAGTCGGCGGGGAACAGTATGTGGAAGGTAGTGAGTGTGCTGGTAGCCGGAGTCCTGGCCCTGGTGGCGTTTGCACCCGTTTCTTCCGCACAGGGCTTTCGCGAAGCGGAAATCGAGTTCAACCGTGGCGAGCTCATGCTGGAGATGCGGGACTACCCGAGGGCTATCTTCGCGCTCAAGAAGGCCTACTCCATCATCCCGGACAAGCGCTACCTCGCTTCCCTGGCCCGCGCCTATGACCAGAAGGGGGATGCGGAGAACGCTCTCCTGTCCGCGGAGCGCTACCTCCAGATCTCCGGCGATTCCGCGGCCGCGGACATCAAGGACATGTCGCTGCGACTGAAGGAGCAGCTCGTACCCACTTGCGGCCGCGTGACCATCGTCCTGCCCCAGCCCGGCGGCAAGCTCACCGTCACCGCCGCGGATGGCAACCAGCAGGTATCCGTAGCTCCCGAGACGCGCGTCGACCGCTGGCTGCCCCTCGGCAAGGCCTCGGTCCTCTACGAGGTCGAGGGATACTCTCCCTCCAGGACGGATATCGACGTGGTCAAGGACAAGACCACGGAGGCCAGCGTGGCCCTGGTGGAGCTGGGCGGCCAGTCCGAGATCATCGTGGACGCCAATGTCGACAACGCACAGGTCTCCATCGACGGGAAGGCCGTGGGCGCTGCACCCATCAAGACAAAGGTGGATGCCGGCGACCACGTCATCCAGGTGTGGGCCCCCAATCACCTGGCGTGGGTGGGCGTAGTGGACGCTCCCGCGCTCAAGACCGTCAGCGTGGACGCCAAGCTCGTGCAAACCAAGAAGCCCTCCCCGACCGTTCCGGTCACCGCCATGGTCGTGGACGAAAGCGGCGGCTGGTCCCTCTCCACCTGGGGCTGGATCACCCTCGGAACAGGGGTCGCCGCACTGGGAACGGCCGGCTACTTCTACTACAGCATGCTCACCACGTTCAACGATGCCAACGCCATGGACGACGGACCCGACAAGGACGCCAAGATGGCGGACGTCAACTCGCTGTGGGTCATCAGCATGGCGTGCGGCGTGGCCGGTGGCGTTGCCAGCGGCGGCGGTCTCCTCATGGTCCTGTTGGACGACAGCGGCTCCGATGCCGAGGTCGCTCCGTTCGAGCTCCTGACTCTTTCTCCGGCCGTCCTGGGCGACTCCTTCGTCCTGGACGCCGCATGGTCCTTCTAGAGAAGATAGGAGTATGCCATGAAGATGTTCGCCCTGCTCCCCCTGACCCTGGCCGTGCTCGCCCTGGGAGGCTGCCCGCCCAGTCCGACCAACACCTCCGAGGACAAGGACAACAAGCCCGCCGACGTGGCGGAAGACAAGCCCGAGGCGGACGCGGTTGCCGCATGCGAAGGGGAGAAGCCCGCGGTGGAAAGCGCCTGCACCAAGCCCAAGGTGCAGCAGGTGGGCGTGTGCGAGAAGGCCGACCTCGTGCAGTGCGTGGACGGCGCGTGGACCTGCGTGCTCCCCGCCGAGGGGTTCGAGGAGAAGGAGTCGCTGTGCGACGGCCTCGACAACGACTGCGACGGCCAGACCGACGTTCTCAAGGTGACGCTGGACGACATCTGCCCGGAGTGGGACAGCAACGATGCTCCCAAGTGCGACGACTGCCCCGGCATGGCTGTCGCCGATTCCGCGTGCAGCGAAGGCGAGTCGGACGTCACGATCGTGTGCGGCAAGGACGAGGACGACAAGCTGGCCCGCATGTGCGACTACTCGCAGATCCAGGAGTACGCGCCGTTCGAGCAGGTCACTCCGGCAACCGCCAACGAAGACGGCGATGTGACGCCGTTCGGAGTGCTCTGCGACACCGCGGACAACGATTGCGACGGCGAGAAGAACGAGCAGATGACCCACCTCGGCAAGTACTCGCAGGAGGAGTTCGACGCGCTGACCAAGGAGCAGTTCAAGGACTGCCCCCAGAAGTTCCAGGGGGTCTGCAGCCTGGAGCTGGACTTCGACGAGGCAGGGAAGCTCCAGGACATCACCTCGGACGTCGCGCTGGGCTGCTTCGGCGCGGGCGTCAAGTGCAACTTCGACAAGATCCCGGGCTACGAGGAGAAGGAAGCCTCCTGCGACAACCTGGACAACGACTGCGACGGGCTCACCGACGAGGACCTCAGTGTCGCGTCGAGCCCGTGCCCGCACGTGGGCGTCTGCGCGGACCCCGGCTTCGAGTCCACCGCGTTCTGCAGCCAGGGCAAGTGGTACTGCGGATGGGACGGCCCCCTGGGAAACCCGGACTTCGAGTACACCGACCCCGTGGCGTGCAAGGACGCTCCCGCCGAGGGTGCCTGTGCGGAAACCCGCTGCGACGGCCTGGACAACGACTGTGACGGGCTCACCGACGACGGCCTCGTGTGGCCCACCTTCCCTGAAGACTGCGGCGACGGCGTGGACAACGACAACGACGGAGAGACGGACTGCGACGAGGACCTGTGCGGCAAGTACTACGACGACTGCCCCGGCGCGACCGCACCCGCGAAGTGGAACGTGGAATGCCCGGTGGACGCGGACAACCAGGTCGCACTGACCGGCGTATGCCTCGCGGACAAGGACAGCGTGCTGATGAGCTGTGAGCCCAAGGCGCTGGGCGCAGTCTGGAAGTGCAACTACAAGGACGTGCAAGGCTACGTCGCGGAAGAGAAGTACTACAAGAGCGAGGGCAAGACCTATTGCGACAGCCTGGACAACGACTGCGACGGCGAGACGGACGAGGATATCAGCGTGACCGACAAGATCGAGCTGACCACGTGCCGTTACCTCGGCGCATGCAAGGGCCAGGTCAAGGCCGTGTGCAACAAGGGCACCGGCGGCAAGCCGACAGGCACCTGGAGCTGTGTCTACAACACCAACGGCGGGTCTGTGGAAGTCCCCCCGGTGGACAAGTGCCTCGACCCTGACGCGGGCAACTGCATCTGGGCGGAAACCCTGTGCGACGGCCTCGACAACGACTGCGACGGCGTCCTGGACGAGGGCCTCGACGGCATGAAGCTCGACGTGGACGTCGCGTGCAACAGCATCTCAGGCAAGGGCGTGTGCTCCGCCGATCTGCTCAACACCCGCTGCGGCTTCCCGCCCGACCCCAAGACGTTCATCTGCGACACGTCCGCCATCGCAGACTACGTCGCGGATGAGAAATATGTCGCTGGCGGGAAGGTCTACTGCGACGCGCTGGACAACGATTGCGACGGGCAGACCGACGAGGACATCGTGTTTGCTTCCTCCACCGTCGTGGCCGCGGAAACCCCCTGCCTCAGCGAAGGCGTGTGCAAGGGCACGACGGTCGCGAAGTGCAATGCGGACGGCAAGTCGCCGGGAACCTGGAACTGCAACTACTCCCAGGTCCCGAACTTCGCCCCGACGGACGCCTACCTCACGCCGGAAGGAAAGTACATCGAGGTCGAATGCGACGGCCTGGACAACGACTGCGACGGCCTCGTCGACGAGAACCTCGACAACGTCGACCTCGGCTCGGCTGCCGGCGCGGCAAACCCCAAGAAGAAGTCGGGCTGCCCGACCTGCGGCCTCTGCGAGGCCGCCATCAAGTGGACGTGCGTCGACACGGGCAAGGGGAAGGCGTGGCAGTGCGACGCGTCCGCGGTCCCGTTCTACGAGGAAACCGAAACCTCCTGCGACAAGATCGACAACGACTGTGACTGCTCCGTGGACGAGGACCTGGCCGATGCAGGCCCGACAGGCGCGAACTGCAAGAACCTCGGAGTCTGCGCCCAGGGCGTCAAGGCGTGGTGCAACGCGGGCAAGTACGAGTGCGACTACGGCCAGGTCACGTCATATGACGGAGACAAGGAAGCCAAGTGCGACGGCAAGGACAACAACTGCGACGGCAGCGTGGACGAGAATCTCGACTGGAAGGCGACCAACGCGTGCAGCACCGTGGGCGTCTGCAACGACCCGGCCCTCGCAGCCGTGTGCCTGGGCACCATCGGGTGGGACTGCCTCTATGAGAACCTCGCCAACTGGCAGCTGATCGAGAGCAAGTGCGACGGGCTCGACAACGACTGCGAGGGGAAGACCGACCTCGCGGTGTGCTCCACCTGCCAGCCATGCACGGATGGCGGCAACTGCAAGCTGGGCTTCTGCAACTCGACCCCGGATGCCAAGAGCTACTGCGCCGAGTCTGCTACCCAGTGCGTTTCCATCAGCCCCACCACGGGCCAGTGCACGACCACCGCGGACGGCAGCAACGCCTGCTCGTCCAAGAAGCAGCCCTGCACCTGCGCCAGCGGCTTCTGGTACTGCACCCTCCCCGAGTGCGTGGGCGCCACGCCCGTCTGCCATTTCGGCAAGTGCAAGGCGTGCGTCCCGGGCGAAAAACGCTGCAACGGCAATACCATACAGGACTGCTCGCCCGACGGGAGCAAGTGGACGGACACCCTGGTCTGCCCCGCGGGCAAGATCTGCCTCGGCCTCGGCAAGTGTGTGACCAACAACGAGATCGTGGTCGCATCCGGGGTCTCCCCCATCTCCGTCGACCGCCAGGCCGTCGTCGCAGTCCGTACCGGCGGTAGACCCGTCGTCGCCTACCAGTACGAGGTCATCGGGTCCGCACTCTCGGACATCAAGGTGCAGACTTTCACCGAAGAGCTTGCCAAGGAAGGCGCGGAGTTCATCGCCAACGCGGACTACGTCAACAAGAACCAGACCAGCCCGGCCATTGCCGCGTTCCCCAGGGCCGCCGGCGGCTTCGTGATCGTGTGGCAGTCCGACGGCCAGGACGGAGACTCCAACGGCATCTACGGCCGCATCTATGACAACGACGGAAAGAAGATCACCAGCGTCTTCGACAGGGCCAACGATGCCACCGCCGGCTCACAGGAGTTCCCTTCCGTCGCCGCGTTCGCCGACGGCTCCTTCGTGGTCGCATGGCATAGCTCCATCGAGGCCGGGCAGACGTCCAAGGGGATCTACGCCCGCCGGTTCGCTGCCGACGGCTCGGCCATCGGGCCGGAGTTCCTCGTCAACGCCACCACCTCGGGCGACCAGACCTGGCCCGACGTGGCCATCCGCGCGGACAAGGGCTACGTCGTGTCCTGGACGTCGGAAGGCCAGGACGCCAACTCGCAGGCGGTCGTCGATCAGATCCTTCTGGCCTCGGCAGTCAAGTCTGGCCCGGAGATCCTGGTCAATACCGAGCAGAACAGCGCCCAGAACAAGGGCGTCTCCGCCGGATTCGGTCTTTCCAAGGGCGGCGAGTGGGTCACCACCTGGGTCTCCTACAACCAGGACACCTCCGCCAACGGCGTGTTCATGCAGATCTTCGACACCGCGGGGATCCCCCAGGTCAGCAGCGACATGAAGGTCAACAGCATCGTGCTTGGAAGCCAGAAGGACCCCGAGATCGCCATGCTCGAGGACAACCGCTTCGTCATCGTGTGGGAGAGCGAGAACCTCGACGGAAAGGCCAACGGCGTCGCGGCCAAGCTCTTCTTCGAAGACGGCTTGCCGGTGGTGGAAAGCGACATGCAGGTCAACACCACCACCGAAGGCGATCAGTGGAACCCCGATGTCGCATCAACCGGGTCTCAGGGATACGTGGTCGTGTGGGTCGGCGGCACCGCCAGCCCGCCCAACGCCAACGTCTACCTGCGCATGTTCAAGGCGCAGTAACCCGTCCTACATCTCTTCCAGGGTCTCGATGCCAAGAAGGGCCAGCCCCGAGCGGACCGCGGTGCCCACCGCATCGGCCAGCATCAGCCGGGCCCGCGTCAGCTTCTCCTCGCACCCCAGGATCGGATAGCGGTTCCGGTCCGTGAACATCCGGGCGAACGTCGCGGCAAGATCGTACGTGTACTCCGCAACCTTCGACGGATCCAGCGACTCCACGGACCGCTCCACCACGTCCGAGAAGTCGAAGAGCCGCCGCACCACGTCCTTCTCCTGCTCGTCTTGCAGCAGCCCCACCAGCTCGGGGTCGAACTCGGGAACCCACCCGGACTTGCGAACCAGCGACCGCGTCCGCGCAACCGTGTACAAGCAGTACGGCCCGGTCTGTCCGTTGAAGTCGATGGACTGCTTCGGGTCGTACTCGAAGCTCTTGCGCGGGGTGAAGCGCAGCACGAAGAACTTCAGCGCTGCCTGGGCGATGCGCTCTGCACGGACGTCGAGCTCATCCGCACTCATCTTCTCGTGGTGCTCACGCCCCTCGCCCGCACGCTTCCGGAGCTCGTCCACCGCCAGCGACTTCAGCTCGTCCATCAGGTCGTCCGCATCCACCACCTTGCCCTCGCGGCTCTTCATCTTCCCCTCGGGAAGCCGCACCATGCCGTAGGACAGGTGGAAGCACCGCTTGCCGATGCCCGGCCGCAGCATGTCCAGCACCTTGAAGAGCACGGAGAAGTGGTAGTTCTGCTCGTCCCCCACCACGTAGATCAGCCGGTCCGGCCGGAAGTGGTCCACGCGCCAGGCAGCCGTCCCGATGTCCTGCGTCATGTACAGGCTCGTCCCGTCGCTGCGCAGGAGGACCTTGTCTCCGGTGAGCCCCACCTGGGTCAGGTCCAGGACCACGGCCCCGTCGTCCCGGCGCCCGAAGAGCCCACGGTCCAGCCCCTCCGCAACCATCGCCTTGCCCAGCTTGTACGTGTCGCTCTCGAACTGCATCAGGTCGAACACGCAGCCCATCCGGGCGTACGTGGCCTCAAACCCCGCCAGCACCCAGCGGTTCATCCGCGTCCAGAGGTCCACGGTCTCGGCGTCGCCCGACTCCCACGCACGCAGCAGCTCCCGAGCCGACTGCCCCAGCGGCGAATGGCCGTTGAAATACTCGTCCTCCTCCAGCGCACTGCCGGTTGCAGTGCGCCAGGCATCGAACTCCTTCTTGAACTCCCGCTCGAACCGGACGTACAGATCCCCGACGAAGTGATCCCCTTTTCGACCCGTGCTCTCCGGCGTGGCGCCATCGCCCCACATCCGGTAGGCAAGCATGGTCTTGCAGATGTGGACCCCCCGGTCGTTGACGAGATTCACCCGGGACACGTCGTTGCCGTAGTACGCCAGCAGGTTCGTCACGGACAGTCCGAGCAGGTTGTTCCGCACGTGCCCGAGATGCAGCGGCTTGTTCGTGTTCGGCGACGAGTACTCCACCACCGCCGTCTGCCCCGCGACCGCACCTCCGGCCGCAAACCGCTCCCGCTTCCGGTAGATCTCTCCCAGCACGGCCGCTGCAAGGACTCCGTGGTCCAGGAAGAGGTTCACGTACCCCTTGAACGGCACCACCGCCTGGAACAGCCCGCCCTTCGGAAGCCGTGCGGCCACGTCCCTCGCAATGTCGTCCGGAGGCCGTCTCAGCGTCCTGGCCAGCGAGAACACCGGGAATCCAAGGTGCCCCATGGCCGGGTCCGGTGGCCGGATCGGCTCCACCGGCTGATCCACGCCAATCTCCTCCAGCGCCTTCCGGATCGCGGTCCGAACCAGCGCCCACAGCTCGTGCACCGTCTTGATTTCGCCCACGTCACACCTTCTTGAGCAGGTGGCCCATCTTGGTCTTCTTGGTCCGCAAGTATCGCACGTTGTCACTCACCGGCCGGACCTCTATGGGGACTCTCTCCACCACGTCCAGGCCGTATCCGGAGATGCCGATTATCTTGCGCGGGTTGTTGGTCAGCAAACGGATGCTCTTCAGGCCGAGGTGACGCAGGATCTGCGCGCCGATGCCGTAGTCGCGCAAGTCCGGCTGCAAGCCGAGCGCCACGTTGGCTTCCACCGTGTCCTTGCCCTCGTCCTGCAGGCTGTACGCCCGGATCTTGTTGGCCAGGCCGATGCCCCGCCCCTCCTGCCTCAGGTAGAGGACCACGCCCCTGCCCTCCGCCTCGATCATCTCGATGGCCCGCTCCACCTGCTGGCCGCAGTCGCACCGAGTGGAATGGAACACGTCGCCGGTCAGGCACTCGGAGTGCACCCGCACCAGCACCGACTCGCCCTCCTTCCATTCTCCCAGCATGATGGCAGGATGGTGCGATCCGTCCAGCAGGTTCTCGTACACCAGGATCCGCCAGTGGCCGTTCGGGCGGGGCAGCTTCGCTGACGCCACCACCTTGACGAAGCACTCCCGGTTGAGCCGGTACTTGATCAGGTCCGCAATGGTCACCACCTTGAGCCCGAACTGCTTCCCGAACTCCAGAAGCTGAGGCAGGCGGGCCATGGTGCCGTCCTCGTTCATGATCTCGCAGATGACCCCCGCAGGCGTCACTCCGGCCAGCCGCGCCAGGTCCACGGACCCCTCGGTCTGGCCGCTGCGCACCAGCACTCCTCCCTGCCGCGCCCGGATCGGGAAGACGTGCCCCGGCGTCACGAGGTCGTCGGGTCCGGAGCGCGGTGCAATGGCCGTTTGAATCGTGTGCGCCCTGTCCGCGGCGGAAATCCCGGTGGATACGCCCTCCCTGGCCTCGATGGACACCGTGAAGGCAGTCTGGAAGCGGGATGCGTTTCTCGGGGTCATCATCGGGATTCCCAGCTCTGCCACACGCTCCTCCGTCAGCGTCAGGCAGATGAGCCCGCGGCCGTGCCGAGCCATGAAGTTGATGGCTTCGGGAGTCACGAACTGGGCCGCCATGGTGAGGTCGCCCTCGTTTTCCCGGTCCTCGTCGTCCACGAGGATCACCATCCTCCCCGCCTGGATGTCACTGATGGCTTCCTCGATCGTCGCGATGTGCTTCCCCATTCCTGCACCCCCAAACGCGCGGCGAAGTATAGCGCCCGCGCCGGAAAATGAAAGCGCGGACCGGCCGGAGAACCGTCCGACGGGCTCCAAGCCCGAGAGCAAACGCTTGCCGAAGAACCTACGCCCCGGTGCCGGGCCCTGCTCCGCACTTGAAGCACGACGCCCGGTGCTCGCCGCTCACGTAGACCATCGGCGGCGACGTGCTCTGGCACCGCAGGTCCGCAAGCCGGCAGTTGTCACGGTACGCACAGCCGATGGCCGACGGAGGCCTGCGTGCCACCATCTCGGACCCGGGCAGCGCCCCCTTGAGCCGCTCGGGAGAGGCCGCCAGCAGCGAGCGCGTGTAGGGATGCGCAGGGGAGTCGTAGACCTCCCCCACCGGACCGATCTCCACCAGCCTCCCGGAATACAGAACGCCCACGCGGTCCGCGGCCAGCCGGACCAGGTCCATGTCGTGCGACACCAGGAGCAGGGTCATCCGCTCACGCTCCTTCAGATCCATGAGCAGGTCCATGATGCCAGCTTGCACGCGCACGTCCAGCGACGAGAGCGGCTCGTCCGCAATGAGCAGGCAGGGCTCCAACGCCAGCGCCCGTGCGATGCACACCCGCTGCCGCTGCCCGCCCGAGAGCTGAGCGGGCCTCCGAGAAAGGATGTCGGCAGGAAGTTGGACGCGCCCCAGCACGTCCAGCACGCGGGCCCTCCTGCGCGCGGACGTGAAGCCGTGAATCGCCAGCGGCTCGCCGACGATCGTCGCCACCGAATGCCGAGGGTTCAGCGACAGCAACGGGTCCTGGAACACTGCCTGCACGCTTCTCCGGAACGCGAGCCGGTCCGCCCCCCGCTCGAAGGGCAGCCGGTGGTCCCCGATGGCCACGCGGCCCGATTCGATGCGCTCCAGGCCGAGCATCGCCCGAACGATGGTCGACTTGCCCGAACCCGATTCTCCAACCAGCGCGAAGCACTGCCCGGAGTCGATCTCGAACGAGACCTTGGAAACGACCTCCCGCCGGGCCCCGAGCAGCATCGACCCGCCCGCGTAGCTCACGCTGAGCGACCGCACGTCAACCAGGCGGGACCGGCTCATCATTCCGCGCCCCCCTGCGGGCCGTCCCCCGCTGCCGGAGCGCCAGGCCGCACCTCCTGAAGGCCTGACCCCGCCCCCGCCTCCGGGCCCGCGTCCGGCACCGACAGGCGCTTGCGCCCCTGCCTCAGTGCCGCGGCAGGGGTGGAGAACACGAGGCTGGCCGTGTACGCGTGCGACGGGGACGCCAGCACCTGCTGCGTCGGACCCGTCTCCACCACCGCGCCGGCGTGCATCACCGCGGTCCAGCCTCCCATCAGACCCGCTATCGCAAGATCGTGCGTGATGAACAGCACGGCAAGCCCGCGAGCCTGCTGGAGACGCAGCAGCAGGGACAGGATCTGCGCCTGCGTCGTCACGTCCAGCGCAGTGGTCGGCTCGTCTGCAACCAGCAGCCGGGACTCCTGCGCAAGCGCCGCGGCTATGGCCACCCGCTGCGCCAGGCCGCCCGAAAGCTGCCACGGATACTGGGAGAGCACGTCCGCCGGCTTCCCGATGCCCGCTTGCTCCAGCAGATCGCTGGCCGCTTCGCACGCCTGCCGCGAAGCAAAGCCGCGGCGCACCGTGAGCGACTCGGAAATGATGTCTACCACGCGCATCGTCGGGTTCAGGGACGCCATGGGCTCCTGGAACACCATCGACATGCCGCTGCCGCACAGCCGGTGCCCGCGGTGCAGCGCCTTGTCCACGGTGACGTCCTTGCCGTCGAACCGAATCCTGCCGGATAGCCGCGCACCCGCAGGCAGGATGCCCATGATCGCTCGGGCCGTCATGCTCTTGCCCGACCCCGACTCGCCCACGACGCACAGCGTCTGCCCATGCTTCAGGCGGAGGCTCAGGCGGTCCACCACCGGACGGGCCGTCCCCTGGACCCACACGCTCAGATCCGTTACCTCGAGCAGCGCCATCGCGGTTCCCCCCGTCCCTCCTCACGCAGCGCCATCGCGGTTCCCTCCGTCCCGCCTCACACGCGGTCGAAGGTCCGGAACCAGATCCTCGCTTCCTGTGCCGTCGCCCCAGATGTCGTCGTAGTTCACGTCACCGAAGTAATTCTTTTCCGAGTAGGCGCCGAGGCTGTCGATGTACTCACGAAACGCCTTGCGGGCAAACTGGTGTGCGGCCTCGCGCTCTCCGCGCATGGCCAGGTCCTGCGCCTCGCCATGAGCCTTCGCCACGTTGAACGAGACGCGCGGGAACATCTCGGGCGCAATGTGGTACTCCAGGAGCCACTGCTGCACCGACTCGGGCAACACGCCGAAGTGTCGCGCCACGGAGTTCAGATTGTAGAAGCGCGGCTCGAACTCGGGCGAGAGGCCAAGGTGGTACATGCAGAAGAGCTGGAAGGCTGACGGTTTCATGAGTCCCCCGGACCCGCGGTCCAGCCGTACTCTACATCCCCCGCTCAGCGATGTCCAAACCGGCGCTCCCCTCCGGTCCGGCTCGCCGGCTGCCTGCGGGGCAGACCCCCTGGCTGCGGCTGGCCCCCGCCACAAGGGCGATAACGGGCCGCTGCAGTGCAGTGGGGCTCAACCGGTCCAGGGGTCTCCCCTCCGGTCCGGCTCGCCGGCTGCCTGCGGGGCAGACCCCCTGGCTGCGGCTGGCCGTCGCCACGAGGGCGATACCTGGCCGCTGCAGTGCAGTCGGGCTCAACCGGTCCAGGGGTCTCCCCTCCGGTCCGGCTCGCCGGCTGCCTGCGGGGCAGACCCCCTGGCTGCGGCGTCAGCCGCGGGCCGGACGTGCCCGGGGCTGGAGCGCGGCCTGCGCGCGGTAGCGCTCGGGGCTCACCGCCCGCTCGACGCGGGTGAGCCGATCCCAGATGTCGGCTTCTGCCGCGAACGCCTGCCGTTCCATTGCGTTCACGTCGTAGCGGGAGCGGAGGCGCTCCCGGGTGCGGGCCGGAACGCACTGGCGGCCCCCGGCGCGGAATGCTCCGGGCCCCCGGCGGTCGTACCAGAGCAGCGTGTGCGCAGTGGACAGCGAGCCGGCCCACGGGTAGCCGCGCAGGCAGAACCTGCGCGACAGCGAGAGCACCGCGTCCAGCACCGCCTCGCGGTCGCGGTCCGACTTCGACGCACGCTGCTCCCGGTAGAACAAGGCGGTGCGGAACCGATCTCCGTCGACGCTCCAGGTCTCCGCCAGGCCGAAGCCCGAGGGGCTCGCGGCCACCCTGCTGCCCGCGGTGAGCGCAAACTCGCCGCAGATGAAGAGCGACAGCTCGTCCCGCATGGAATCCAACACGCGCACCGTTTCCAGCGCTTCCTGCCGCGTCTCGGTCGGGAAGTCCGTGAACGTCATGGCTTCCACCGCAATTCCCGCACGGGCCATCGCTCGGACCGCGCTCCGCGCATCCTCGGGCGAAAGTCCCTTGTCCATGATCCGCAGCACCCGGGCGCTGCCTGACTCGATGCCCAGCGAGAACGCCAGAGCCCCGCCTGCCGCAAGCTCCCGGCAGCGCTCCGCATCCAGCGTCGGCTCGGGGCGGATGTCGCCGGCCCATCGCACATCGAGTCCCAGCTCACGAACCTGCCGAGCCACGGCCAGCGCAAGCCGCGGAGCCATCGAGTCGTGCGAGAAGTAGAAGATCCGGGCCCCGGTCTGCTCTTTGAGACGCCGGAGATCCGCGACGATGCGGGCCGCCGGCCGCTCCCGGTACGGTGCAGTACCACAGTCGCTCAGGCCATAGTGGCAGAAGGCGCAGCGGCCCCAGTAGCACCCCCGCGAAGCGTCGTAGGGGATGACCGGCTCGGGCGACAGGTACAGCGACAGGTCCAGCCCGGAGAAGTGGGGGCACGGCACGGTCGCCAGGTCCTCGACGCGTTCCCCCACTACCACCCCCGCGGTCCTGCGGCCCGCTGCCAGCTCCTCGCAGATCGCAACGAGCCCACGTTCCCCTTCAAAGAGCACCGCGGTGTCAAAGGGCGCAAGCAGCTCCAGCCGCACAGCCTCGGAAAGCGGCGCCATCCGCTGCGTCAGCGCGGGTCCGCCGCCAACCAGCAGCGCTGCGGGCATCGCTTCCTTGATGGCCCGCGCAAGGCTCCACGCTCCCATGAGCTGCCCGGGAAAGACGACGGAGATGCCGATGACGTCCGGGGCAAACGCCGCGATCCGGGGCAGGAGATCGGCTTCGTAGTAGCTCCGGAAAGGGTCCATGGCAGGCTTGCTGTCCGTGCGGATCTGCGCCGCGTCCAGAAACGAGAACGGGCTGCGGTACTGCAGGAAATCCAGCGCCACGGGCCAGTGCGCAGCAGCCAGCAGGCGGGCCGCAGCATCCAGGGCAGCGACCGCCCCGCCGTACTGCCCGTCGTCGTAGAACGTGCCCGATTCACGTCCGGTCAGTGTGGCAATGCCCTGCTCCACCTCTGCCGCGATGTGAGGCCCCGCGTCCGACAGGGCCTCGTGGAGCGCCAGGTAGTGGAGCTGCTGCGTGTGGCTCAACGACGGCATGGCCTCGAGCTTCCGAAGCTGCTCCTGGCAGCGGTTCGAGGCGCGCTGGAGTGACCGCGGGCGCAGCACGTGGCGCCAACCCTCCACGTTCGCATCGACCTGCCTCACCGTGTGACCGGCCTGCCGCAGCACCGCGGTCAGCAGCGGCAGCGACACGTACGGCATCGTGGGGTCGGCTGTCGGCGGGTAGATCAACGCCACGCGCATGACGTGCTCGGCCTCCGGTCCGGCAGGGCCGGAACGCTCCGCTAGTCGCGGGTGAGCGAGCGGTAGCGGATGCGGCGGGGCTGGTCCGCTGCCTCGCCCATGCGCTCCCGGTAGTTTGCTTCGTACTCCGAGTAGTTGCCCTCGGTGAACACGACCTTGCTGTCGCCCTCGAACGCGAGGATGTGCGTCGCGATGCGGTCCAGGAACCAGCGGTCGTGGCTGACCACCAGCACGCAGCCGCCGAAGTTGAGGATCCCCTCCTCCAGCGCCCGCATGGTGTTCACGTCCAGGTCGTTGGTGGGCTCGTCCAGCAGCAGCACGTTGGCGCCCAGCTTGAGCATCGTGGCCAGGTGAACACGGTTCCTGGCTCCGCCCGACAGCTCCTTCAGCTTGAGCTGCTGGTCCGACCCGGAGAAGTTGAACTTGCCAACGTAGGCGCGTGAGTTCATCTGGGCCTTGCCGAGCTGCACCACGTCCGCACCGCCCGACAGCGTCTCCCACACCGTCTTGTCCGCATCCAGCGTGGAACGCACCTGGTCAACGTACGTGAGCTTCACCGTCTCGCCCACGATGATCCTGCCCGAGTCGGGCTGCTCGTGCCCCGTGATCATCTTGAACAGCGTCGTCTTGCCCGCACCGTTCGGGCCCACGATGCCCACGATGGCTCCGGGCACGATCGCGAAGCTCATGTCGTCTATGAGCAGCTTGTCGCCAAACGCCTTGCGCACGTTCTGCGCCTCGATGACCGTCTTGCCCAGCCGCGGTCCCGGCGGAATGTAGATCTCCAGCTCCCGCATGGCCCGATCGTTGTCCTGAGACGCCAGGGCCTCGTACGCATTGAGGCGCGCCTTGCCCTTGGCCTGCCGGCCCCTCGGGGACATGCTGATCCACTCCAGCTCGCGCTGCAGCGTGCGCTGCCGCTCCGTCTCCTGCTTCTCCTCCAGTGCCAGCCGCTTCTGCTTCTGGTCCAACCACGAGGAGTAGTTCCCCTTCCACGGAATGCCGTGTCCACGGTCCAGCTCCAGGATCCACCCGGCCACGTTGTCCAGGAAGTAGCGGTCGTGCGTCACCGCGATGACCGTGCCCTCGTACCGCTGGAGGTGCTGCTCCAGCCAGTGGACCGTGGCCGCATCCAGGTGGTTCGTCGGCTCGTCCAGGAGCAGGATGTCCGGCTTCTGCAGCAGCAGCCTGCACAGGGCTACGCGGCGCAGCTCGCCGCCGGAAAGCACCGTGATGGGCGTGTCCGCGGGAGGGCAGCGCAGCGCCTCCATGGCCATGTCCAGCCGGCTGTCGAGGTCCCACGCTCCGCACGCATCCAGCTTCTCCTGAATTGCGGCCTGCCGGTTGAGCACCTTGTCCATCTCGTCGTCGGACATGGGCTCGCCCAGCTTGTTGCTGACCTCCTCGAACTCCTTGAGCAGGGCAACCGTCTCGGCAACGCCCTCTTCCACGACCTGCCGCACGGTCTTGTTCGGATCGAGCTTCGGCTCCTGCTCGAGGAGTCCGATCGTGTAACCGGGCGAGCACGCGGTCTCTCCAAGGAACTCCTTGTCCACGCCGGCCATGATGCGCAGCAGCGACGACTTGCCTGCACCATTGAGCCCCAGCACGCCGATCTTGGCCCCGTAGAAGTACGAGAGGTAGATGTCCTTGAGCACTTTCTTCGTGCCATAGACCTTGCCCACCCCGATCATCGAGTAGATGACTTTGTTCTCTTCCTGCGCCATTGACTCCTCCGCTGCGGCCAGTTGTTTCCGTGTACACGATGGCACGCCGCCTTGGCAAGAGACAACTGCGGCGCTCCGCCCGCCCTGCGGGGGAAGGCCCATCACCCTATGCGGTTCGTAACCAAAGTCAGACAAATGACTTAAATATACAAGCTAATGTCACTGAATTGACTTAAGGTGTCTCCTGGCGCAGCGAGTGGACCTCGGTTCGAAGAACACTGCCGCGGACTACCTCGACGCCATGCGCCGCTGCTTCCCTCTCACTCACGCTCGACCCTGTCGACCGACCCGTCGAGCCGTGCGGCGGTCATTCCCGCGGGCCTCTTTCTGCTCTCACTCCCGCAGTCCTCCCCTCGCCGCGCAAAGCCCTCGGACACCCATCTCTGAGCCGGGCTACCCCCTGACAGTGGTTGCAGACCTGGCGCATCGGCGCCTTCCTGCCCGTTTCAGTCGCGACGCCGATCCTAGTTGCCGCAGCCTCCCGGGATGTCCGCCATCTTCACCGCGAACACCGCCCTGCTCCCGGCCCCTTCGGCCAGGCTCCAGGGGGTGGCGGCCCCGCCTTCATTCGAGCAGCCTCACCACGCACATGCCGAAGCGGCCGAAGTAGAACTCGAGCCCCGCCTTGCCCGAGCCCTCCAGGCACGCAGGGGTGACCCAGACCCGCAGCCCGTCCGCCTCGAAGAGCCGGCAGCCTTCCCCTTCTTCGGGCTTCCTCAACGACCCGACCGGGCCGTCCGCTGCCCGTCATCACCCCAGCACGTAGGGCTGCTCCCGGATCGTGAGGTCGCCCCCCTGCGCCTGGATGCGCTCCGCCAGCCACTTCGGTTTGAGCTCGACGGACATTCCTGCCCCCTCCGGTCCCGACGCGGACGCCCTGAGTCTACACCCGCCGCGCCACAGCGCAATGCCGTACCTGCGAGTGCCCGCGTTTCAGACTGCTTTACATCCGCTGCGAGGTTGCGTACACTCGTCCTATCTGTCAAGGATGGCAACCGAAACGGAGGGAAATCATGCGCAAGGTTTTCGTGGTGCTGCTTGGGACAGCAATGCTGGTGGGCGGCTGCTTCGGGGGAGACGGCGGGGATTCCGACGTCATCGACGTGGCCCCGATGGAGGAGGTGGCCCAGGAGGTAGCACAGGAGATCCCCCAGCAGGACACCGGTCCCGTGCTCTGCGCAGCGGGGGAGAGCGCAGGCTACAAGTTCGTGATGGTCAAGGACAGCCTCGACAACCCGACCCTCGATGCGGAGTGCGGCGCGGGCAACCCGGGAGCGGACATCGACTCCGTGTGCGTGTACCGTGACGACGCGGTCGTGGGCTGTGCCAAGGACGTGACCTTCATCCCGTGGGCCGATGCGACCTGCCAGAACGACAAGAACGATCCCACCATGGTGCTGGGCGTGCCCGACGGCGTGGCGTGCGAAGGCAAGTTCGAGAACTACTTCTCCCTGAATGGGGGCACCATCATCGTGAACTTCGATGGCGGCGTCGAGTTGCTGTGCGGCGACGAAGTGCGCGTCACCGAGATGCCGAACTGCAAGAATCCCGAAGACACCCTCGAGTACATGACCGTCAGCTACGGCGCGGGCACGGACTGCATGGAGGAGGCCTCCACCGATTGCCAGTGGTCCATCGAGGCCGACTGGGCGTACGGCGACGACTTCGTCGACGTCTCCTGGGAGTGGTAGCAGACCGGCCCCACCGCTCACCGCAGGGCAAAGCCGTACACCGCGTCCGATGAGTTGTAGTTGAGGCAGCTGCTTCCCACCCAGACGTTGCTGCAATAGCACCAGGACCAGGAGCAGATCTCGCAGCCCGTGGCGTCGAGCCATCCCTGCACCGGACCCGAGTCGGTGTCGCACACGGCCTCCTGGCCGTAGGACGGCGACACGAAGCACATGGGCACGTTCTCCGCAGAGTAGTTGCACGCAGGATGCCCGTAGTAGCCCGTCCGGAACTCCCACGATCCGTTCACCGCCACCCGCTTGGCCGTGTAGTTGAACGCGGACTTGTACGTGTCCCCGCTCCACGTCGCAGGGCTTCCCGCTGCCTGCTTCACGGACTGGGACGCGGTGAAGTTGTCGATCCGGATCTCGGAGAACGTCACCCCTGTGAGCGTCGCGGAGTACTGGTTCGACAGCTTGTCGGCCACCGGCGTGGACCAGCTCGTCACGCCGGGGATGAGCGACGCGGACTGGCTCGGCGTGGTGACGCGCAGGATCGCTCCGTACGTCCACCCGCCCCCGTCGGTCTCCATGTCGCAGTAGACCTTGACCGCGGCCAGCGGCCCGTCCCCATCCGCGTCGATGCTGTACACCCCGGACGGCTTGGCCGGCGTCGCGGCGTGTATCGCCTTGCAGCTCGGCCACAGGCAGCCGTCGTCCACGTCTCCGTTGCAGTCGTTGTCGATGCCGTCGCACGTGTCGGGCGATGCTCCCAGCAGCGGGTCGCACACCTGCGGCACGCCCCCAACGCAGTTGTCCACCGTGTGCAGGCACGGCCCGAGCCCGCATGTGGTCTTGCCCAGCCCCTCGTCCGTGAGCCCGTTGCAGTCGTTGTCCAGCCCGTCGCATGCCTCGGCCGCGACGCCCTCGAGCGGGTCGCAGGCCTGCGGCACGCCACCCACGCAGTTGGATATCGTGTGCACACACTCGCCCTTGCCGCACGTCGTCTGCCCCTGCTCCTCGTCCACGCTGCCGTCGCAGTCGTTGTCGAGTCCGTCGCAGACCTCTGCCTGCATGCCTTGGAACGGCTCGCAGGCAACCGGCGTGCCGCCCTGGCAGTTTCCGACCGTGTGCTGGCACACGCCAAGCCCGCACGTCGTCTGCCCCTGCTCCTCGTCCACGTCGCCGTCGCAGTCGTCGTCAGTGCCGTTGCACTTCTCTGCTGCGCCGGGGTGGACCGCGGGGTCCAGCGGAGCGCAGTCCGCGGCGTCTGCCGCCCCATCGTTGTCGTCATCCGGGTCGCACGCGTCGCCCAGCCCGTCGAAGTCGTGGTTCTCCTGTCCCGGGTTCGAAAGCACCGGGCAGTTGTCAGCGATGTCAGGGGCCAGGTCGTTGTCGTCGTCCGGATCCACGCAGTCGGCAAGCCCGTCATCGTCCAGGTCGGGCGAGCCCTCGTCCACGTCGCCGTCGCAGTCGTCGTCCATGCCGTTGCACACCTCCAGGGCTCCGGGGTTGACCTCCGCGAGCAGTGGCTTGCAGTCCCCGGACTCGGACGCGGTGTACAGGTCCGTGGGACCGCACAGGCACTTCGTTACCGAGCCCGCTCCCCAGCCGTCCTCGTCCAGGTCGGCATAGAACGGAGAGCAGCCTGCGGCTCCCTCCTCGTCCACGACGCCGTCACAGTCATCGTCAATACCGTTGCACGTCTCCTTGGCCAGGTGCGACACGAGGGGATCGACGGGAGCGCAATCGGTCACGTCGTTCTCTCCGTCGTTGTCGTCATCGTCGTCGCACGCGTCCCCCGCACCATCCTTGTCCGCGTCCGCCTGCGCAGGGTTGAACACCGCGGGACAGTTGTCCAACCCGTCCGGCACGCCGTCCCCGTCCGCGTCCCCGTCGCACGCGTCCCCGTGTCCGTCCCCGTCCTGGTCCGCCTGTCCCGGGTTGGATACGAGCGGGCAGTTGTCGGACTTGTCCGGCACCCCGTCGTCGTCGTCGTCCGGGTCGCAGACGTCCCCCTTGCCGTCGCCGTCCGTATCGAGCTGGTCCGGGTTGGGCACGACGGGGCAGTTGTCCTTCGCATCCGGGATGTTGTCGCAGTCTTCCTCGAATTCGTCGACCCCGTAGATGAAGCAGCCGAAATCGCACCAGTCGCCGAAGCCGTCCGCATCCGCGTCCGACTGGTCGGGGTTGGAAACCAGCGGGCAGTTGTCCACCTCGTCCCAGATTCCATCTCCGTCGTCGTCCGGATCCACGCAGTCCGCCTGCGAGTCGGCGTCGAGGTCCGGCGAACCCTCGTCCACCTCGCCGTCGCAATCGTTGTCCTTGCCGTCGCACTCCTCGGGCACTGCGGACTCGAACGGGTCGCACCACGCGGTCCCCCCTGCCTGGCAATTGTCCACGGTGTGCGCGCACTCACCTTTGCCGCAGGACGTCGCTCCGAGGCCCTCGTCCACTTCTCCGTCGCAGTCGTCGTCCAGCCCGTTACACGCTTCCGCCTGCCCGGGCTTCACCGCGGCATCCAGCGGAGCGCAGTCCAGCTCGTCTGCCACCATGTCGTTGTCGTCGTCCGGGTCGCACGCGTCGCCCTGCGTGTCCAGGTCGAAGTTCGCCTGGTCCATGTTCGGGATCTTGGGGCAGTTGTCCAGGTCGTCCTCCACCGAATCCGAGTCGTCGTCCTGGGACACGCAGTCGTGCACCCCGTCGCCGTCGGTATCGGTGAAGCCCTGGTCCACCGTGCCGTCGCAGTCGTCGTCCACGCCGTTGCACAGCTCGGGCGTGGCGCCCTCCTGCGGGTCGCACTCCGCGGGCATGCCGTTGGTGCATGAAGGGACCGAGTGCGCGCACGGGCCCACCCCGCAAGCCACCTCGGGCTGGTCTTCGTCGATGCTTCCGTCGCAGTCGTCGTCCGCTCCGTTGCACGCTTCGGCAGCGGGCTGGCCCGCGCTGCATGGCGACATGCCGTCCGCGGTGCATGCGACGATCCCCTCGCACGTGCCCCACCCGGTTTCCACGTAGCAGGTGGTCTGGGCCCCCTTGGCTATCGCCACCTCGGAACAGTCGCACTGGCCGTCGTCCGGGACGCACTGGAGCTCGGTCGCCCCCTCGACCGTGGTGGCTTCCACGCACGAGTACCCCTCCGGACACGCGGCCTGCTGCGAGCATGCGCCGCCGCAGAACGAGCCGGCAGGGCCCTGCGACACGCACCGGTCCTCCACCTGGACTCCGCTCGGGCTGCACTGTGCGCTGTCCGTGCACGGCATGCACAGCCGCACAAGCTGCGGCACGCACACGAACAGGACGTCGGGCAGGGAGCCGAGGTCCTGTGCGCACCGCCACCCGTCCGGGCACTCGGACACGCACTGGCTGGTGCAGACGTTTCCGTCCGCGCTTTCCACGCAGTAACCCGAGAGGCAGTCGTCGTTCTGGGTGCACGGGTAGCCGAAGCCCCCTTCGACCGCCTCTTGAGCCGTGTCGAACTGACCCTGACCATCCTCTCCACCATCCGCGGTCTCTTCTCGAACCCACGTGTCCGCGGGCAGGAAGCCCGCGTCCGCATCCGCGGGTGTCGGGACGTCCGCGGCATCCGGCACGTCCGGGTTCCCGACGTCTGCCATGACCGGGCCCGCCGCATTGCTCCCGCACCCGCACGCAAGGCACACAAGCGCACCCATTCCCAGGTTGCCGGCGACACCACGCAACAGAGTCTTCATAAAGTACCTCACACCCGAGGAAACGACAGCCTGAAGCATGCTCCGGGACGTACCCCGCGGTCAAGCTCCAGCGTACCCCCCATGCGGTCGGCCAGCCGCTTGCTGAGCGCGAGTCCCAGCCCGACTCCCGGAGCCCCTCCGGCAGCGTCCCCCGCATTCTTGGAGAACGGCAGGAACAACCTTCGCAGGGCGTTGGCCGGGATCCCGGGGCCGTGGTCGCGCACCGTGATCGTAAGTCTTTTGCCCCGCAGCCCGGCCGCGATTTCGATGCGGCGGGGCTCTCCCCCCTGTGCGTACTTGCACGAGTTGTCCACGAGGTTGAGGAGGATTCGCTCCACGCCCGCAGGGTCCACGCGCACGACTGCCGCACCCGCTTGCGCAGGCACGTCCAGTACGACCTCCATCTCCGCTTCACGACAGCGGGCTTCCAGCCGCGGCAGCATCGAGCCGAGCATCTCCCCTGCCTGCAGCTCCTCCACGCGGGCCGCGCCGCGGCCCCTCTCCAGCCGCGCATAGTCCAGCACGTTCTGGACGAGATGGCCGAGCCGGTCGGCCTCCGCACGAATGGTAGAAAGGTACCGGCCCGTCTCCGAAGGCGGGACCATGCCCCCCTCCAGCATCTCCGTGTACATGCGGAAGGTCGTGAGCGGCGTGCGCAGCTCGTGGGTCACCGCGGACACGAACGCGGCCCTCCGCTCCGACAGCGCCATGGTCCGGTGCAGCACGAACGCGACCGCGCCGCCCGCGGCAAGCACGCAGAACCAGCCGATGATGAGCGACAGCTGCAGCGCACCAAGCGGGCTGAACGGCGCGGCCACCAAGCCCTGGAGTGGCCGCCCGGGCTCCAACCTCACCGGCAGCGAAGCCAGGGTCCGGTCCGCGCTAAACTCCAGGGCCGCGCTCGGCACCAGCGTGCTGTCGGGCAGCAGCCCCTCGATCTGGCTGAGCAACATGTGCCGGATGACGTCCCAGTCCAGCACGCAGCCCTGAACGTAGGTCGTGCTGCGCAGCTCGACCCTGCGGGCCAGGACCAGCACGTCTCCCACCCACACGGGGTGCACGGGGCCGATGCTCACCGACTCCGGAGAGGCATTGAGGAGCGCAGCGCCGGGACTCGACGCCTGCTGCAGCGCGGCGTTTCGCGCTTCCCACTCCAGCACCGACAGCTTGCGCTGCGTCTCCCTCACTCCTGCCGCAACGGGATCGCCTCCGCTCGGCTCGTGCGCGGACGCTACCGCAGGAGCGCCCAGCCGGGCCGGCGCTTCCTCGGGAAGCAGCGCCAGCAGCTCGTGCCCCCTTACGCGGCCGCCGAATTCCTCGAGCTTCGCTGCCGCGGCTTCCACCTGCTCGTGCGTCAGGTAGCCGCTCTCCGCGATGTCCCGCATGTTGCCCGTAGGCACCTGCGGAGACGTGAGCTCGCCGCCCGGGCCGAACTGGAAGTACACGCGGACGTGCCGCGGAGCGGACGCCATGAGAGGGCTCGGGAACAGCACTTCACCGGGCTCGACGCGGCCGAACATGCGGGTGAAAGCCCTGCCCGCGGGATGAAACGCTCCGTACCAGAAGTAGGGCCGGGCGCTCTCGGTGCCCACCAGCGGTGCGACCAGCGCGTCCATCCGCCACATGGCCAGCCGCACCCGCTCCTCGAACGCGGTGCGGCGCTCCATGTCCCTGCGCTCGAAGTCCAGCTCGACCACCGTGGCGGTGAGGAAGCCCATGACCCCGAGCACCAGGAGCAGTCCCGTTCCGAAGAGCAGCCAAGCCTGGTAGCGCGCCCGCACGAAGGTGCCTCTAGCTCCTGGCCGCGAACATATACCCCGTGCCGCGCACTGTAAAGAGGAGCCGCGGGTCGTCCGGATCGTCCCGCAGCTTGCTCCTGAGCCGGGTCACGTGCATGTCGATGGCCCGGGTCTGCGCCACCCCGCGGGGGTTCAGCCGCCACACGCGCGCCAGGATCTCCTCCCGCGACACGGCGCGGCCCGCGTTCACGACGAGGTACCGCAGCAGCTCCGCTTCGCGTTGCGACAGCTCCTCCCGCGCTCCGTCCTGAAAGCGCACCTCCCGGCGCAGCATGTCCGCGACGCCGCCGGGGATCTCGACCGTGGCAAGGTCGGTGGGCCGCTCCGCGGACCGCCGGAGCACGGCATCCATGCGCGCGGCCAGCTCCTTGATGGAAAACGGCTTGACCACGTAGTCGTCGGCCCCCAGCGTGAGCCCGCGCACGCGGTCCGACTCGTCCCCCTTGGCCGTCAGCACGATGACCGGGACTCCGGGCCTGCTGTCCCGGAGGGCCTCCAGCAGCGCGAAGCCGTCACGGCCCGGAAGCAGGAGGTCCAGCAGCAGGATGTCGTAGCTGCACTCGAGGGCCATGTCGAGGCCCCGGTTTCCGTCCGCGGCTTCCAGTACCTCGTAGCCGGAGAAACGCAGAGCGTCGGCCAGCCCCTTGCGGATGGCCCCGTCGTCCTCAACGATGAGCGCCGTTCGTCGTGCCATGTCACTCGAACCGGTAGTTGCGCTTCTCCGCCTGCTCCCGCATCGCTTTGATCATAGCCGAATCGAGCGTCTCCTCTCCACCCTTTTCCAGCTCTTTCATCTTCTGGGCCACGAACTCCTTCCGCTGGTCGTTGAGCTTGCGGATCTGCTCCTGGAGCCGGGCCCGCTCCTTCTTCTGCGCGTCTACGTGCCGTTTCCGCTCCTCCAGCGACATCTTCTGCATGGCTTCCGGGAGATCCTCGGCCTTCACGTCCGACAGCGCGACCGAGCCGTCGGAAACCGCGTCCACGAGATCCCACCCCGTGTTCTGGTAGTTCGCCGACGACTTGAAGATGGCCCGTTGCGCCGCGCTCTCCACCGACATCTTCGCGGCGTTCGAATCCTGCACCGACTGCCGCTCGGCGGCAGCAGAGCCTGCGGAGCCGTAGGGGATGTAGGTCCTGTTCATCTCCTCGCCGAGCCGCGTGATCTCCGGATCCTGCGGCGCGTCGATGTGCGGCACGGCCTTCTCCTGGTCGATGTTGAGGTACCGTCCATCCGCAAGCATCGCGCCGTCCTTCCACCTGCCCTCGACCCCCTCGTCGTACGAGCCGCAGTGGATCGTGTTCACCAGGATTCCCTTCCCGATGGCTTCCTTGCACGCTTCCCGGTAGTCTACGGAGCCCTGCGTGAACGGCTCGTTGCCCGCGATCACGATGACCTTCAGCGCTTCCTTGTCCTGGCTCCACTTGAGCCCGTTGGTGGCCGCGCGGATCACCTGGCCGCAGTACTCGCTCCCGCCGTTGGTGGTGAGTGCGAACAGCTCCTCGGAGACCTTGTCGAGGTCCGAGGTGAGGGGAAGCACCAGGCGCACGAACCCCTCGTCCTTGACACTGTCGTTTCCGTACTCGAAGAGCGCGACCTCGATGTCGGGCCGCTGCCCCCCTTTCCTGGCCAGCGTGAACTCGTTGACGATCTTCCAGATCTCGCTCCTCGCCTGGTTGATCAGGCCGTCCATGCTGTTGCTGGTGTCCAGCAGGATGGCCAACTGGATCACCGGGCGCCTCGCCTTTTCCTCCGCGGTGGCGGAAAGGACGACACCCATGGAAAGAAGCACAATGAAGAACCCGGCCCATCTCGTGCGGTTCATGGTCCACCTCCCGGCAATGGCCACGCAGGCCATGCAGACCCTATTCGACGCCGGCGCGCACCAGCACCGACTCGCCGTCCACGGTCAGAAGGATGTCGCCCCGTAGCGAGATGGCTCCCTGTCGGCCCTCGCTCGCGAGGCGCACGGCGAGATCCCCGAACTCGGCCGAGCCGAACTCCACTACCCGGGCCGGCGCGGCCGCCCCGCCCGCAGGCATGCTGCTTTCCACCCAGCGTGAGCCGCGGCGGAAGAAGGCCGCGTTGGCGACCTGCTGGACCGCATTCGTGCTCACCATGTTCATGCGCTCGTCGTAGTAGGCGTTCCTCGGGTTCAGCGCTTCCTGCTGGAGCTGCGCCTGCGAGTTGATGGACTGGCTGACCGACCCCATGCCGGACCGGGTCTTGACCGCGCGTTCCAGGAGGTTCTCGCGCGCTTCCCGGGCGTTGTCTTCAGGAGCGTCCAGGTCCGTGCCCTCACGCGCGAGAAAAGCCGTGTACTCCGTCAGGATGCCGAACTCCCGGGACAGGCGGACGATCTCGTCCACCAGCTCCCTGAACCGGGGGTCGGCCGCGATGCGCTCTATGTCGGACGAGAACGTCGTGTCGGCCCCGGACCTCCGGATCGCATCCACCAGGGAAGCGATCTTCCGGCTGGCCCACAGCCGCGGGACAAAACCGTTCCTCGTGGTCGCCTTGGAGAAGTCGCATGTCATGCGGAACTCGCGCGGGCTGCCGCGGTAGTTCCCCTGAACCACGAACGTGAGCGGCTCGTCCTTCAGGTACTGGCCGAGTACCACGAGCCGGTCGTCCTCGAACAGGTCCGGAAGACGTGCGGGGAGCACTTCGCGCACCCTCCCGGGCGCGGCCTCGCCCGATGCCGTCTCGACCGTGAGCACAGGGTCCGACAGGACCGGACCGGACAACGCCTTGAACACGCGGGCCACCTTGACCTCGACGTCCTCTTCCGGCAGCACGAAGGTGGCCAGGCCCCGCGTGTCCTCCGCCAGCGCTTCCAGCAGCGGGGTGTTCACGTCCAAGCCCACCCCGAAGGTGAACACGCGTCGGCCGTGCGGGTTGCCCTGCGACGCGACGGCCCGGATGGCAGCCTCCGATGTCTGGCCGATGGTCGGCAGCCCGTCGGTGGTGAACAGCACGATGGGGAGAGTGCCGTCCAGCGGCTTGGGCCGCAGCGCTTCCACCAGGGAGTCGTGGATGTTCGTGCCCCCGCGCGCGGTGACCGAGTCCATCCAGGCAAGCCCATCCGACAGGGACGCGGTGCTCTTGACCACCGGCTCCGGCGCGTACGCATCGACCCCTTCGTTGTACACCACGAGGTTGAAGTGCTCGCCGTCCTCGAGCCCGCCCAACACCTGCCGCACCGCTGCCTTGGCCTGGTCGAGCTTCTCTCCGGCCATGCTCCCGGAACGGTCCAGCACCAGCGTCACCTCGCGGCTTACCGTCTTCCCGCCGTCCTTGCCCCGGCCTTGCGCACCGGCAAGCAGCAGGAAGTAGCCCCCTCCCACCTTGGGGTCCGGGTACGCCATGACGGACGCTGCCACACCGCCCTGCTCGAGCAGGTAGGAGAGGCGGAACGGACCGGGCTGATGCCCCGCGTCCGGGCGCAGCGTCACCGTCGCTTCGGTGGCGCTTCTGCGCACGACGTCGACCTCGTGGCTCGGGGAGTAGATGGTGGCCATCGGCGCCTGCGAACGGAGCTGAACCGTGATCTTCCAGGGCACTCCGTAGTCAACGGACTCGCTGCGCGGAAGCACGAAGTCCGCGCGTCCGCCCTCGACTTCCAGCACCTGCTCGTAGGTGAGCCGGATCTTCTGCGTGCCTCCCGGCTCGACCGGGAACACGCTGGAGCGCACCAGGTTCCACCCGATGAACTCCAGCAATGCCGGATCGCGCACCTTGGCCACGATGCTCTCGTATGTTCTCTTCGCTTCGTCCTTGGGCAGGAGCACCGCGCTGGGCTCCTTGCCCGCCCCCTCGAAGTCGAACCCTTTGACCACCGCGTCGTCCGGCACCGGGACCAGCAACTCCGCTTCCTGTCGCGTGGAAGCCGGGTTGCGCAGGTCCACGGTCAGTACCGTGGTGGCCACCTGGTCGTGCACCGAGACCGACGCGGAAACGCCGGTCACCAGCACGGCCGCAGGGCGCCAATACGCCACGGGCCGGGCCTGGGGCATCACCACGTTGGCAGCGGGATGCCGCCACTGCCGTTCGTGGTCCTGCGCCAGGCCCGTACCCGCGGCAAGGAGGAGGAGGAGAAGTAATGTGCTGAACCGTACCGCTCGTACCTTCGCTCTGGATCCCAAGAGCCAGCCTCCGACTCGACCGCCGAGTCGCCTGTTCAACCCGGAGCATACCGCGTTTCTTCCCGCTGTTTCGTAATGCCTATGTAACAACTGCGGATTCACTTGCATTGCCGCGGCCCCTCCCATAGACTTCTTGCCGCAATGGAGGCAGCCATGAAGAGCCACGTCAAGTCAGCAATCATCGCAGCCCTGATCCTTTCGGGCGCAGCCGCACCGGGCTGCTCGGGCGGCGGCAGCAACGTGTCCGACGACACGGTTGCGGAGGATGGCACCACCGTCGACAAGGGCATCGAGCCGGACGGTGTCGTTTGCGTCGAGGGCGAGGCCTGCGACGACGGCGACCCGTGCACCGAGAACGACACGTGCACCGCGGGCGTCTGCTCCGGCAGCCCCGTCTCGTGCGACGACGGCCTGTTCTGCAACGGCGCGGAATCCTGCGATCCGGCCGCTGGCGGCTGTCAGCCCGGCACGGCGCCCGTGCTGGACGACGGCGTCGAGTGCACCGTGGACGAGTGCGACGAGGACGCGGGCATGGTGGTCCACGCGCCGGACCACGCCTTCTGCGTCGCGGCCGCGGAGTGGAGCCCCTGCTTCGACTACACCTGCGACAGCGTGGCCGGATGCACCGAGTCGCCCAACACCGCGGACTGCGACGATGGCAACCCCTGCACGCAAGACGACGTGTGCGACGGCGGCGGCATGTGCAGCGGAACGCCCAAGCCCTGCGACGACGCACAGTGGTGCAACGGCATCGAGTCCTGCGACGACCAGACCGGCGAGTGCATCCCCGGCGAGGCCCAGGTAGTGGACGACGGCGTCGAGTGCACCGTGGACGCATGCGACGAAGACCAGAACCAGGTCACGCACACGCCGGACGACGCCGCGTGCGACGACGGGAACCCCTGCACGCAGGACTCGTGCAGCGAGACGGACGGCTGCGACTCCGTGGACCTCGACGTGGAATGCGACGATGCGGACCCCTGCACCTTCGACGACGTCTGCGCCGCGGGCGCCTGTGTCGGCACCTCCGTGGACTGCAGCGACGGCGCGTTCTGCAACGGGGCCGAGCTGTGCGACTCCGAGAGCGGCGAGTGCCTCCCGGGCGAGCCGCCCGCGGGCGAGGAGCAGGCCGTGAAGTGCATCAACTGGGCCTGCGACGAGGACACGGACGCCATCACGTACTTCCCGGACGACGCCCTGTGCAGTGACGGGCTCTGGTGCAGCGGAGAGGAATGGTGCGACGAGGAGCAGGGCTGCCAGCCGGGAGTCCCTCCGGACGTCGACGATTTGGTGGCATGCACCGTTGACGGGTGCGTCGAGAACCTCATGGCCGCGTCCCACGAGCCGTCCGACATCCTGTGCGACGACGGCAACTGGTGCAACGGAAGCGAGACCTGCGACGTGGAGAGCGGCTGCCTTCCCGGCGTCCCCCAGCCCCTGGACGACGGCGTGGGCTGTACGGTGGATACCTGCGACGAGGACTCCGACGCCATCAACCACTCCGCCAACGCCGCACTGTGCGATGACGGCGTCTTCTGCAACGGCCCCGAAGGCTGCGACCCGGCCAACGGCTGCGTGGCCGGCAGCGTGCCGGTCATCGACGACGACATCGAGTGCACCGCGGACGCGTGCGACGAGGAGGATGACGTCGTGGTCCACACACCGGTCCACGACCTCTGCACGGACAATGAGTGGTGCACCGACGACGTCTGCGTGGTGGGCCAGGGCTGCACCAATCCCCAGAATGCGATTGCGTGCGACGACCTCGACCCCTGCACGCTGGACGACGAGTGCCTGGGCGGGTCGTGCGTGGGCATCCCCAAGACCTGCAACGACAACCTGTGGTGCAACGGCATCGAGTACTGCGACAACGGCGATTGCACCACGCTTCCCGCTCCCAAGGTGGACGACGGCGTCGCGTGCACCGTGGACGTGTGCGACGAGCCCAAGGACGTGGTGACCCACACCCCCACCGATTCCCTCTGCGACGATGGCAAGGCATGCACGCAGAATGTCTGCGACCCGGTCAAGGGCTGCCAGACCACCAACCTCGACGGCGCTTGCGACGACAAGGAGCCGTGCACCCTGGGCGACAAGTGCGTCGCGGGCGAGTGCGTCCCCGGTGTGTGGACCTGCGAGAACTGCACCGACGGAAAGGACAACAACGGCGATGGGGCCGTGGACTGCTGCGACGCGCTCTGCAAGACAGACCCGGCGTGCGTGGCCGAGACCGCGTGCGATGACGGCAAGGACAACGACTGCGACACGGCCAAGGACTGCGACGACTCGGACTGCAAGACCGCGGACGTGTGCATCCCGGACGTCGGTGAGCTCGTCATCACCGAGATCATGGCCAACCCGAAGATCGTGACCGACGAGCTGGGCGAGTGGTTCGAGGTCTACAACGCTTCCGCCAAGCCGTACGACCTCGCGGGCATGGTCGTCACCGGCGGCGGCACCGAGAAGTTCACAGTGGCCACTCCCCTCACCATCCTGCCGGGACAGGCCAAGGTCTTCGGAAGGAACGCGGACTCCAAGGTCAACGGCGGCGTGACCGTCGACTACGCCTACTCCGGCGTCTCCCTGGTCAACACCGACGACGAGCTGGCCCTCACCTTCGGCAACCTCGTGGTGGACAAGGTCGTCTACTCCAATGCAGGCGGCTTCGTCATCCCCAACGGGGCCTCCATCCAGCTCGACTTCGACTCGTACCTCATGGACAATGCCCAGTCGACCTACTGGTGCGCGTCCAAGAAGCCATACGGAGCGGGCGACTTCGGCACGCCCGGGGCGGACAACCTCGAGTGCGTCGAAAAGACCTGCGACAATAACATCGACGACGACCTCAACGGGCTTGCCGACTGCAAGGACCCCTCGTGCCAGGGAGTCGACCTGTGCCCCGAGTTCGAGTGCTTCGACGGCAAGGACAACGACGGCGACGGCGCCAAGGACTGCGCGGACAAGGACTGTGCGGCCCTCCCCGAGTGCCTGGACTCCGACGGTGACGGCGTGCCCGACGTGGATGACCTCTGCCCGGGCAAGGACGACACCATCGACCTGGATCAGGACGGCTTGCCCGACCTCTGCGAGGTGGAATGGGCCGGCGACGCATGGCCCATCAACGGCTCCCCTTACGACAACAACGCGGACATCCCGGTCTTCGTGCAGATCTACATGAAGGGCGTCACCGACCAGATCGGCCAGGGAGCCAGCATCGCAGTGAAGATCCTGTACCGGATGCAGGGGGCTCCCGCCTACACCGAGGCGTTCATGTCGTACAACAAGGACATGAACAACAACGCAAACGACGAGTACATGTACACCGTGCCCTCGTCAGCCACGGTCCCCGGCGGATCCCTCGAAGTCACCTTCAACGTGGTCTACCTGACCGGCGGTCCGGCCATCGCGTACAACAACATGGCCATCAAGGACCAGGCGGGAAACCCGGTGCCGCTGCTGTTCCCCATCACGACCACCGCACTCCCCCCACAGCCGGGACAGCTCGTGGTGACGGAGATCATGTACGACCCCAAGGGTACCGTGGCCGTGCCCATCCCCGACTCCGCGGGCGAGTGGTTCGAGCTGTACAACACCACCGACAGTCCCCTCGAGCTCAACGGCCTGCAAGTCACTGACGGAAGCCAGTCGTTCATGGTGAGCCCCGTGGGCGGCTCCCTCGTCATCCTCGGCAAGTCCTACCTGGTGTTCGGCAACAACAGCGACCAGGCGACCAACGGCGGCGTCAAGGTGAACTACAAGTACCCGAGCGGCTTCCAGCTCGCAAACTCCTCCGACTCCATCATCATCAACGCAGGTGTCGTCGAGATCGACAAGGTGAACTACAAGCCCGGGCAGACGGGTTGGCCGTCCGCTGTGGCGGGCAGCGCGCTGGAGTTGAGCAAGAACCACCACACGGCCGATAACAACGCCGGGGCCAACTGGTGCAACGCGGTCACGGTGCTGCCGGGCGGCGACAAGGGCACGCCCGGGGGCGCCAACGTGTGCGCGAAGTAGTTCGGTCCGCTGGTACCGGCACATGTGTGAGCCCCACGGCTTGGTGTCGAGAGTTTGTTCCCAATGAAGGTGAGGTGCTCATGCGTACCATGCTGATCCTGCTTGTCACGGTCCAACTGCTGTTCGCATGCTCCGGCGGTTCCGAGCAGACGTGCTGCGACGGGGACGTCCCTGATGCGGTCGACCAGGCCGCGCCACCGGACGCTGCCGGCGACGTTGCCGTTCCCGACACCGGAACCGAACTCCCACTCGACGAGACAGCGGACGCCGCGGATGCCCCGGATGCCGGGCCCGCGTATCCGGACCACACGTTCGTCCACACGATGACGGCCGGGCCCGTGGTGGGAGCCAAGGACAGCTACGACATGGACGAGGCCACGCAGTTTCTTCCCGGCGGTTCCCTGCCGTCCACCGACGTGCGGGCACTGTCCACCGCGGGCGGCGCGCTGTGGGTCGGCGCCGCGGACGGCCTCTTCCGCAAGGATGAGGGTGCGGACACCTTCACGGAGCTGCCGTTGGACGAGCAGACGGGCCCGGTCCTCGACATTGCGGCCGACCTCACTGCGGACGGCGTGCTGGTGGTGGTTCTTGCCGACAGGGTCGAGCTGGTGAACGAAGACGGCGACGCCAAGGGGGTGGACAGCGGCATCGAGCTGACTTCGGTGGCGGTGAGCGGCGACGCCATCTACCTCGGCACCAAGGACTCCGATGTGTACGAGGTGGTATTCGACGGCTTCGAGCCGGTCGTGACGCCCCTCGACATGGGCGCCGCGGTGGCATTCGGCGTCCGGGACCTTGCGGTGGACGGCGAGGGGACGCTCTGGATCGCCAGTGACATGGGCCTCATCGCCTGGGACGGCAAGAGCGTTGCGGTCATGACGAAGGAAGCCGGCAAGCTCTCGGACAACGACGTCCGCACCGTGGCCGCGGCCGAAGGTGGGGCCGGGGTGTGGGCGGGCTCGGCCACCGGCCTCGTGCGCTGCACCGCGGCAGCCTGTGAGCCGGTCCCCGTGGGAGTAGACGGGCTTCCCTATGACGACTTCCGCAGCCTGGCTGCCGCGGGCGGACGCCTGCTTCTCGGCCACGGCATCGGTGCGACCGCGGTGAAGGGTCCGCTTGCAGGGGGCAAGGCCTTTGAGCGCGTGGACCACTACGCATCCGGCCGCTTCATCCCGGTCAATACCGTGACCGCGGTCGCTCTCGACGCGTCGGGCGCCGCGTGGATCGGCACGCCCGCAGGCCTCTCGGTGGTGCGGTGGATCCCGCACACGCTGGCGGAGAAGGCCGCGTTCATGGAGCAGCTCCAGGGCGACCACTTCTGGCGCATGGACGGCTTCGTCCCGTCGGATGCGGGGACCAGCGACCCGTGGAGCGACGCGGGCTGGCACGTGTGGGACAAGGACAACGACGGGCTCTGGACCCAGATGCAGATCGGCGCGTGGTGCTACGCGTATGCTGCGACCGGAGACGAGCAGTACTACGTCAAGGCGCGCAAGGCCATGGATGTCATGTTCCTCCAGATCGACATTCCCGCGGGCGACTTCGAGAAGGCCGGTTTGGGAAGCGGCTTTGTCACGCGGTCGCTGGTGCGGGACGACGAGGGATCGGTCTACCAGGACAAGACCACGCAGCCCAACTGGCACAAGGTGGAGTGGACCGACGGCCACACCTACTACTGGAAGGACGACACCTCGTCCGACGAGACCACGGGCCACTTCTTCGGCTACCCGCTGTTCTACGACCTGTGCGCCCAGGACGACGCGGAGCGGGCCGAGGTGGCGAAGCACGCGGCCGCGCTGGCGTCCTACATCGTCGACCACGACTTCCTGCTCATCGATCTGGACGGGCAGAAGACCACGCACGGGCACTGGAGCCCGGACTACATCGGAGCCGCGGCCGAGGGGCTCGACCCCTGCCTCGAGAAGGCCGCACAGGCCCCCGACATGGTCGCGGCCGCTGCCGCGTGCCTGGAGTCGTGGGGTGGGGGAGGGTGGCTCAACGGCACCGAGATCCTCGGCCACCTGCTGGCCGCGTGGCACATGACCGGCGACCCCAAGTTCTACGACGCGTACGAGGACCTGGTCGTCGAGCACCACTACGACAACCTCGTGATGCCGCACGCGGAGACACTGACCATTACCAACCCCAGCGTCATGAACCACTCGGACCACGAGCTGGCCATGCTCGCGTACCACACGCTCATCCGGTACGAGCCCAACCCGGAGCGGCGCCAGAAGTGGATCGACGGGCTGCTGTTCCTGTACGAGTGGGAGACTCCCGAGCGCAACCCGCTGTGGGGGGCCTTCGTCGCGCTGCTGGCCGGAGCGGACAAGGTGAAGATGGACGACGCGTTGCGCAGCCTGCGGGAGATCCCCTTCGACCGCCGCGACTGGCTCGTGGACACGTCGCACCGCAAGGATGCGCTGCCCTGGCCCCCGGACCGGTTCGGCGACCCGCAGTGGGACCGCATCTTCGCGTACGACGAGATCGTCACCGTCTGGTGGAACGGCGGCTTCCGCGACCTGGTCAGCGGCGGCTGCGGGGCCTGCTGGTCCGGCCCCATGGCGTGGCTCCTGCCGTACTGGGGGTTCCGCTACGCAGGAGTCATCGGCGAGTAGCGCGCCGGCTCACGCTTGCCCCGAACGGCTACAGCCCCTCTTCCGACAGCTTCCACGCAAGGATCGCCATCGCGGCGGCTCCCAGGCCGAGCTCCCGCGGGTTGACCTGGTCCAGGGTGTCGTTGGCGCAGTGGTGCATGTCGAAGTAACGCTGCGACTCCGGGACCAGGCCGATGGTCACCGTGCCCGACTCGGACAACGGCTCGATGTCCACGCCGCCGTACCCCTTCTCCACCGTGAAGATGCCCGCCTGCCCGAGGTCCGGGAGCCAGCTTCGCACCCTCTCCACGGCCGGGTCGCTTCCGTGGACCGTGAACGCGAGCGGCCTGAAGCCGCCTCGGTCCGACTCCACCGCTGCCACGTGCTTCTCGTTCTTGCGAGCGGAATCGTGGGCATACGCCTTGCCGCCTGCGCCGCCGAACTCCTCGTCCATGAACATCACGGCACGGATGGTCCGCCTGGGCTTGAGGCCGAGCTGCTTCAGGATGCGCAGCGCGTCCAGCGCCTGCACGCATCCGGCCCCGTCGTCGTGCGCGCCCGGGCCGAGGTCCCACGAGTCGATGTGGCCGCCCAGCACCACGACCTCCTCCGGGTGCTCGCTGCCGGTCAGCTCGCCCATGGTGTTGGCCGTCTGGACCGTGCCCGGCTCGCTGCATCCCATCTCGAGCCGGACGCGGGCCGTGCCCTGCCGGGCCAGCACCGCGGACAGCAGGTCCGCATCCAGCGTTGCCAGCGCGGCGGCAGGGATCCGGGGGGCTTCCTCGTCCTTGTAGACCATGACGCCCGTGTGACAGTGCCGGGTCAGGCTCAACGTCATGGAGCGGACGAGCACCGCGACGGCACCCACCTTGGCCGCGCGCATCGCACCCCAGGCCCGCTGGTCCGCGGCCGCTCCGTACGCGTCGAACGTGTCCAGCCGGTCCGGCGGCATGGGGCGGTTCAGGAAGACGATCTTCCCCCTGGCCGAGTCCGCCAGCTTCTCCAGGGACTCCCAGTCGCGCACCTCCACGACCTCCGCGGTGATGCCTCCGGCCGGCGTGCCGATGCTTCCGCCCAGGGCGCAGACCCGCAGCTCCGTGTCCTGGGCAGGCGGCACCGGGCCCGCTGCCGCCGGGCCTGTCGCGTCGGCCCGTGCACCGCTGCCCGCCAGGAGCACGGCCCTCTCCTTCGGTCCACGGACCCAGTGGCGCACGGTGACAGGCTCGCTGTGCACGCGCTCAAGCCCCATGGCTTCCATGGTGTCCAGCGCCCATTTCACCGCTTCCTGAGCTTCGGGGGAGCTGGCCGGCCTCGGGCCGATGGCGGTCAGCTCCGCCAGCAGGCGGTGGGCGTACAGATCGGTGAGCGCGACGCCTCGAATCCGGGCGGGCAGCGGCTCTCCGGAACCGGAGTCACCCAGCACGGCCAGCACGAGGAGCGCGGGCACTGCAGCGGCAAATGACAGATCGAGCATGGGGGTGCAGGAATCAGGCGCCGAACGCCTTGAGCGCAGCGACCAGCTCGCTCACCTTCTCCCGCGCATCGCCGAACAGCATCCGGTTGTTCTCCATGTAGAACAGCGGGTTGTCCACGCCCGCGTAGCCCGCGGCCCGGGAGCGCTTGGACATGACGCAGCGCTTGGCCTTCCACACCTTGAGGACCGGCATGCCGTAGATGGGACTCGATGCGTCGGTTTCGGCCCCGGGGTTCACGATGTCGTTGGCCCCGATGATGAGCACCACGTCGGTCTTGTCGAAGTCGTCGTTGATCTCGTCCATCTCGAGCACGATGTCGTACGGCACGTTGGCCTCGGCCAGAAGGACGTTCATGTGTCCCGGAAGCCGTCCGGCCACCGGGTGGATGCCGAAGCGCACGTTCGTGCCGCGGCCGCGCAGCACCGAGGTCAGCTCGTGCACCGCGTGCTGCGCCCGGGCGACGGCCATACCGTATCCCGGGACGATGATGACCTCCTTCGCGACGGACAGCTCGCCGGCCAGGTTCTCGCTGTCGATGGCGATGACCTCCCCCTGCGGCTGGGCCGCGCCGCCCTTGCTGGCGGCCGGAGTGGCTCCGAATCCGCCGAAGATGACGTTCCAGATGGAGCGGTTCATGGCCCGGCACATGATGTAGCTCAGGATGGCGCCGCTGGAGCCCACCAGCGCGCCCGTGATGATGAGCAGGTCGTTGCCCAGCATGAACCCCGCGGCTGCCGCGGTCCACCCCGAGTAGCTGTTGAGCATGGACACGACCACGGGCATGTCGGCCCCGCCGATGGCGGCCACCAGGTGCACGCCCATGACGCCGGAGATGGCCGTCATCGCACCCAGCCACACGAGGGCCATGGCCCCCTCGGACTTGGCGAACAGGACGCACGTGACCACCGTGCCGATGAGCATCGCCAGGTTGAACCAGTGCCGTGCGGGCAGGAGCAGCGGCTTGCCCGACACGCGGCCGTTGAGCTTCAGGAACGCGACCACCGAGCCCGTGAACGTGATGGCTCCGATCGCGATGTCGACTCCGACTTCCACCACGAAGATGGCGGAGCCCGCATGCGCACCCGGGTTCAGGTAGCTGGCGAAACCGACGAGCACCGCGGCCGCGCCGACGAAGCTGTGGAGCAGCGCCACCATCTCGGGCATCGCTGTCATGGCCACCCGTGCGGCCATGACGCCGCCGATCACGCCGCCGATGACCAGCGAGGCGAAGAGCAGCGTGTACGAGACCGGGGTCCCGCCTTTGATGGCCAGGAACGTGGCAAGCGTCGCCAGCGCCATGCCGATCATGCCGTAGACGTTTCCGACCCGGGCCGTCTCCTGCCCGGACAGCCCGCGAAGCGCCAGGATGAAGAAGATGCTGGAAGCCAGATAGGCAATCGTGAGCAATACGTGTTCCATGGCGTCCTCCTACTTCCTGAACATCTGCAGCATGCGCTGCGTGACGAGAGAGCCGCCCACGATGTTGATGGCGGCAAGGAGCACGCCCACCAGGCTGACGACCAGGGCCGCGGTCCCGGACGTGCCGGTGGCCTGGAGCATGGCTCCCACCACGATGATGCCCGATATGGCGTTGGTCAGGCTCATGAGCGGCGTGTGCAGCGCGGCCGTGACCGACCAGATGACCTGCCAGCCGACGAACACCGCGAGCACGAACACGGTAAGGTGCTGGAGCAGCGCATAGGTCTCGGGGCTCGCATCCCCGGTCTGCGTGAACTTGAGGAAGAGCCAGAGCGCCAGCAGCGCCAGGCCCGCGATCTTGGAGGCCGGACCCTTGCTCCTGGGCGCAGGCTTTTCCGGCTCCTTGGGCTTGGCGGCTTCCGCCGGCTTCGGGGCAGCGGCCTGCGGCGACGGCTCCACGGGCGGGGGCGGCCACATCAGCTCGCCCGCGTTCAGCACGAGCGCTCCGCGGACCGCCTCGTCCTTCAGGTCCACGTGGTACTTCTCGCCGCCGCCCATGTCCGTGAGCAGGTTCAGCAGGCAGTTGCCGTACAGCTCGGAAGCCGTGGTCGGCAGGCGGCTGGCATAGTCGGTGTAACCGATGATCTTCACGCCGTTTGCCACCACCACCGTCTCCGGCCTGGTCAGCTCGCAGTTGCCTCCCTGCTCCGCGGCCATGTCGATCACGACGGAGCCGGGCTTCATGGCTTCCACGGCCCGCTTCTCCCAGAGCTTGGGCGCAGGGCGCCCCGGGATCAGCGCGGTCGTGATCACGATGTCCACTTCCTTGGCCTGCTGGTAGAACAGCTCCATCTCGGCCTTGATGTACTCCGGGCTCATGACCTTGGCGTATCCGCCGCCGCCCTCCCCCGACTCCTGGACGTGGACTTCGAGGAACTCCGCTCCCAGGCTCTGCACCTGCTCCTTGGCCGCTGCGCGGGTGTCGAACGCCCGCACCACCGCGCCGAGCCCCCGCGCGGCGGCGATTGCGGCCAGTCCGGCCACGCCCGCGCCGATCACCAGCACCTTGGCAGGCGGCACGCGGCCGGCCGCAGTCATCTGCGCGGTGAAGAAGCTTCCGAAGTGGCTGGCCGCTTCGACTACCGCCCGGTAGCCGGAGATGTTGGACATCGCGCTCAACGCGTCCATCTTCTGCGCACGGCTGATGCGGGGCATGCAGTCCATGGCCAACAGCGTCACCTTGCGAGCGGCCAGGCTCTGCACCAGCTCCTTGTTCGACGCGGGATACACGTAGCTGATGACGTTGGCGCCCTCCCGGACCCGGCCCGCCTCGGCCTTGTCCATGGGCCGCACCTTGAGGAGCAGGTCGGTCTGCGTGAACACCGAATCCCGGTCCACCAGCTTCGCCCCGGCCTGCTCGTAGTCCGAGTCGCCGAAGCTCGCCGCTTCTCCTGCCCCCTTCTCCACCAGCACCTCGGCAAAGCCCATCTTCAGCAGCTTCTTGACCGCGGTTGGAGACGCTGCCACCCGTCGTTCACCCGGGTGGACTTCCTTCGGGATGCTCACTCTCATCTTGGGACTCCTTCTTCGTGCGCAGTTGACACCGCCTGACGTGAGCGCACCATACTTCAAGGAAAACCTGATTTGCAATAGCCTGGAACGTATGTGGGATTCGCGCCCGGGCTGCCCCTGATCCGCAGCCGGCAGTCCGCATGCGCCGTGGCGCCGCGGCGGATACCCCGAGAAGCTCGTTTGCCCCCTACGGAGCGGGGCAGACGTTGCAGTGGACCGCGGCCGCTGCCGGCGTGGCCTTGTCCGTGTTCCCGAACGCCCCCATGTCCACGCGGCAGCCGTTGGGCGCGGGCTCGTTGCCGCACCCGGACGCAGGATCCCCCTTGTCGATGCAGGGCGAACCGGCAAGCAGGGTCACCACGAGCTTGCCGGGGTCCGAGAACAGCGGGTCTCCGGACAGGCAGCCGGCCATCACCGTGGCGTTTTGCTGGTCGCCGGAGCTGCAGGCGAACAGATCGCTGTAGCTCGCGTAGAGGAGCGCAGTGTTGGAAGCCAGGCCGACCAGGCCGTATCCGGCAATGTTCGCGAGGATCGAGTTGGTGACCTTGACTGCGGCCTTCTGTCCAGATCCGATCCGCACCCCGACGCCCGGAACGCCGCCGGCCGCTCCGGCATCGTGGCAGGTGAGGTGGCCAACGGTCGTGGGGCCGCAGTCGTCCAGGTGGACGCAAACCCCCCGGTTGGCGTATGCCGGCGTTCCATCTCCCCAGCCCCCCTTGATGCCAGCCGCCTGGTTGTTTGCTGCCAGCAACTGGAGGCTTGCCGCGAAGGTGTAGCCGACGCCGTCTCCACCGTCACCGTTGTTGTTGGCCCCGTAGCCCGCCGCACCCGTATCGCCTCCCTTGCAGCCGGTCACACGGTTGCCGACGACCGCGGTCCCGGTGGAATCGGAGACCGAGATGCAGCCCCCTTTCCCTCCGCTTCCGCCCAGGCTGTCACAGCAGTTCCACCAGCCTCCCACTCCGCCGCGGCCTCCGACGATTCCGCTGACGTCGTTGTCCGTGACCTGGCAGCCGGCGCAGCCTTCCAGGCGGATTCCATAGATCGGCTGGCCGGCAGTTCCCGGATAGGTCGGGGCATCCCAGCCGGTCTGGCCCGCCTCCCCGGTCATGTTCTTGACCACGCAGCCGCTTACCGAGATGTTGCTGGACTCCAGCACGACGATCTTGCCCAGATTGGTCGGATTCGTGGTTCCCGCCAGCGTCAGGCCGGCGACAGATTCGTCCTTGGCCCCGTAGAGGTAGACGATGACGTCACCGTCCATCCGGTTGAGGCGGTCCACCTGGTTGTCCAGGGAGTCGGGGTTGAAGTAGATGCCGAATCCCTGCTGTGTGTTGGCCGGACCCACGGTGCTCCAGCGGGTTCCGCCTTTCCCCCCGATCACGCCGGAGAACGCGTTGGACGAAACCTGGTTGTCCGCGGACGCCAGCAGGAACACGCCCGCGGCCAGCCCGCCGGTGGCTCCCGCGGCGTGCTGCTCTTGGGGCCTGTTCTGCCCCGTTGCCCCGTTGATCGCACTGATGGTGTTCCCGACCAGGACGGCCTTCGATGCATGGTCGAGTCTCACGCCTGCGGAGACGCCGGTTCGTCCGGCCTTGTACTGGCTCGCACCGCCGGCTGCGCCCGTTACCGAGGCAATGGTGCTCCCGGCAACCACCGTCCCGGACGACCAGTAGATCGAAACCCCGCTCCCGTTGCCCCCGTAGTAGCCTGTCACTCCGTAGGTGGCCGACCCGGCGGTTACGCTGCTGATATCGGCCATTGACACCGTCACTCCGTCTGCGTATTCGACCAGCACGCCGGCCCCTTCCAGCCCCGAGCCGGCAGGCGCGGGCTTGCCGGTGATGACCAGGTCGCTCGCGACGCCTCCGGCCAGGTGCGCGGCCGGCGTTCCCTTGAAGTGGACCCCGACCCTGCCCCCGGCAATCAGCATCGACGTGACCGCCACGTCGCTGGCCGCGATCACGAGAACGGGCTCGGCAGGGATGCCGCTCAAGATGGTCTGGTCGTTCCCCGCACCGGAGATCACAAGGCCCGGCTTGTCCGCCAGGAACGGTCCGGAATAGGAGCCGGGCAGCACGTGGACGAGGCAACTCGGGAATGCCGCTGCCAGCGCTTCCTGCACGGTGTCGTACGGGTGCTGCTGGCTGCCGTCTTCCAGCGGGTCTGCCAGGTTGGCCGCGTCGACCCAGAGCTCCCCGACGTGGAACAGCTCGTACTCGCAGCCGTCGTCCACCAGGCCGTTCTGGTCCACGAAGCCATCGGGGCAGGCGGTGACCATGCAGCGTCCGTTGAGGCAGTCCGCGGAATGGTCCAGTCCGTCTTCGCACGCAGCGCCGCAGGCCCCGCAGTTCTTGGGGTCGGAGAACAGATCGAATCCCTCGTCCACCAGCCCGTTGCAGTTGTCGTCGTACCCGTTGCACAGCTCCTTGCCTCCGTACTGGCACTCGCAGCCGTTGTCCGGAGAGCCGTCCAGATTCCACCAGTCCGCAGGGCACGCTGCAAGCTGGCATGCGGCACCCACGCAGGTGCCGACCTTGGCCGCGTTGGCGCTCGTGCACTCGTTGCCGCACACCCCGCAGTGCATCGGGTCGGCCGCGGTGTTCGACTCGCAGCCGTTCGCGCTGCTGCCGTCGCAGTCGGTGTACCCCTCCATGCACTGCAGCAGGGAGCACTTGCCCGCCTTGCAGTCCGGCCAGCCGTTGGCGTACGTGCAGTGCATCCCGCATTTCCCGCAGTTCTCGATGTCCTGCCACAGCTTGGCCTCGCAGCCATTGCCGGTCTCCCCGTCGCAGTTGCCGTAGCCGGCGTCCACGCAGGCGATGAGCACGCAGTCGCCCTTCTGGCACTTGGCAAGGGCGCTTGCCAGCGTGCAGTCCGTGCCATCCGGCACATTCACCTGGGCGCACCCCCCGGGCTCCTGGCAGGCGGCGGAGGCGCACTGGCCGGTCACCCCCAGCAGGCTGACGCACTGCTGTGCGGTGACGGTGCTGCCGCCCGCACACAGCCCCTGGACGTTGCAGTAGGTTCCCTCCACGCAGGCCTTGCCGTCGTCGCACGGCGCTCCGGAGGGCTTCAGCTGGGTGGTGCATTCCCCCGGCACCGGGAAGCTGTCCGCGACGCAGACGGGATCGGTACACGGAGTCAGCTCCACCTCGGCCGCGCAGTCCTTGTCCGTGCCTACGCAGACCCCGGCCAGGCAGGCATCCCCCACGGTGCACGCGTCCAGGTCGTCGCATGCCTTTCCGTCCGCGACCGGAACCGCGACGCACTCGTCCGTGACGTCCGAGCAGACCCCCTTGTGGCACTGGTCGCCGCACTGCAGCGGCTGGCCCGCACACACGCCGTCCGCACACGTGTCACCCGCCAGACAGAAGAGGCCGTCGTCGCAGGCCATCCCCTCGTTGGCGGGCGTCCAGGCCTGGGGATCGGCCGCGGGCTGACAGGCCAGACAGGTGGTGTCCGGATGCGGGGTGAACTGCTTCAAGCACTGGCCATCGATGAGGCAGTGCACCGCATCCGGCGGGTGCGCGCACACGCCACCCTGGCATTCGTCCAAGGTGCAGTCCAGTCCGTCCTCCGGGCAGGGAATCCCGTTGGCAAGGTTGACGTGCTTGCACTCCTGCGGGCCTGCGCACTGGTCCAGTGTGCAGGGGTTGTCGTCGTCGCACGGCTGGCCCTCCGCAACGCAAGTTCCCTGGGCACAGGAGGACGCATCGCTGCACACCGAGCCGTCGTCGCATGGGGCGTCCTCCCGGTGCGGGCTCCAACCGACAGCCGATAGCGCGGGAGAACAGACAAGGCAGTCCCGATCCGGGCCGCTCTCGGGCGCCAGCCCCTCAGCCACGCACTGGCCGTCGATGAGGCAGAACCCCGGCAGTACTGCTGCCTTGCAGTTCCCGTCCGCCGTGGCGCACGCATCGCCGGTGCAGGACAGGCCGTCGTCGCAGACCTTGGCCACGCCCACGCAAGCCCCGGCCTGGCACGCGTCCTTTGTGGTGCACGGGTCTGCGTCACTGCACGGAGTCCCTCCAGCCACCTGGCTCCATCCATCGTCAGCGCTCTCCGGAGCGCAGATGCTGCATCCGCCGGAGCCCGGCTGCTCCGCACCCGCGGCAACGCAGCCCCCGCCGATGAGGCAGTTGCCGGGCAGCAGCTGGAAGTCGCAGCCCCCTGCTCCATCGCAGTGGTCGTCGGTGCACGCCAGGCCATCGCTGCACGCGTACTCCTGCCCCTTGCACTCCCCCTGCTCGGTGCACTGGTCCGCCTCGGTGCACCCCAGGCCGTCGTCGCAGCCCTGCCCTGCAAGCGGAAGCCCCTTGCACACCCCGCCCGTGCATGTGTCCTCGGTGCAGGGATTCGCATCGGCAAGGCACGCGGTGCCTTCGGATGCGGGCGAAGGCCGGTCCGGCTTCGCGGGGTCGCACAGGAGGCAGTCCCCCAGCACCGCCTCCCCGTCAGAGAAGCACGCTCCGTTGAAGTAGCACCTCCCCTCCGCTATGGACCAGTCGTCCGTGTCCCTGCCCGGGTCACAGACCCGGCAGTCCAGGCCCGCGGCAGCCTCCCCCTCGGTGAAGCATTCCCCTGCAATGAGGCACTTGCCCGGGGGCAACTCGTTGACGCACCCTCCCTGCTCCGGCACGCAGAATGCCGCGCTGCACCCCGTGTTCATCTGCGAGCAGTCGAGCTCCTCGGTCCCGGTGCACACGCCGTCCTGGCAGGTGTCGGTCACGGTGCAAGGGTTCCCATCGTCGCACGCCGCGTCTTTTGCCGCGGGGAGGCACTGCCCCGGATGCCCCGGCAGGTTGCAGGAGACGCATGCGCCCTCGCAGGCAGCGTCGCAGCAGATGCCGCCTGCGCAGAACCCCGATGCGCACTCGTTGAACATGGCGCAAGGTGCGCCGTTGGAGCGACGCAACGCGCACGCCCCCGTTCCCTCGCCAAGCATGCAGTAGTATCCGGACTTCGTGCAGTCGGCGTCCGCGTTGCACGCGGGGTCCACGGTGACCTTCACCTTCAACTTGCGCGTGCCCGTACTGGCTCCTTCGGTCGGTGCGTTGGAGGTCACCACCAGCTCCTCCTCGCCGGGCCCGTACCAGGGCACCAGGGCCCGGTCCACGGCCAGGTTGTAGGTCGCGGATTGGCCCGCGGACAGCACGGGGTACAGCGAGCTGTCTGCGGTCAGCCACTTGCCGGGGAACGACAGAGAGAAGGAGAGCTTCCCCTTGTTTGCATTGGTCACGATGAGAGTGGTCTGCGTCTTGGAGTCGCCGAAATCCAGCGTGTCGGGAGGGTCCACGGCCAGCAGCGGCTGCCCCACCTCCAGCGAGACCAGCACGCTTGCCGTCTTCTGCCCCTCCGCTTCCACCGTCAGTTCCCCCACGTAGCTGCCGGGCTTGAGCTGATCGCGGTTCACGACAGAGACCAGCAGCGACTTGCCGGTCCCCCCGCCCAGCGCACCTGCATCGGGCTCCACCGTCAGCCAGCTCACTCCGTCGACGTCGCCGCTGACCGCGACGGAGAACTCCAGCGTGCCGCCCCCCGCGTTGCGCACCTCCACGAACCGCGACTCCTCTGCTTCGAAGGTCAGCGTTGAAGGAGAGACCTCCAGCAGTGCGGGGGCTTCGTCCCCCGAGCTCCCGGGAGAACAGGAAGCCAGGCCCAGGGCTGTCCCGACCGCGACCACAGCAGCGATGCAGTATTCGTACCGTCGCATTGCTCCCTCCCCTTGTCTGCGCCTTGAAGAGTAGCAGAAGTGCAGCGGGAGCGCCACACGCCAGACCGTCCACGGATCCGACCCAGGCCGGTGTGCGCCGGAGCGAGGCGCGTTCGTTTGATACCACCACTGAATCTGGATATCATAACAACTCGTTTGTCCTTGATGGGGGGACTCCATGCGACGCGTTCTTTCCTGCTCCAGTTGCGTGCTCTCGGTGCTGATGGCCCTTGCGTGCTCCTCCGGTG